>Ga0209417_1002280_pt1 | contig 30411 bp, 30 predicted proteins | sample RifGroF2_FD_184002 | JGI IMG/M metagenome (GOLD analysis project Ga0209417, IMG submission 184002) | Groundwater microbial communities from Rifle, Colorado, USA - Groundwater F2 (SPAdes) (version 2) | ecosystem: Environmental > Aquatic > Deep subsurface > Groundwater | place: Rifle, Colorado... | reverse complement strand
CTCAAATTTTCAAAGATCTTTTGATTCTTTTCAGTTTTCAACTTTGTTTTATCGCAGTCGTTCTGAAAAGGACTCTTAAAATGCCTCTGTCTTTTTCTTTAGCAAATCAAAAATCAAAAATATTTTGATGTTTTTCCTTAATATTTTCTCTATGTTTTGCAAAAATATAATAATCAATTGAATAGGCATTTATTGTGCCTGAATGAGGCAGAAGCTCTGGATTTTATAACTGCCTATTCTTTCTTGAGATCGATTTCTAACAATATCCTAACTAAGTCAAACAATATATTTCTTTCAATTATCTCAAAATCACATAGATTTATACATCAAACAATAGGAGCTATTATGAAATATTGCACTCAAAATAACGGAGAATGTTCCACCTGCAACCTTGTAAAATTCGGCAGAGATTGCCATGGAAACTCAATAGCTGAGGTCAAAAAAGGTTATTGTCAGTGTAAAATGTCTGTTGCTTACTGCAGGAAACATAAGGCCAACTATGAGGGAAGGTACAAATCTTATTCAAGTTTAAAATTAGCATCTGCTGTTTATTAAATAATTAAAAAGCCTGCAGGAATAATAAATTCCGTTTTCATTATGTGTATGACAAAATCTAGGTCATAACTATTCCTGTAAGTTTGTTTTGATATTTGGCTCGCCGCCTTTTACTGTAATCAAAATTACAAGACCAATAAAGAAAAGAGCCGCGATAGAAAGTACGGCAGGCCTCTGGCTACCAAAAACAGCTGAAATATGTGCAAATAGAATCGGACCAAGAACAGCTGAAGACTTGCCTACCAATGAATAAATACCAAAATATTCTGCTTCGCATCCTTTCGTAACAAATTGTGTAAAAAAAGCTCTTGCAGCTGCTTGTACAGAACCAAGCCCCAGGCCGGCAAAAGACGAAAGCAGCCAAAATTGAATTTTTGTTTCCACGAAAAATGCGAATATGCAGACAGATACCCACAATATCAGAGTAATTATTACGATTTTTTTAGGCCCATAGATATCAATAGGTTTTGCCATAATCAATGAACCTATAAGGGCAGTTATCTGAACAAGCAAATAGAGCCCTATAAGTTCTTTGGTCTTAAATCCCAAAGTTAAAGCTGCAAATATACTAGAAAAAATTATGATTGTATTGACTCCATCTTCATATATGAAATATGCTATCAGAAATTTTCTTGCTTCCTTCCTCTTCCATATATTTTTGATGTTTAACCATGTATACTTAATCCCCTTTAATCCTGAAGCGCATAAAGAGTTTTCATTTGCGTCAGGCTGAAGATAAACAAAAGCAGGTATTGAAAAAATTGAAAAGAAAAGAGCAACCATAATCCATATAAGTTCGATTTTTCCGGCATTGATTAGGGAGATTGAAATCAGGAGAGAAATTATTGAACCTGCATATCCAACCATAAAGCCCCATGCTGATACCCTTCCCTGATAATCGGCCGGAGCTATTTCCGGCAGAAAAGAGTTATAAAACACAAGCCCTCCTTCCATTCCGATATTTGCAATGACTATGAGTATAAAACCAGTAAACACCATTCCCGGCTTCAATAATGAAAAACAAGCAACTGTCGCGACACATATAAAAGTGTAAATAAAAAGAAACCTTTTCCTCTTTCCTCCATAATCTGCAATCCCTCCAAGAAATGGGGAAGTCAATGCCACCACTGCCATACTAAGCGAGACAGCTGCTCCCCACCAGAAATCACCTGCCTGATCTTTATTAAACGCTATGACATTTATGTAATATACAGGAAAGATGACAGCCATTATTACCGCAGAGAAACTTGAGTTGGCAAAGTCAAAAAGCGTCCAGCTAAATATATACTTTTTATTAAGCGTCATAAGATGCTAAAAGTTCGTTAGTTTTATAAACATATTCTGATTTTATCATCAACGATTTATTTTCTTAAACTCAAAGTCATTTAATTTTGATTTTTATTCAAATCAATGAAGAATCAAACTAAGGAAAAATAAACGCATATGTTATAATTCCTGCTAACTCCCGCAAAATTAATGGATGCGGAATCTATGTCAAAATATATCAAAAACATTGACCTTGCCTCAGCTCCTGTCGAAAGAGACAATAGAATTGACACCATGAGAGGTCTGCTTCTTATATCAATGGCTGTCGATCATTACGGAGGCTGGATAGCGGATATTGTCTGGCAGCCTTTTGGATATGTATCAGACGCGGAAGGTTTTATTTATATGTCAGGATTTGTATTTGCTCTTGTTTATTCACGCTATGTAACGGATTTGAAAAAACTTACCAAAAAGATTTTTCACAGAGCTTTCACAGTTTACCATTATCATCTTTATCTGGTATTCGGAATTCCTCTTATTTCGCTCTTCGTTCCTGAATATCAGATTTACTGGAAGAACATGATTTATTATCTTTATAATCTCTCCGTGGTAAAATACATTATAGGCTCATTTTTCATGATCAATCAGCCTACATACATGGATATTCTGCCAATGTACACTGTTTTTATTTTCTTCTGTTGGCCAGTACTTTTGCTGCTTATACACGGCAAAGATTATATTGCCATCGCATTATGCGCGGCGTTCTGGCTTCTTGGCCAGTTCATAAATCCAATATGGTATCTTTCAGCTTATATTCTGCCGGGGTCTGCTCCAGGCATATTTAATTTCTTTTCCTGGCAGATAGTTTTCTTTATGGGAGCTTATTTTGGATTTAGAAAACATTTTAAAATGCCTAATACTTTACTTGAGAAGAAATATATTATTATTCCAATACTCCTTGTCTTCTGCATTTTATTTATCATTAGGCACACATATTACAATACAGAACTCATGCTCAGGCTGACAGAAAGAAATAACCTCGCATGGCTCAGGCTCATCGACATGTGCTCGGTTTTCTTTGCTATATATTTAATAATAAAGAAGATACCTATTAAATACGGAATTCCATTGGTAAATTTTCTGGGAAAACACTCTCTGCAGGTTTTCGCGTTTCATATACTTATGATGTATCTATTAATTGCTCCATTCGGGACAGGGGAGGAAATTTCGAGAACCTATGGGAATTTCTGGTATCTGGCAGGTCTGATTATATATCTCTCGACACTGCCGCTTCCTGCCTTGTGCCATGACAAATTCATGAAATGGCAATCTAAAAAGCGAGATTTAAAAGCTTAGGTATTGCCTATACCGTAAAAGACCTCAAGCATAATTCTGAAACGGTAGTCCCAGGCTCTTTCGTCATGAGTACCATTGCTATCCTTGAAATAAATAAGATCTTGCCCTGTTCTGTAGCCCAGTTCTCTTTTAAAAATTCTTACTATTCTTCGGCTGAGTTCGGATACTTCAGGCTCATCGAGACCTTCATCTTCTCCCCAGTCTATCCAGAGCCTGGGTTTAACAGATGCTGCCTTTATATTCTTTATAACTGTTCTTAAATAGCCGTTATTTTGAATTCTGAATGATTGATTGAGTATTTCGAAAAAAGCAGGAGAAAAAACACCGGCCATCCCGAAAACATCTCCATGTGATGCAGCAATATAAAGGGAAGCAAGCCCTCCAAAAGACGAACCTACTATTGCAGTTTTTTCTTTAAGATGATTTGTTCTGTAACTTTGGTCGATAAAAGGTTTTAATGAATGAGCCAAATATTGAGCATAGTCTTTTAAACCGCCTCCGCCATGTACAACTTCCCCTGTCCATTCATGATATCTTTTAACAGTAAGATATTCATAGTTTCTGTCAAGGGGATAGACAGCGGCGATAATAATTGGTTCTATCGCTCCGTTCTTTATAAGAGAGCTCGTGCTCTTATGGACATTCCAGGACCAGGGGCTTAAACCTTCTGCGTTGAAGGCGGTGTTCCCGTCATTCATGTAAACGACTGGATAGTGATGAGTGGACTCCTTATAATCAAGAGGCAGCAGAATCTTCAGCTTTCTGGGAAAACCATCAAGATTGAACTCATCATAAGTATGGAACCATCCATACCTCGTTTTCTTTTCCGTATAATTCTGTCCATGTCTGCTTTTTATACTCATCAGTCGACCTAATATTCCAATTTGGCAAGTTCTTTCAAATCCACTTCCATGTCGTAGTCAATCTCTTCAAGACCAAAACCATTCAGTTCAAGAAAGTCTTTTAAAAATCCTTCCACATCCGCGTTTTGTTTCAGATTTGAATTATCTGTATGATACATAATTTTCTCTATTTCAGCCTGCATCATAGGTTCCATTTCAAGATTATCTGATCTTACACGGCCTTTCCTGTCAGTTATGCGTTTATTCCCATACACCATATCTTTAAAAAGTCTTTCGATCTGCTGCACACAATCTTCGTGAGTGCCTTTCTCTTTCATTTTCCTGAAGAGGATACTCGCATAAACAGGGAAAAGAGGTATAAAGGCACTAGCCTTTGTTACCATTGCCTTGCAGATAGCCACAAACGCTTCGCCATTTATTTTTTTCAGCTGATCATTTATTTTAAAAGCGGTTTTCTCTAAATCTCTTTTAGCAAGACCTATTGTGCCGCCCTCGTAAATCGGATATGTTGATTTAGGCCCTTCATAAGAGTAAGCAATCGCTTTGCACCCCTCTGCAATAACTCCTGCCTCGCTCAGAGCGTCAATCCAAAGTTTCCAGTCCTCTCCGCCCATTACCTTAACGGTATTATCGATATCCTCCTGAGTAGCTTTCCCCATATGCCCGTTAATTAGCTCCCCAGTCGTAAGATTCAGAGTGTAAGCGTTTATCTCGCTGTCAATGCTTCTCAATGCAGAAGTATAAGTAAGGCCGTCTTTAGGATCAGTTCGTCTGCCTGAAGCCAAACTATATATAACCAGGTCAACTTTGCCTCCGAATTCTTCTTTAATATATTTTATGACTTCATTTTTGAGTTCAGCTCCAAAAGCATCGCCTACAAAATTTTTCGTTTTTTTCCCGTTTTTGGCAGCAAACTCCTTGTACCATATATTATTCCACCATCCTGCCGTCCCTGCCCTCTTTTCTGTTACTCCGACTTCAAAGGAAACGCCTATTGTGTCTGCTCCTGATCCAAACTCCATAACTGCTCTCGTAGCTAATCCATAACCTGAAGAAGCGCCTATAATCAAAGCCTTTTTAGCGCCTTTGAATTTTGGCTGTGTCAATGCATAATCAATTTGTTTTTGAACAGAAATTTTACATCCGAAAGGATGAGGGTTTTTGCAAATTGGTCCAATAAACTCAGGTTTGATAATCATCTTTAGTGCTCCATTGTTTAAATATTAGGACGCGCAGAACTGCGCAATACTATTTTAAGCTAAAATCAAAGCATGAAAAGAGTCTCTGTTCACATACTTACTGAAATATAATTCTGCCTTCTCCTCCGAAATTAACACACCATTTCATCCGATTCTTGTTCGTCAAACCAGCTTTTTGCCAGCTGCTTGCTTCTGATTCTGCATCGCTACAGATCTTACTGTTCGGCTAATTCTTCCCCTCGTCTAGCGATTAAAATTACCTCAGTCTCCAGAGATGCAACATGCTGGGCACACATTAAAAAACCCGGTGAAAATTAATCCGCCGGGCTTTGTATTCTTAAGTAAAGTTACTTATTTGAATGCCTCATTATACATTGCTTCGTACTCTGAAGCGGTTCTGTCCCATGAAAAATCAGTTGCCATGCCGTTATAAACAATCTTTTTAAAGTTTTCAGGCTCATTTCTGTATATCCCAATAGCCCATTTTAGAGTATTTCTTATTGCTTCATCAGAAAGAATATAGAACTTGAAACCTGTTGACTTATCCAGAGCAGCCGGATCATAGTTAACTACTGTGTCCTCCAGTCCGCCTGTTCCTCTGACAATAGGAATAGTTCCATATCTCATACTGTACATCTGGTTAAGACCGCAAGGCTCATATCTTGACGGCATGACAAAGAAGTCGCTGCCTGCTTCAACAAGGTGTGAAAGTTTGTTGCTGAATCCAAGATAAACAGAGAATTTATCAGGGTATTTGCCATTGAGATAATTGAGATGTCCTTCAAGTTCCTTATCTCCTGTTCCAAGAATGACAACTTGGAGGTCTTCATTATAGAGAAGATTTTCTATTGCGTTGCCAAAAGCATCTATTCCTTTCTGTGATGCAAGTCTTGACACAATGCCAAAGACAGGGACATCAGGATTAACAGGAAGTCCGAATTCTTTCTGCAATGCGGCCTTGCAGGCTTTCTTACCTTCCATCTTATCCTTGTCGTATTTAGCAGGAAGGAATTTATCTGTAGCAGGATTCCATTCATCCTGATCTATCCCGTTAAGAATCCCTTTTAGCTTTCCTCTCCAGCTCACATGATGCAACACCGGGTCAAGAGTAAAACCATAGTCCGGAGTCATTATCTCCTTTGCATAAGTGGGACTGACAGCATTTACCATATCGGCTGTCATTATTCCTGCTTTCATGAAATTTAGTTTATCATGGTACTCCAGGCATGTATGGTTAAAATATTCCCAGCCCAAGCCTGAAAGAAAGAGATTATTTTTATCAAATACTCCCTGATAACCGATATTATGGATTGTAATTACAGACTTACAGTTCTTAAAGTTATCAAAATCCCAATAAAGCGGAGTCTTCAGATATATGTTGCAGAAAGCAGAAGTCCAGTCATTGCAATGCAGAATATCCGGTTTTAAATCCAGAGCAAGAACTGCCTGCATTGCGGCTCTGGAGAAAAAGATAAACCTTGCAGCATTGTCTCCGTATTCTGTACCCTGAAAGTCATAAAGCGACGGCCTGTCAAAATAGAGGTCATATGCAATGAAAAAGAATGAAAGATTGTCGCTGATTTTATGCTCTCTGACCTGAGCCCACTCTTCTGTCCATCCGAACGGGACGCCGAGAAGTTCATACCTCAGAGAAGTCTTAGCCGTCAGATCTTTAAAAACCTGTGGATAATAAGGCATTATTACAGATACTTTATGCCCGCGCTCGGACAATGCCTTAGGGAGTGCAGCTGACACATCAGCCAGCCCGCCGGTTTTAGCATAAGGAGCCGCTTCGCTTGTTACCCATACTATATTCATGAGCTTAACCTTCCTTTTTTGATTGTTTTCTATTGTTGAAATTTTTGAATTAGTGTCGTTGAAATGGAATTATAAGTATATATACTCGTTAATTAAAGACCTTATATCAAAAAAATTCAAATCACAATAACAACCTTAAATTTAGGAGGGTAGAGAATGCGCAAAACCATATTAGGTATGATCATGGCAGGAGGAGAAGGAACAAGGCTTTTCCCGCTAACCAAGGAAAGAGCTAAACCAGCTGTCCCATTCGGCGGCAAATACAGAATTATAGATTTTGTTTTAAGTAATTTTGTAAACAGCGGAATCTCTTCAGTCTTTGTAATAACCCAATTCAAGTCACAAAGTTTGACAGAACATATTATCGGAGGATGGAATACTGCTTCAAAGTTCGGCAAGCAGTTCGTGCTTCCAGTACCAGCACAGATGCAGACAGAAGACAGGCACTGGTATGTAGGCACGGCCGATGCTATATATCAGAATATTCATCTTATTGAAGACTTCTCCCCTGATCTCGTAGCAATATTCGGCGGAGACCACATCTACAGAATGGATGTCAGCCAGATGGCAGAATTCCATGCGCAAAAAGATGCTATTGCCACAGTAGCAGCTATTCCTGTTCCGCTGGCTGAAGCAAGCGAATTCGGGATTATTCAGGTGGATAAAGATTGGAAAATAATCGGATTCCAGGAAAAGCCAAAAAATCCTCAACCAATGCCTACAGATCCGAAAATGGCTCTGGCATCAATGGGAAATTACATATTCAATTCAAGAGACCTTGTAATGCTGCTTAAGAAAGACGCAAAAGAAAAAGTCAGCAGCCACGACTTCGGAAAGAATATCCTCCCGTCTCTTGTTGAAGGAGGAAAACTCTTTGCATACAATTATTACGAAAACAAAATAAAAGGACTGGAAGGCACCCCCTATTGGAGAGATGTCGGATGCCTTAAAGCTTTCTTCGATGCCAATATGGATCTGAGAGACACCAAACCTGCCCTTGATCTGTATAATGAAAACTGGCCTATCTATAATTACAATCTCAGCCTTCCCCCAGCAAAGTTTATCCATAATGAAGAAATTGGCGCTGCAGGAACACCACGCGTAGGCAAAGCTATCAATTCTCTCGTCTCCGGCGGATGCATTATATCCGGAGGCACGGTAGTCGATTCAGTTCTCTTTAATTCTGTAAAAGTACATAGCTACTCCACAATCCAGAACTGCCTCCTCATGGATGGAGTACAAATTGGAGAACATTGCAAGATCAGAAATGCCATCGTGGACAAACACAATGATGTTCCAGCTCACACACAGATTGGATTCAATAGAAAAGAAGATGAAGCCAAATATCATGTAGTGGATCTGGATCCTCAGAAAGGCACATGGCTGACCGCAGTTTCGAAGAAAAAGTCAAAGTACAAATTGCCTAAGGCAATGAGACCTGACTACACAGATGAAGAAGAATAAAAAATCCTAGAAAACAGAGGTCTATTTATCACATCCTTGACAATCCGAATGTAGATGCTATATTCTGCAAATTTTACCTGTCCATTGATGAGTAAGATGGTTGAACTACGCAAGATGGATAGAGTATCTACAACGCAAAAAGGAGAAATAATCAAATGGATAAAAAAGCTGAAAATCTTAAGAAACTATCTCGCACCAATATTGTCATGAATTTTATCAAGAAAAATAATGGCAAATGGAACCATACAGGATGGGTTGAATTCTGCGAGTACCTCAAAGAAAAAGGATATACTCCTATAGACTTTGATCAAGTAGGTCTCATGCTCGAAACAAAAAAAGCTGCTTACCTAGCCGCAAAATAACTTTTTTATACAAAGAGGGCAACCATTTCCGGTTGCCCTTTGTTATTTTTATATTCCAAAGAAATAAGCGAAGAGTCTCATGGTAAAGACTACTGCATGCTGCCCATATGTAAAGAGATAACCAAAAGAAAAGAAAACCAGAACAAAAATCCCTAGTATTACACCATTGCGAAGTTCCTGATTTATCCTTGCTATCCCAGGAAAGAGACAGAGAGATACTATCCATCCGTCCAGAGGAGGCACGGGAATTAAATTAAGGACAAATAGAACTATATTAAGCACGGCTCCTATTGACATCATCTGAAAAAGATCATTCTCCACTCCTCCGCCAGCAAACTTTAATATCAATATACCTGCCAGACAAAAAAACAGATACTGGACTAAATTAGAAAGAGGTCCTGCGAGAGCCACCAGCATTGGAGGCATCCTTCCTTTTCTTAATTTTCTGTAATCAACAGGGACACTTCCCCATGTGATACCTATAACCAGCAGAGAAATTATTGCCGGAATTCCCATCAGCTTTATCGGATTGGGAATCAGATAATGACCTCTTACAGCAGTATCATCGCCAAAATGTTTTGCAGTCAAGGCATGGGCACATTCATGAATCCATATAGAGATAAAAACCATCACTATCCAAATTAAATAAAATTTCGGATTTACAAAGAGAAGCTGGCAAAATAACATAGATTAGAACTCCTTAGGATGTATAAATAAGCGCACTAGGATCATTTTCTGAAAAGTATTTCAAAAGACTTTCTTTCTCCCTGCACATGATTGTAATTCTGTCTCCCAGCTTAAACCTGGTCTTGCCTTTGGGATGAATATAAGAGCTATCTCTCTTAATAAGCGTAATCAGCAATTCATAAGGAATGTTAATTTCCGAAACACTTTTATCGAGAAAAGGCGATGTTTCAGTTATAGTCAATTCAAACATATTATTCTCCAGGTATTCCATATCCTCAGCGCCTGTAGCATGCTTTATTGATGATAATTTATTTTCGATTACACCCAGTTTTCCTGCAAAAAACCTGAGTGTGCTGCCCTGGATAATTACTGAGACAAGAACAATAAAGAAAATAAGATTAAAGATCATGTCTGATCCGGGCACTTTTTCTACCATAGTGAAAATCGCAAAAACAATGGCTACTGCCCCTTTGAATCCTCCCAATGAGATAAAAAGCTTACTTTTCCTGTCATGCTTCTTCCCAAAAAATGACATAGACATAAAAACGCTCAAAGGCCGTACTGCAAAAACCATTATTAAAGCAAGGAACAGCCCTATCCAGGTAAAATCGAGTAATTGTTTTGGAAAAACCAAAAGGCCAAGGCACAAAAAAAGAAAAATCTGCATAGTCCAGGATAGAACTGAAAAGAATCTTACACAGCTGTTTTTATATAGAAATTTCTTGGAACTTATTGATAAACCCAGGATATAAATTGCCAAATATCCGTTTCCGTGAATCAACGCAGTAGCAGAATAGGTAACCCCCAAAGCGCCGAGAAGCAAAATCGGATACATTGCTTCAATTTCAAGTTTTAGCTTCTCAATGAATCTCTCTGTAATATAACCAAACAATACACCAAGTAAACCGCCTATAATAAGTTCCTTCAAAAAGAAATATATATAATGAATCAGATTCTGATCATCTCCTCCTTTTACCAGGGCAATAAATAATATAACCAATACATAAGCTATCGGATCATTGCTTCCTGATTCAAACTCAATGATGTTTTTTATCTTCGGCTTAATTTTTAAACCACTGAATTTAAGCAAAGAAAAAACGGCTGCGGCATCTGTTGAAGCTACTGCAGCGGATGCAAGGAAAGATAATTTCCATCCAAGGTTAGTTAGAAAATGTATAGGCGCTGCAAACAATATCATACTAAGAAAAACCCCGAGCACAGACAGCGATATTCCTTCCTTAATAATTGGTTTTACCAAGTTTACATCTGTCTCCAGACCGCCTGTAAAAAGTATTATGCACAAAGATATGGTTGCTATAAAAAAGGCAGAGTCAGGATCGTTATAATGAATCCAGCCTATTCCGTCAGACCCAGCCAGCATTCCTATAAAAATGAAGATTACAAGCAATGGGATATTGAATCTTTTTGAGATTTTGGCGGAAAACACACTCGATATTATCAGGATAGAAAACATCAATATCAATTTTTCCATAAGTTTGCACCATCTATTCCATAACTATTTCTAAGAGCTGAAAGGCCGGTTCCTCGTAAGGATGAGCTTTTCTCAAAGCTTCAAGAACATTTAATTTAAGTTCTTTAGGAAAAATTATTTCTATTTTGTACTCTTCCACATGCTCAATAGACATCTCTTTTCCTATAAATGGAATACTTCCAGGCAAGGGTCTGAACTGTCCCCTTCCAGGTGTTTCCCAGCAGCAACAGTCATAATTGGAAAATTTTCCTGCTCCAGCTAAAAACAAAGCTTCTTTAACTTTATCCAGATGGAAGGCCGGCACATATAAATCAAGTCTTAAATAATTTTTCATTTGCTTGAAAATCTGATTCGAAATATATTCTTCTTAAATTGAAAGTAATAAACTATTCTGAAAGAGATTAAACAAACTATGCAGCAAACTAACTTCTCAAAAAGCCTGGCATTTGATTCTTGCGTTATCAATATCAATTATATCACTGAACCAAAATTCAAAATCACTTCAGTCCATCTCGAAAGCCTCCTGGAGGGAAAAAAAACAGCATTCAGTGATAATTACAAACATGACAGAATTCTTGATTCGGTTATATCTTCTATTTTTGCCTATTTCGAAGAAAACAAACCTCTTCATGTGAAGCTTGAATATATGAACATGGCTGACATTGCTCCATATTACAGAAAAGTTCTGGAAACATTATTTTATCAAATCCCGCAAGGCAAAGTTGTAACTTATAAAAAACTCTCAGAGTTTACCGGCAATCCTAACGCCTCAAGAGCAGTAGGAACAGCTATGTCCACTAATCCTTTCCCTCTTCTGATTCCATGTCACAGAGTCCTTAAATCTGATCTTAAAATAGGAAACTACGGTTCGGGGCAAAAACTAAAACTTTTCCTTCTTGAAAAAGAAACAGCCCGAAACTCTTTTAAGGATTGTTCACTGGTCAGCAAGGAGATATTAGTTTGAGATAAAGAACGCCCTGGTTCAACCAACACTTACTTATTTTGCTTCTTCTATTACTTGAGTTTTTGTTTCATCTACCTTGTCTTGAACCTTTACGGCTAATTCATGGTATTTTTCTGATAGATATTCAATAACTTCAGTCCTGTATTTGTATAACCCCATTCCGATAATAATCATGATTATTGAATAAACAAAAAGACATCCTATTTTCCCTGTCATAGTCATTGTTTCTCCTTCTTTATTTTTTGCAGACGACTATTGAAAATATAAACACATAACAATATCATTTTACTACCATGTTCCATCAATTAAAATAACAAGGAGAAATCACAATGAACAAATTGAGCATTTTTATTGCCACAGTAATACTAGGAGCTGCATCTATAAGTTTTGGCGCAGAACAGCAAGTAAGTTCAACCGCTTCAACACCTGCTGTTGCAAGTTCCTCTACTCCATTCAGAATCGGAGTATGGCCAGGTGTTTGGGAATGGCCAAGCGGAATGAATGTTTACGGGTTTAGTTTAGGGCTGCCCTCTACATATGATTCAGGAAATGAATATGTAGCTGGTTTGGATCTGGCCATTCTAGAATCAAGTTCTAATGTAAAAGGGGCTCAGATTGCGCTCATGATCACAGGAAAGAAGTCTGATGGTCTTCAAGTTTCAGTTGCCAATATAGTCAGCTTGTTCGATGGCGTTCAAATTGGAGTATACAACGACTTTAAGGACTCTGCAGGTCTTCAAATCGGCGTAATCAATAAAGGTACATCTTCAAAAGGAGTTCAGATTGGACTAATAAATATGTTGGACAATGGATTTTTCCCAACATTTCCTCTCTTTAACTTCTCTCCTTCCAAGAAGTGAAATCGATCAGAGAACTTTACAGAATTGGCCATGGCCCCTCAAGCAGTCATACAATGGGGCCGGCCAGATCTGCAAAAAAGTTTAAAGAAAAATACCCAAAAGCAGCCTCCTTTAAGGTCACTTTGGGAGGCAGCCTGGCTCTAACAGGAAAAGGGCATTTCACGGATAAGGCAATTATCGATACTTTTGCCCCAAACCCAGTGGAAATAATATGGCAGCCCAATATCATAATTGCCGACCATCCAAACGGATTTATTATTGACGCATATGATTCAAATGGATTTAAAACTGCCTCAATAACTGATATTAGCCTAGGCGGCGGAGCTTTAAAAAGCGATGGCGAATCAGGTTTTATTTATAAGCACAAATACCTGAGAGAAATCATGGAATACTGCACTGAAAACAATATTCCATATTGGAGTTATGTAGAAGAAGTAGAAGGATCAGGTATTTGGGATTATCTCAGAGAATGTATATATGTAATGAGAGATTCTATGATAGCCGGACTCAAAGGCACAGGCCTTATCCCCGGCCCCTTAAAACTTCCCAGAAAGGCTGGAACATTTAAAAACAGAAGTTTATCTTTAAATGATGACTTCGGCCCTCAGGCTCTGACCGCTTCATATGCTTATGCAGTTGCAGAAGTAAATGCATCTGGCGGTATAGTCGTTACGGCTCCCACCTGCGGATCATGCGGAGTTCTTCCAGCAATCCTGGCTACTTTTCATAAAAAATATAACACTGAAATTGATGATCTGCTGCATGCTATGGCCACTGCCGCTATCTTCGGCAATATTGCCAAACACAATGGCTCAATATCAGGAGCAGTCGCAGGCTGTCAGGCTGAAATCGGAGTAGCATGCGCCATGGCCGCAGCTGCCACCACACAACTTATGGGAGGAACTTTAGAACAGATTGAATATGCTGCAGAAATGGGACTGGAGCATCATCTAGGATTGACTTGCGACCCTGTTATGGGTCTTGTTCAAATCCCATGTATAGAAAGAAATGCCCATGCAGCATTACGGGCTTATAATTGCGCTAATTTTGCTTTACTTTCAGACGGCAAGCACAGAATCTCTTATGACAACATAGTCAAAGTGCTTATCGAGACAGGTAAGAACCTCTCTTCTCTCTACAGAGAAACTTCCACCGGAGGACTGGCCACAGTTTATAATGATATAACAGAAACAAACAAAGGCTGATAGTCAACAGATACTATAAAACAAGCCAAAGCGATCATTATACCTAATGTAGTACTCAGAGCAGCGAAGCCGCAACCAAATTGCATGGTTTACCGTTGACAGTTCACAGTTGACCGCTGATTGCAATTGAAATAAACCTAATCGATTTGATCAACAGTAACCTGATAACGGTTAGCTGGTAACGGCTACTAGAAGTAAAAAGCTTGTTTTTATTGCATGTTTTTTACGGATAGTATTACAAATTTTCCACTTGGTTGAGTTTTAAGTTATAGCAATAATATCAAAAAAAAATAAAACCTTCACTTCCGTAAAAAATACAGTTGTATTATTTGTATCTCTTCTTATCCTTTTGCATGAAAATCAGGAAAACAAATACTATATGTCTCCTAGAAAACATCGTAATAAAACAAAAAAAGTAATTCTGTCGTTGCTGGCGGTTGCAGCCATTGCCTTATTTATCATTTCACTTCTGATAAATTCAATTATTTCGACAGGAATAAAGTCTTTTGGATCAAAAGCGCTTGGAACAAAAGTAGATGTAGACGGGGTTGCTTTCTCCTTCTTTGGAGGACATCTTGAAATTAACAATCTTACTATTCAGAACCCTGAAGGTTATAAAATCATAAATGCTATGACTGTAGGACAGATAATTGTAAATGCCGACTTATTTTCGCTTTTTAGTGACAGGATAATAATCAACGAGATATCGATTAACAACATTTATCTGGACTTCGAACCCTCTCTTACTTCTGGAAGCAACATCAATGACCTTATTAATAATGTTTCAAATTATGAAAGCGCCCAAAAATCCAAATCCAAAAATCCAACTGAAAATACAAATAATAAACAGACAAAACTTCTCATTAAGAATTTTGTAATAAACAACGGTAATGTAGTAATAACTTCAGCATTTACAAACAGTAGAGCGCAGGTGTCAATACCCATGATTCAAATGAAAGATTTAGGCTCAGGAAGCGATCAAAATGCTGCATATGTCCTTGAGAAAGTGCTGCAGCAGATTTTAATTGTAATAATAAATGTTACATCAAATGTAGGAAACATAGACATAAGGGGAGTTCCAATTGATACAGGAGTCATTGGAAGAACTCTTGGCGCTTCAGTTGACGCAGTGGGAGATGGAGTCAGTTCAATTTTTGGTAATTAATCTAGGAGAAAAACAATGTTTATAAATAAACACTATGTCATTATTGCAATTTCAATATTATTATCTTATTCTCTCATCGCTGCTAATAATTTTGGGCTTACAAGTCAGCAAAGAATACTTATTGAAGCCGAAAGCTACCTAAGGCATTCCGGCTACAGTACCTTTACTACCAGATACGGCAATTATGTAAAAGCAAAGAAAGATCATTCGGAGATTACATTAAAACTTGTATCCCTCAGCAGTGACAGCGACGAAGACCAGGGCGTTGCATGTTACATAACAACTTTTGACGAAAAAGCCTTTGTCGACCTAAGTAAAGATTTAGAATCATTTGCCTCTTTGAACAACATTCAAATAAATATTCTTAGCCCCCAATAGAATAATCTACATCTCTTTTTCATATCCACAGCGTTTCCGAAATAACAATCTTCATTCTACAAAATGAAGATTGAAAATACTTTAAAAAGCCATAGTTTAAACTGTTCAACGTTTTAGACTACCAGTACACGACAAAGGTAAACTTCACCTGAGTTTTGCTCTTTAGTTTAAAAAGCCGCGTAACGATAAAACTCAGGAGACTTCAACATTTTGCCAGGTAAGAAACAAGTATACAAACATGCCCTTGCTCTATATCCAAACAATCATGGGCTAATGGGATTCCCTCCGATTGGACTTGAATACATTGCTGCAAATATTAAGGATCTTGTGGATAAAGTAACTCTCATTGACCTTCGCTATGAGAAAGAATATCGCAGCTTAGAAAAACTCAATGAGTTTATCAAATCTGAAATAGATCTGCTATGCATCAGCATCATATGGGAAAAGGGCTTTGAAGATGTTTGTGACTTTATCTCTCTTCTGCCTCATAATGTAACTACAGTAGTAGGCGGCTATAAAGCCACGCTGGAAGTAGATTATCTTTTTGAGCGCTGCCCAAACATTGATTTGATTGTCAGAGGAGAGGGTGAAGAAATTATAAGACAAATTGTTTCTGGAATTTCTTATGACGAAATCCTCGGCTTGTCGTATCGGAAAAACGGAAAAATAATTCACAATAATATTCATCTTTTACCCGATGTCTCTGCCATCCGATTTCCGAACAGGTCATTACGAAGGAATGAATACTATATCCAGAAAGAAGGAGTCCGTATCAGCAATCGCACTTTTGATTCAATACTTTCATCCAGAGGATGCCCTTACAAGTGTAAGTTCTGCACTTTCAGTCTCAATCCTTTAGGGCAGAAGAGAACCTATTCAGAAAGACCTATCGAATCGATAATAGAAGAACTCAAAACAATTACAGCAGATATTGTTGCTTTCAGTGATGAAAACTTTTTCATGAATCCCGAAAGAAGCGGACTGATTTGCGATCTCATTATTAAAAACAATATAAAGAAAACATTTATAGCCCAAACAAGAATTGATATTTCTAAATACAATTCTATTCTGAAAAAAGCTGAGAAAGCGGGTTTTAAATTTCTCCTTATCGGTATTGAATCCCCTCATGATAGAATTCTTAAGCAACTACAAAAAGGTTTTACAGTACAGGATATTAGGACTTCATTTGCAATTTTAACGCAATTCAAATTCTTTCTGCTTGGATATTTCATTTATGGCAATATTAATGAAACCGCAGAGGAAATGCTCTATGTCCCAAAATTTGCCAAAGAAATTGGCTTGGATTTTATTGTGCTTACAAACCTCCGTATAGAAAAATTCTCACCCCTTAAGAAGATGGTTGAGGAAACGCCAGGTTATTATTATGAATCGGCTAACGGATCTGTTTACTCGAAAGAATTTGGGCCAAAAGAGTTAAAACTTATTTTAAAGAAAAACAGGCAGGCATTCTTCGATTTCCACCAGGTAATGCATATTGTCTTTAAATTGTTAAAGATTAAACTCATCAGATGGAATGATTTGAGGGATATCCCAAAATTAATCCATTTTTGTATCGCCCGCTACAAGAGGAAGTGGGGCATAGCCTCAAAATAATACTTCTCTTTCCTTGTCTTACAGAAAATCTTTCTCCACGAACTGCAATTTTATTATCAAGTTTATCTTGATGTTACTATCTTTTTCCTATTGCATGCATTCACCCCTTGTTCCATTTTTATCCTCAATATATAATTGATAAAAATAACAACCTTGTGCAGCTTTTTTAACTATTTTCATCTTATGGGATGACGGTGAAAGATGTCTCTTGTTAGATATTACAATAATTTATCATTAAGCAAGAAGTTATATTTCGCTACGGCAACCGGACTGCTTTTGGGAATGTTCTTTGGAATTAAATGCTCTTTGTTAGAGCCTGTTAATGAATTATTTATCAGATTATTCCAAGTAACTATTATACCCTTTATGATTTTCAGCATCTTACATTCGATAGGATCTCTTACAAAAGAGAACGCAAAACTTGTAGGTAAAAAAGGGATCACCATACTTATCTTGTTATGGAGCTTAAGTATTTTTTATGCTTTCGGTTTAGCATATTCCTTTCCTGATATAGAAAGAAGCAATTTTTTCAGACCTGAAAATGATCTAGGCAGCACTGGTATAAGTCTCCTCGATCTCTTTATTCCTTCAAACCCATTTAAATCAATAGCAAATGGATATATACCTGCGATTGTTATATTCTGCATACTTGTCGGAATGGCTTTGATAAGAAATAAAAATAAAGCAAAATTAGTTGAAAATTCAGGCATGCTAGCTCTCCTGATGAAGGAAGTCAATGACTATATTACCGTCCTGCTGCCTTTTGGAGTTCTCATAATGTCCACATATACTTTTGGAACACTAAGTTTTATTAAATTCAAAGTGCTGCTTCTCTACATAATTGCTTCGCTTTTCTATTTGTTTTTCATTTCAATGCTCGTCTATCCTGGAATCGTTACAAGTGTGAGCAAACTCAATTATAAAAAATTCCTTCATTATACAATGCCGGCTGCAATCATTGCTTTTACGACAGGAAGTGTATTTCTTGCTCTTCCCGTGATTTATAACATGATGTATGAATTTGATGAAATTGAGGAGGCTTACGCTTCAGATGATAGTTCTGCGAAGGATAAAGGGCGAAACATAATAAGTGTAATTGTCCCTCTGGCATGGGTAGTCCCGGCAAGTTATAAATTCCTGGTCATATTCTTTATAGTCTTTGCACGCTGGTATTATAACAATCCCTTTAATATGGCAGAGCAGATTCTTCATTATATAGCCGGAATTCCCTGTCTTTTTGGAAACAATGCGGCAATTGTTCCGTTCCTGTTAGAAATAAGTGGAATTCCAAACAAAGCATACAGCACCTTTATGCTTGTCTCAAATTTCATGGTCTATTTCAATAATGCCAATGCTGCAATGTTCATTATTGTCTGCACGATTTTATGCTATCTTGCAATAAGCAATAAAATAAAAGTTTGCTGGCTGAAACTAATCTCAATTTTATGCGCTTGTACGGTATTGTTTATAATTGTTTTAATAAGTTTGAGTTACCTGATGGCCGGGTTGCTGCAGGGAGATGAACAGGTTAATGAGGAACTCAAACATATGAATCTGCAGGGACACAATCTGGAGTATTATGGTAATATCGAAGCAAAATACTTTGAGTTGAGCCAGTACCATTCAATAGCTTATTTGAATCCCAATGAAACTCTGTTGGGAAAAATAGTAAGAACTAAAACCTTACAGGTAGGTTATGATCCTGAGGCTATACCTTTTTCATTTTTCAATGCCAGAAAAGAGTTAGTTGGCTACGATATTGACTTTGTTTACGATATAGCAGAAGATCTGGGCTGTACAACTATTGAATTTTACCCAGTATACAGCGTGGTGAATTATAATGAATGCCTGAATAGGGGAATTTTTCTGGATATATGTGTCGGAGGTCTTCAGTATATGAGTGCATTGACGGGAGATGTTATTTGTTCAGATCCATATATGAAATATACTCCGGCTCTTGTCATCCCTATAAAATACAAGAAAGTGTATACAGATTTCAACTCAGTACTTAAGGCTAAAGATTTGACCTTTGGCGCATTTGAGGACTTTGAATATTCAAATAAACATTTTGTTCGTGCATTCCGCTCAGAACACAAAGTTAAAGTCATGAAAAAGTTCAGCGATTATTACAATAAGCATGAATCAGATGTCCTGATAACCAGTGCGGAAATAGCTTCAGCAATTGATATTTTGACACAGGGATATTGGGTTGTATACAGCAAAGAGCAGGATATTAAATTATATTATGCCTATCTGCTGCCCTACACTCAGAAAGCAGAAACTTTCAGAAATGTGGTAAATACCTGGATAAGAATTATTGATAGAGACACTTTACAGGAAAAAAGATTTAAATACTGGGTTATGGGACAAATAGAGATAAAACACTATGTGCCTTGGTCGATTTTATCATGGTTGCAAAAGAAGAATTTTTTTATTAGAAAGGATGCTCCTCCTCTCTCTAAAACAATCAATTTGAATTGAGCCTTAATAATACTTTAGAAATTTCAATTTAAAATTTAACATATTTAAAGATTTTAAATTCATTTTTACTAACTATAGATCATGAAATTAATCTAAAACAGCTTTGATTTGTTTAAAAATAGAAATACCTTAAATAGCTTATAAACTTAGCTTTTGCTAAAAATAATAGGGGGGGGGGGAAGTTTATGAGTGAAATTAGAGTTCGCTTACACTTTACGGGGCTTATTGATATTAATGATCTTACCAGCGGCGATTTTATTAACTTGCCTGAAAGTTCTACTCTGAGCAATTTATTTTCTAAAATCGGGATTCGAGAAGAACATAAAAAGTATATAATTGCGATGATAAATGAAAAGAAAGAGTTTATGCATTATGTGCTTAAAGATAACGACGAGGTAAAACTGTTCCTTCCTGTAGGGGGCGGATGAGGTTATGCTTGAAGCGAAAGACGAATTTTTCAGGGGATTAACTGAGAGAAACAGCCATGATATATCTTTTTCGGAAAAGCTTAAGAAATCCACTGTAGGAATAGCAGGATGCGGAGGATTGGGATCAAATGTCGCTATGTCTCTTACCAGATCCGGTGTAGGAAGGCTAATAATCGCGGATTTTGATAATGTCGTACTATCTAATTTAAACAGGCAATTTTTTTTTACTAACGATATCGGCAAGCCAAAAGCCGAGGCATTGAAGGATAATTTAAAGAAAATAAATCCTTATATAGAAATCATCTCACATACTGAAAAAATTACACCCGAAAACTTGACTGGTTTTTTCAGTTCTGCCGAAGCGATTGTAGAGGCTTTTGATGATGAGAAAGAAAAATCAATGATAATCAATTCTTTCCTCGACGAAAAGACTTTTTCTGAAAAATATCTTCTTTGCGCCTCAGGGTTGGGTGGAATAGCTTCTGCTAATCTGATAAAAACAATTAAATACAGCAAACGAATTTTTGTTTCAGGTGATTTTGTTTCGTCAGTCTGTGGAGGCTACGGAGTTGTTTCTCCAAGAGTTCTCATTGCCGCGGCTCATCAGGCTAATATGGTGATCAGACTTCTAACAGGAGAAGAAGAACCATAAATATCACTGGAATAATAAAGTATAATAATCAAATAATAACTAAACTAAAGTAAAGGAGAGGAAATGAGGGTTAAAGATTTCATTTTTGCTTCCAAAATTTCGGAAGTTGCGTCTCTCATGAGAGAAATTGGAGATTCCGCTTTTTTGATGGCAGGCGGCACTTCAACTTATTTTATTGCTTCTAAGACATCAAAAGTGGCTATAGATATTACGAAGCTGCCGCTTAAGGGAATTAGCAGAGTCAATGACAATTATAAAATCGGAGCTCTTACTACTATTAATGAACTTCAAAAGTTTAAAGATGAAGGATGGGTGCTTGATAGAGTAGCCAGAATTATTGCTAACCAACAGATAAGAAATATTTCTACAATTGGTGGTAATCTCGCAAGAGTTTTCTATTGGTCAGATATGCCTGTGGCTTTGCTTGCTCTTGGAGGTTCTCTGAAGTTTTCTGGAATAGCTTCGAGGCATGTAAAAATAGCTGAAGTTTTTTCTAAACCTCATTCACACAAAGATGTATTTACAGCTTCCATTCTCGATTACATTGAAATTCCAGCTGCCACAAAAGGAATGGGCTTTTCTTATCAGAAAGAAACAAGAACTTACGGAGCATTCAGTTCTGCTACTGCAGCAGCATTTATAAAAATTGAAGAAGGAGTTATTTCCGAAGCAAGAGTTGCTATAGGGTCAGTTCTTCCTTTCCCTGTCAGGTTAACAGATGTAGAAGATTTCCTCGTCGGTAAAAGACCTGAATGCAAACTGCTTGGAGAAATTCATTTTGACAAACTTGCCAAAATGAAACTTATGCCAAGAGAATTTATGACAGATGAATTTTGCATTCACCTAATAAAAATAAAAGCAAAGGATGCTATCTGCGAAGCAATGAAAGAAGCTATGGGAGGATGCAAATAATGACTACTAGAAAAATATCATTTACACTCAATGGCGAACATAAAGAATTTGATGTTCTTCCTAATGAAAGACTACTTTCTCTCTTGAGAAGGAATGGATTTAAAGGAACGAAATACGGTTGCCTGGAAGGCGCATGCGGTACTTGTACTGTAATACTTGACGGCAAAGCAGTTAATTCATGCCTTGTTTTCGCTTTTCAGGTAAACGGCAGAAGTGTCCAAACTGTGGAATCGCTTGGTATCGGAGAAAAATTGCATGAGATACAGGAAGCTCTTGTGAGTGAAGGAGCCGTGCAATGCGGTTACTGTACACCTGGAATAGTGTTGTCTGCAAAAGCTATGTTTGATGAAAACCCCACTCCGACAGTAGATGAGATAAAAGTCCAAATTGATGGTAATCTTTGCAGGTGTACCGGCTATGAAAAAATTTTGGTTGCCATCGACAAAGTTTCAAAAAGCCACAACCAGGGAGGTAAATAATGAAACCTGTAACTAAAATGACGGTTGTCAATAAACCATTAAGAAAAATAGACTCATCAGCTCTCTCTCAAGGTAAAAAACTCTATACAGGCGACCTTGCTCCTGAGCATTCTTTGTATGTAAAAATGCTCTGGAGCCCACACGCTCATGCAAATATTAAGAAAATTGATATAAGCAAAGCTGAAAAAATGCCGGGCGTAAAGTTGGTTCTTTATCATGAAAATGTACCAAGAATTCCTCATTGTACTGCAGGGCAAGGTTATCCTGAGCCATCACCATATGATACATTTATGTTTGATAAAAAGGTTCGTTTCGTGGGAGACAGGGTTGCTGCTGTTGTAGCAGAAACTCCAGATCAGGCAGAAGAAGCTATTAAGGCAATAGAAGTAGAATATGAAATACTAAAACCTGTATTTACATATGACGAAGCACTTGCAGATAACGCTCCGATAATTCATGATGAACCTGAAGCATTTGTTCCGATTCCCATTCCTTACGAGCCTAAGAAAAACATAGTTGCAAAAGTGGGAATGAAGGCAGGCGATTTCGAAAAAGGAATGAAGGAAGCTGATTTCACATTTGACGAATTATATGAAACGCCCTATGCTCAACATTGTCCTATAGAAGGTTATATCTCATGGGCACAGATAGATCCTTATGGAAGAATTTTTATTACTACAAGCACTCAAGTTCCTTTCCATACAAGAAGAATAGTTGCAAGAACTCTTGGTATTCCCGTTCAAAAAATCAGGGTTATTAAGCCAAGAATCGGCGGAGGATTTGGATGCAAACAGGAAATGCTTCTTGAAGACATAGTGGCAATTGCTGCTTACAGACTTAACAAGCCTGTATTATGGGCTTTAACAAGAGATGAAGTTTTTAGGTCAGGCAGAACAAGACATCCAATGCGCCTTAGAATTAGATACGGGCTAAAGAAAGACGGCACTATTACAGCTATTGGATTGGATATTATTAACAATACAGGAGCATACGGCGGACATGGCCTTACTGTTATGAGCTGTGCAGGAAGTAAAGTTCTTCCTCTATATCATGTAAACAATATCCATTTTAATGCAATATCAATATATACAAATCTGCCGGTGGGTGGAGCTTACAGGGGATTCGGTGCCACTCAGGCTTATTTTCCTGTCGAAACAATGATTGATGTAATGGCTGATAAGATTGGTATGGATCCTATGGAGTTCAGAAAGAAAAATCATATCAGATCAGGCGAAGGGCATCCGGCATTTGAAGCTTTGGGCGAAGGGAAGCCAGGAACTCCAATGACAATCGGAAGCTGCGCGCTTGCCGAGTGTATTGACAAAGGTGCTAAAGAAATTGACTGGTCAAAAAGGCTTCCTCATACTGAAAAAACCAGCAGATTCAGACGCGGCATAGGAATGAGCATCCATATGCAGGGATCCAGCGTTCCTGAAATAGATATGGGTTCAGCATCGATTAAAATGAATGATGACGGTTCTTTCAACCTTCTAGTAGGAGCAACTGACCTGGGCACGGGAAGCGATACTGTTCTCGCCCAAATCGCAGCTGAAGAACTTGGCACAACTCTCGACAAGTTCATAGTTTATTCATCTGACACTGACATGACCCCATTCGATGTAGGCGCTTATGCTTCAAGTACCACCTATCTTTCGGGCGAAGCAGTCAGAAAAACTGCCGAAAAAGTAAGACAACAGATTTTAAAAGTAGGTCAAGAAATACTTCAAAAACAGGGTTTTAGTAAGAAAATTGAAGAACTTGATCTGCATGATGCCCATGTTATTTCTCTTGATGGTTCCTGCAAGGTAGCATTCGGAGATATTGCCAACTATTCTCTCTACGAAAATAATCAGTTCCAAATTGGCGCAATTGAATCGCATATTACACATAAATCCCCTCCTCCTTTTACAGCTCATTTTGTTGAACTTGAAGTTGATATAGAAACAGGTCATGTAAAAGTTCTCAAGTATGTAGCTGCTGTTGACTGCGGAACAGCAATTAATCCTCAGCTATGCGAAGGGCAGACAGAAGGTGGATTGTTAAATGGTATAAGCTATGCTCTTACGGAAGAGTACCGTTTTGATGAAGAAGGTAAGATGACTAATGCCAATTTTATGACATACAATATCTTCTCTATGAGAGACAAACCTGAAATTAAAACTATTCTTGTCCCTTCTTACGAGGAAACCGGGCCGTTTGGAGCAAAGAGTGTTTCTGAGGTTTGCATTAATGGCGGTATGCCTGCCATTGCCAATGCTATCTATAATGCAACAGGTGCCAGGCTGAAAAAGGCTCCTTTTACACAGGAAAGAGTTTGGAGAGCAATCCAGGAAGTTAAAAAATAAAAACTATCTGGTATTAATAATTACAGATGAATAGGCCTAGCCTACTCTTAGTTCAAAATCTTTGATTGTTTGATTATGATTTATTGAAAACGAGCAGGAAAACTCCTGCTCGTTGGTTATTGATGCAATCAAGCCCACTTCATGGCATATGTTACAGCATCGAAAAGTCCCTGTTTTTCAGGATGTCTAAGGATGAAAGTATCGTTGCCCATTGCAGCTGCGAAAATTTCAGGCAGCCGTTTATATTCCACTGCTATTGAAGGGCCGAGAGTTTTCATTACTTCATCAATGCTATGAGCATATTTGAAGCGGTCTCTCCTTAATACAGAAGCGACATTATATTTTCTCTCATATGCCAGACTATTTTTGCCCTGAACTACTAACTCAGCATAAATTTTATATATATTCATGTCGCACTGGTAGTTAATCATATCTATAGCATATCCGCCGGGACATCTGACATTTATTTCAATTGCCTTGTATCCTCCCTCAGGTGTCTTGAAAAATTCGCAGTGGAAAAATCTTTCCCTGACTTTGAATCCTTTTACCGTGGCTCTGCCATATCTTTCAAGTTGAGGATCCATATATCTATTGTAGAAATAGAAAGAGTCCTTCTGGTCTTTGAGAGCAGTCAGCACATCCATGCTAAGTTCGAATGATGAACAATACAAAATTTCACCGTTCTTATCTGTCAGTCCGTCAAATGTAACTATCTGACCTACTACAAAAGGTTCAATAACATATCCAGGAGGCAGATCCTTTATTATACTAAAGAGCTGATCCTGGTTTTCCACTTTATAGGTATTGCTTGCTCCCACGCCCTTGTCCGGTTTGATGATAAATGGATAATTATTTCTTCTTATAAAATCTCCCAGAATGTCCGGACTTACTGATAGCGGAATAGCATCCACGCAGGGAACTCCGACTTCATTGTAAACAGTCTTCATTCCGAGTTTGCTTTGATTAATCTTTAAATGTTTAGGCTTCTGTCCGAAAATATTAAAATCTTCTCTGATTCTTGCTTCAAGACCTAACCAATGCTCATTATGTGAATCAATCCTGTCTATTCTGCCATGCCTGCTGGCAAACAGTGCTATGGCTCTATAAACCTTGTCATAGTCAGCCATATCCACTTGAGCATATTCAGTAAGAGAGTCCTTAAGCTCCTGTCTGAATTCGCTCATTGGAGCATCACCTATGGCAAAAACTTTTGCTCCGGCTTTTTTGAGTTCTACGCAGAAATTGTAGAAATTAGGGGGAAAGTGAGGAGAAATGAAACAATAGTTCATATTCTATCCTTTTGTTAAAATTGATATTAGATATCAATGAGATAATTACAATTCTAGCCTAGATTTATGACAGTTTGAGAGGGCTATCCCTGAAAAAAGCTTTAATTTGTTGCAAAGTCAATTCATCAGGCGTTTCTTGATAAGATCCAGTACTCCTTGGAAATTAACCTCCACACAGATATTTGCATGAGTTTGTGTACCCCACTGATTGCAAAAATCAGGCACAGTTTGTCCTGCGCATCGGCCTTCGGTCTCCACGAATACAGGAATAGGTTTAACCGTAAAGAGTTTTGAGTTGAGAAGATAAGCAATTGTTGAAGGATCGTGCGTATGAATATTTTTTGAACCAAATCGCTTGAAATAAAAATTCTGGTAGAATGGCATTACAGCTTTTATCAGATTAGTCGCCGTATTATTTGCTAAGTAAATTTCATTGAGATATTCTTCAGTTTGAATAATTTTAGTTGTTACATCAAGCCCGAGCATTGTTAGCGGCCATCCGGCGGAAAAAACGATTGAAGCTGCATGAGGATCCTGCCAGATATTCGCTTCTGCAACAGGAGTAACATTTCCTCTGACAGTGGCTGCTCCTCCCATAATCACGACTTCTTTAACAAGTTTGATAATACCTGGTTCTATTCTTGCCGCAAGAGCGATATTTGTAAGCGGACCTATTGACACCAGCGTTATCTCTCCGGGATTCTTCAATACCATTTTGACGATAAACTCAGCAGCAGAAATGTCGAGGACTTTACCTTTCGGCACTGGCAGATTAGAGTTTCCTAGACCGTCTTCTCCGTGCACATGAGTAGCATAGCGATGAGGTTCAATAAAGAGTGGAACATTGCTTCCTTTTGCTACAGGAATATCTCTTCTTCCAGCGATTTCCAGTAGTTTTAATGCATTGATTGATGATTGATCGCAGCTTACATTTCCGTAAATTGCCGTTAGCCCCACCAGTTCCAATTCAGGTGATTTTAAGGCTAACATTATTGCCATTGTATCGTCAATTCCGGGGTCAGTATCAATAATTACTTTTTGTCTCATTGCATTTTTATTTAAGGTATTAATAGAATAATATTTTCTTAAATTTTAACATGTTTTTTTATGAAACTCACTATCTTTGAGAATAAAGACCGACCTTTCAGGAGACTTATTGAAAAGGATAAGTTCTTCCTTATACTCACAAAAATGAAAAACGAAAACTTTTTCGCATTTGATCTTCAAGTAACTAAAATGAGGCAGATATGGAATACATCTTACTAGTATTGCTAGGCACAGTCACCGGTCTGATAGCAGGGTTACTTGGAATAGGTGGAGGGTTGGTAATTGTCCCAGGGCTCATTCTGATATTTAAAAATTATTCGATCGCACAAGGAGCTTTAATGCATGTGGTAGCCGGAACTTCCCTTGCTGTAATGATTTTTACATCTATAAGCAATACATATTCATGCAATAAACAGAAAAGGATAAAATGGCATTTATTCTTAAGTATGATGCCGTGGATAGTATTAGCGGACATATGCGGTGCATTAACCGCATCGGCATTACACTCTCATTTACTTGAAGTTATATTTGGAGTTGTAGTTCTTATTATGGCGTTAAAAATGATTTATGACTTTGTGACGCGCAGGAAAAAGCTTGAAAAGTTAAAAAACAAAAAGGAAAAAGGAATACCAAAATACGCCACATCCATCGCAGGAATTACAATAGGATTCAAGTCTGGAATGCTTGGCATTGGCGGCGGAGCAATTGCCACACCGTTTTTTACCAGCTACGGAGTGCCGATTAAAATAGCTACCGGAACTACTTCCTCCTTAACACTTCCTATCAGCATTGTAGGTACTGCTTCTTTTATTATCATTGGAATTCTATCAGGATGCGATATCCGATACACCTTTGGGTTTATCTATTGGCCGGCAGTTTTAATAATAGCCCCTTTTACCATGATATTTACAATGATAGGAACTAAAATTGCCAACAACATGCCGACGCTTTGGCTTAGGTTTCTCTTTATTGCTTTTCTTATTTTTACCGGCCTGAAAGTGCTGATTGACTGAACTTTGACTTAAGACAAAAAAGCTAGATATTAAATAAGAGAGCAAAGAGCGTGAATTAGAAGTTTAGAATTAACTGTCAGGCTATAAGTCTTTCTTAAACAAGCTATACAAAACGGGTAACGACTTTTTAAAGACTTCATCAGTAAAAATACTTTCCAGGATTTTTTCTTTAAGTTCAGGAATAAGATCCGCTTCTGACAGGAAGACATCTCTAAGCAAAGCTCTGGCCTGTTCGAAAGTTCCACACTCCTTTACAATGAGGTTAGCCATTGCAGTTTCCGCTCTGTAGGCAACCATCTTAACTGCATCTGTCAGATTTTTTCTGCTTGACGAAAGAGCCCTGAAGCGTTCTTTTTCCGGCTATAATGCACGCTATGCGGTATTTATCCCACATTTCTTTGAAGAAACCCGGACTGTATCCCTCCCTGTCTAAGACGATAATAAACCTGTGTAATAGTTGATTTTCAGAAAGCATCTCTTCGCTGGGCTGATTGGGAACTTCTTTCAACAATCTTGGAATTATCTCCTTTCTCAGTACTTCAAGCATGCCTGGATTAACATCATTCCTAACTACAAATAAAGGTTGTCCCAGTTTATCGTTAACCCAAAAGTCCATGACTCCTTTCAAGCATAAGCGTTCTCTTGAGACATACTGTTTCGGCATATTTTCATTTCCTCCGTACAGTCTCACATGCCCGTCGACATAAAGCACTCCTGAGAGATCAGGGTTGTCTTTCAGCCATTTCTTACTAAGCAGTTCTCCCCATCTTTCGGCAGCTCCATCGGCGCTTAAAATCTCTAGCTTCTCTCTGAGACATCTTACTTCAGGCACACGCTCAAGACCAAGAAGTTTTCCCAGTTCTCCGGGAGGCTACCAACGGAGGTTTTCAACTGTTTTGATTCTGCATAATGCCATAAACCCAAGCAGGGTTATTCCTGGATTACGCTGTAATAACCTTTAAACTCGGCAAAGCAGTCATTGAGACTGCTATAGAGTCCGTTAGCTGTCTGAGCCGCCAAGGCAGTCAGTACCCCTCCGAAACTCACATCGTTACACCGTTCAAAGCGGCTTTCGACGCTGTTTATAATTCCAAAAGCAGCAAGTGTCCTTTCCTCAACTCTTCCGCATGCTACGCCAAGCACAACAGACTCATCATTGTCTCTTTTGCTCCTTTCCGATTTGTCGCTGGCTTTATCATCAGATACATTTTCCTCAATCGCTTTTCATTCTTTCTTTACAAAACTTATACTATCACTCTATTTGCTATATACTTCTGTTGACAAATCTAGTTTTACCGGGTAAGGAGTTCTGAAGGTGGAAATTCAAAGATGCTATGAAACTTCTGTGTGTATACCATTTCCATTTTGGTTTTCGAAAAATTGCTAGGGACGCCTCTCCGTAGGCGTCCGGAGACAATTGTCTCATTTATAATCGGTGACCACTGTCACCCGGCGGTCTCGGAGCCTTGCTAAGGCGCATGGTTAAAAAGACACGCCCTACCTGCTCTTAATTCAATGACATTGATCAACTATCAATTTTCCATTTTCAACTTTCAATTTTCAATTGAATCAAGTCTGTCTGCCAAGATTACTCTTTGCTGACTAGACCTCCCCCGATACTCTGAAATTGGTCATACCTGACGCTTGACCGTTTTCTTGAAACAGAGATAAGCAGGTGATCCCATTTGTTAGCGGAGTTCGCATAGAGCGAATATCTCAATGACCCTAGTGTACCATAATACATCATCTTCCGAACACTCTCTCAAAATTCTCCGAACCAAGCAAGTGACGCGCCTGATCTTCGTTGCCACCAAATAAATAACTACGTGTAGCCTCTCCTATTTTGTAAGTGGCTTTATCGTATCCGATTGACGGGGTTATTGGAACATTAATGACTCTCGCGTAATATTTATCTTTGTTTTTAAAAGCTGTAATTTTGGTGAACTCCCCATTCTGCTCCATATCATATTTCTCAATCAGCGGTTGCTCCCCGTAGTTAACCAGACGCGTATCACCATGCTTACCCATTGAGGTAAAATCCTGCCAGCTCGCCTGCCGGTGAGAATCGAATAAATCCAAGTATTTGCCCCTCTCGACCCCATTGGCATCCTTGCCCTCCTCGTGTTCTATTTGCCTGAGATATCTACCTATTTGAGTATTCATAGCACCACCCTGTTTAGTACTATTTCCCATAAAATCATTCTTAACCATCGGCAAAAAATCCTGATCGAATGGTACATTTCTTTCAAGCTTCCCGTCAAATTTATCTATTCTAACCCCGCCTGCGAGATCCAACTCAGCTAATTTTAAGTGTTCTAATCTTCTATGAACTTTGTTCATAGATACTCCAACATCCATTTTAGTAACTACCCCAGGCTCACGTGGTTCAACGATTCCCCCAGCTAAAAAGGCGGAACTTACCGCGGCAACAATTGATGCTGCCACCGCCAAGCCGGTCCGCGTCTTGCCTTTGGTATAAGCGGCACCAATATACAAACCTATTGACATTAGCCCGAA
>Ga0209417_1002277_pt1 | contig 30447 bp, 22 predicted proteins | sample RifGroF2_FD_184002 | JGI IMG/M metagenome (GOLD analysis project Ga0209417, IMG submission 184002) | Groundwater microbial communities from Rifle, Colorado, USA - Groundwater F2 (SPAdes) (version 2) | ecosystem: Environmental > Aquatic > Deep subsurface > Groundwater | place: Rifle, Colorado... | reverse complement strand
TTCATAGCCCTGGTTGCCGGTTAAAATCAGTTGCCGGTTGCCGGTTGCCGGTTACCGGTTTCGCCTGAATATTACTTCCTGTTTCCATAGTCTTACAGTCTTACTGTCTCTCGGTCTCTTAGTCTCCGAAGAGCGCTGACAACCGCCTCATTCTCCGTGGGCGTTCCCACGGTAATCCGGAGGCAGTTCTCACATAATGGCTGATTGGAACGATCGCGCACCACTATGCCCTGATCGACAAGATACTTATATATTGATTTTGCATGCGTCACCTTAACCAGCAAAAAATTCGCCTCCGAAGGAAAAACCTTCTCCACATAGGGAATTGTTTTCAAAGCATCCGCCAGCCTCTCACGTTCGGCGATGATTTGATGTACGGATTCCTGCCTTTCAACCATTTCAACCATTTCAACCCCCCGCAGTACGGCTTCCTGTGCCAGCGTGCTGAGATTGTAGGGATACTTTACCTTGTCCATGAGACCGATGATCTCAGGATCGGCAAAAGCCATTCCCACCCTGGCTCCTGCCATCCCCCAGGCCTTTGAAAAGGTTTGAAGAACCACAAGGTTGGGAAGTCGATCAAGAATGCCCAAGGCTGAGGGTCCGGACGAAAAATCGATATAAGCCTCGTCCAGAACAAGAATCCCGCTAAAACGCCCTGCAAGAAATTCGATATTCTCCAGGGAGATACTGTTGCCTGTTGGGTTGTTAGGGGAGCAAAGGAATATCATCCGCGTATCAAATCGGACTGTGTCAAGCAGCGCACTGATATTTAATGAGAAATCGGGATTCAGCAGAACCGGGTCCACTTCAACATCCTGAATATCGGCGCATACCTTATACATGCCGTAGGTTGGACTCATGGTGATGATGCGGCTCTGGCCGGGCTCGCAAAAAATTCGTAACAGTAAATCGATGGCCTCGTCGCTACCATTCCCAAGGAACAGCTGATCCGGATTGACCCCTTTCAGTGTGGCCACCTTTTCTTTCAGCCGCCTTTGGTGCGGATCGGGATATCGGTTCAGGCCGTTATTATTCGGATTCTCGTTCGCATCCATGAATATACCCTCCACTCCTGAAAACTCATCCCGTGCCGAATTGTACGGCGCCAACCGAAGGATATTTCCCCGCGCCCGAAATCGTCTCCCGGTCTCCAAGTCTCTTGGTCTCTCGGTCTCAGAGTCTCTTGGTCTTACAGTCTCCCAGTCTCTTGGTCTTTCATTGTCATCGCTATCCATTCTCTCAAGAACCGCCCTGGCGTGCCCCTCCAGCCCCTCCGCCCTGGCCAGTGTAATGATGGCCTCACTGATCCCAAGGAGACCTTTCTGAGTAAGCTCCTGAAAGGTAATGGCTTTCATGAAACTGTCGAGTGAGAGTCCGCTGTAGGCACGTGCATAACCCGATGTCGGAAGTGTATGGTTTGTGCCCGATGCATAGTCACCGGCACTCTCTGGGGCATACGGACCCAGAAAGACCGAACCGGCATTCCTTACTTTCTCTGACAGTTCACGGTAATTGCGGGTTGAAATGATCAGGTGCTCCGGGGCATACGTGTTTATCAGGCTGATCATCTCCTCTTCTTCAGGAGTCACTATTATCAGGCTTGAATCCAATGACTTTCTTGCTATTTCTTTCCGTGGAAGCCTCTGCAGCTGAATTTCCACCTCGTCCCGAACCTGTTCCGCCAGGTCCCGGTCGCAGGTGATGAAAACTGCGTGGCTGTCGGGACCATGCTCGGCCTGCGACAGCAAATCGGCCGCTGCGAAACCCGGCGAGCAGGAATCATCGGCCATGATGGCTACCTCAGAAGGACCGGCCGGCATATCTATGGCCACGCCGTCGCGACTCACCAATTGCTTTGCCATGGTAACATAAGAGTTACCCGGACCGAATATTTTATCAACCTGGGGCACAGACCCCAAACCGTAAGCCATTGCTGCGATAGCCTGGGCACCGCCCAACGGAAAGATGTTGGTAACCCCGCAGTAATGAGCAGCGTAAAGGATGGCCGGATTGATTTTTCCATCGCGGTTTGCCGGGGTGCAGAGAACAATTTCCTGGCATCCTGCAATCTTTGCCGGAATCGAAAGCATTAGCACCGTTGAAATGAGCGGCGCCGTTCCTCCCGGAATATAGAGCCCAATCCGTTCGATGGGCATCCATTTCCGGTAACAGGTGATTCCGATTGCCACGTTAACAGGTCCTTCCTTCCGCCGCTGGGCTTCATGAAAGGTGAGGATATTTTGTGAAGCCTGAGCAATGGCTGACTTCAAAACTTCAGGCACTTCCGATGCCGATGCACGAATCATTTCCTGGGATACACCGGCGGGCTCCGGTTCATATCCATCAAAACGCCGGGTGAGCGCAGCAACAGTCTCCCAGCCTCCCGACTTCATTTCCGCCAGCATTTCAGAGACCCGGCCTTCAAGTCCGGTATACGCCTCAGCAGGCCGCATCAGTAGCTGTTTCCACTGGTCGCGGGGTGGGTTTATTATTATTCTCATAAGTTGATCAGATAATCATTTTTTCAATCGGGATCACCAGAATTCCCTGGGCACCGGCCTCCCGGAGCCGGTTAATAATGCTCCAGAACTCGCTTTCGCTCAGGACCGAATGAACCGAGCTCCAGCCTTCCGCTGCCAGCGGCATGACGGTCGGACTCTTCATGCCCGGCAGGATGCTCCAGAACTCGCTTTCGCTCAGGACCGAATGAACCGAGCTCCAGCCTTCCGCTGCCAGCGGCATGACGGTCGGACTCTTCATGCCCGGCAGGATGCTGCAGATTTCATCCAGCTTGTCATTCGGGGCATTCAGGAGAATATACTTGTTATTTCGTGCAGCCAGAACCGACCGGATCCGGAACCGGAAATCATCCAGTATCGCAGAGGCTTCCGGTGATATCCCCGGAGTGCAGGCCAGCACCGCCTCGGATTCCATGACGGTCTCCACCTCCTTTAATCCATTGCTAACCAGTGTACTCCCCGAGCTGACGATATCAAAAATACAATCCGCGAGTCCGATGGCGGTGGCAATCTCCACCGAACCGTTCAGAAAATGAATTTCAGCCTGGATTTCTTTTTCATCAAGGTACTCCTGGAGGATTTTGGGAAATGATGTTGCTATCCGCTTACCTTCAAACCACTTCAGACCGCTATAAGAGACATCCTTTGGCACGGCCAGACTCAGGCGGCACCGGCTGAATCCGAGCCTTTCCCTGATTTCAAGATTATAACCCGATTCACGGAGGACATCTTCCCCGATAATCCCGGCATCGGCCACACCATCGGCAACGTACTGAGGAATATCATCGTCACGGAGATAAAGGATCTCAAGCGGAAAGGTTGCCGAACGGGCCAGGAGAGTCCTTTTCCCGTTGGTCAGGTCAACGCCGGCCTCCAGAATCATCTCGAGCGATTTCTCACTTAACCTGCCCGATTTTTGCAACGCTATTCGTAATGTCTGCATAATTATTCATTCAGTTTCAAAAAAAAAGGCCTGCAGATCTGCAAGCCTTTTTCGGTTTAAAAATTCCGATATCTTACTTCTCTGCACGGGTAGCCCCTTTCATCGAATGATGATGATGATGGGTACGGTGCAGAAAACTGTTGTTCATATTATTTTTCTTCGGATCAAAAATAGGAATAAATTTTATTCATCCAATAAAATTTTATTCCCTTCCCAGCCAACCGCCTGGAATGGGTTGCTTTTTAAGACCCGGTCCTTCAACCGCCACTGAAAAAGCAAGGTCGGTTGACCCGTTGTAGTATTGAATCCTGATTTTATGCCACCCGGCTGTAAGTGCAACATAGCCTGCTTCTTCTGCTTCTCCATGGGATCCGTCATTGTCGGTGATCAGCAGGTTATCGATGCTGATCGAACTTCCGTCATCGGAAGTTGCATAGAAGATATAGTTACCGGATGCAGGGATCTTGATAAAAGCGTCATAAACCACTCCGAAAAATTCCGGCCTGTGACCGGCCGGCAGTTCAGGGGCCAGCAGTGTGCCTGACTTCACGGGTGTGAGCTTTGACCAGTCGGGCAACCTTCTCCAGCGGCCTTCATAATAGGTATAGGAAAGCCCTGGTTTAAGGTTTGGGGAAACATTCGTCAAAGCCGGTAATGGGGCCTGTCCTTCCATGGAAACGGGTTCTTTCAGCCTGGCAGCCATCTCCCTGACCTTTTGAGGATCACGGTTAAACTCAACCGCGATGGGTGCTGCAGGCCGGGTGAGGCGATTTTCATCGTTTGAAAGGGTAATGGCGGCAATTTTCAGGTCAGGCTGGTTGGGCAGGTGAAGTGTTTTGGCACCGGCCGGAATGTCGAGGGCAATACGGAACAAATATCCGAATATATAAGCCTCATTTTTGTTGGAATTCCCCAGATGGCGGTGGGTGGCTACATAGGCCACCGGCACGTTTTTAATATAGGCGGGAATGGTCTCAACCGGACGGGGATAAGCTTTTCCGTTAATTCTGACGGATTGCTTGTAGCCATTTTTTATTATGCGGTTATCCCATTGTCCGATTTTTCCGGTATATCCGGGTATTTCTGCGTTACAGGGCTTCCCGTCGATTGAAAATTCAACCGTACGATCTTCTCCCGCAGAGGCGGCAAGAAGGTAAACGGTCGAATACCTGCCTTCCGGCAGGCTGATGCTCTGGCCTTTACTGCTCAGGAAGTTGTTTTGTCCGTCTGCAGCCGACCCCATTTTGAACACCACATCACCGGATACGATTTCTGAGGGCCACAATTCGGCCGGGTAGGTGTTTCCCTGACCGTCAAAATTTCCATCGGTGCGGTTGGCATCCGCACTGATTCCGTCAATATCGAAATTCAGGGCGATCCATTGGGAGCTTTTTTTCGAAATTACAACTGGTGCCTTATCGAGCTTAATGGCAAAAGATTTTGGCTGATAACCTTTCAGGTCAAAAACCAGTTCACCGCCCGTCAAATTGGCTGAACCTGCCGGCTCTTCAACTCCGTTAACCTCCCTGGCTGAAAGTATAGCTGCCGGAAACTTCACTTTAATCTGTTTGGCATCCTGTCCAAAGAGTTCCTGAACCCGGATAATAATTTCCTCTGAATTCTGTGCCTGTTTAAGGGCTTTTATGGCAACCTGGCCGGTATTCAGGGAAACCAGGCTAAAGGATTTACCCAGCGGTCCCTGATGTTTCGGCGCGGTGAAAGTAACCAGCGGCTGGTTCAGGCGGGTAGCCTGCCATTGTGTTGCACCCTGTCTCCAGTCACCGGAATGACCCGCAATAGCAAAGCTGAATGTATGAAATCCGATATCCTGGGTAGCCTGATCCACATAGGACCGGCCTGGTTGCGGGGTATGCACCAGGGTAAGTCTCAGCAGGTTATCCACCGGCTTATCCCATCCCATTTTATAATCACTCAGGATGGAGACCCCGTATGAATTGTCGGCTGCTGTAATATCAGCCCACTGTTGCGCCGGGACTTCATATAATTTAGGTTGGTTGTTATCACGCCGGATCGTACCGATCCCCAGGTCATAGGTAGCCTGCGGATTGGAAACCGTGAGCGGGAATGCGGCCTTCAGCAGGGTACCCTGCGTAGCCCAATTCAGTTCATTGCGGAACTCCAGCCGATCGCCGGCTGACCCGGATCCGAGGCTGATATACTGGGTCATCTCGGAGCCCTCCTTTTTTCTGACGACCTTAAAGGTTACCCGGGCCGGGCCGTTTTCCACAATGGAGATAACCGGCTCATCGAAATAACACCTCGGCGCCTTGGTTACCGCACCGTACATGATTTCCCACGCGGGCCATGCTTCTGAGCGGTTATCCAGCATCTGGAGGCGTACCGGTGATTTCAGGAGCTCTTTTTTTGCGAGCTTGTCATATATTGAGGCAACATCTCCATTTTTGTCAATCACCACCTTATACCGGTTGTTTTCCATCCGGTTTTTCGAAATGGAGAGTCCGGTGGATATAGCACAGCCTTTTTCGGTAGGGATGACCGTAAATACAGTATGACTGACCGGCTGGCATTTTGCCGTAAAAACTATTGTTGCCTTCCGGCCATCCATGCTAACCACCTGGGACGGAACCTCATTTCCGGCGGCATCCAGTACCCTGACAGCAGTCAAAGTCCCGGGCAACTCCAGCGTAGCCTGCGTAAGATCCTCACGATCAATCGATAGCGGGTTGTAAACCACTACAGGAACACCGTCAGTTCGGGTGTCCAATGCCCGGATCACGCCGCCGGCCGAATTCTCCAGGATGCCGGCAAACTGATTCTGGCTCAGGATCTCATCGTTCCAGGAAAAGGTATAAGCCTCAGGAATGCTGGTTCCGGTAAGGTCATCATGAAACTGGTGCCACAGGAAGCGGGTCCAGGCTTCATTCAGGGTTTGTTTCGGATAGTAGGCTGCTCCGAGCCAACTGGCGGTTACAGCAGAACGTTCTGCTGCATCGGCGAGAAGCTCGTTCTTGCGGTTGAGCAGTTTCATGGCACCCTGGGAAGTATAACATCCGTTCCCATGCGGAGAAGTTAACAGCTCTCCATTAAACTGGGGAAGTTTCGCAAGCATCTCGGGGGTCATCTGGCGGGCCATCAGGTCGGCCGGAGCACTGACGATCTTCAGGGGACCATCGGAATGAATAGCCTTTTCCAGATAGTATACCGATGAATCTTCCGGGGCACCGCCAATATCGCCGGTACCAAAGTATCTGTATCCCATATAGATACCCGACTTATCACCGGTTTTACCGACCGTTTCGTTCCATTTTGGGTCCTTCGAAAGGTCGCCGCGGAGTTTGGCGCCATAGCTGCCACCGTTGAGTGCGGCAAAAACCTTTGAACCGTCAACCCCCTGCCAGCATCCGATATCAAACGGAACCCCAAACGGGGCGCCCCAGGTAAGTTTCTGTGTTGAAAAACCCTTTAACCCGCAATGAGTCATGATCGTAGGGAGGGCATAGCCGAAACCAAAACAGTCGGGCAGAAAAATATCATAGCTCTGAACTCCGAACTCCTTCTTGTAATAGTCCTGACCGAGAAGGATGGTGCGGATCACCGATTCAGGGGATGAGATATTCACATCCGTGGCATCGATGGAGCTGCCACAAATATTCCAGCGCCCGGCACCGATGTACTCCTTCATTCGCTGATAAGCTTCCGGATAGTATTCCTTCATCAGCATATATTTAATTGCGCCTTCGAAACTGAATTTGTAATCCGGATACTTTTCAAAAAGTTTGAAATTCCCATTGAAAGTGCTGGGAATATACTCATTGATAGAGGTTTGGATTGTCCAGCGCCATTGTGTGTCAAAATGGGCGGTTCCGATTACATGCAAGGTTTTTTGTTTGTCTCCGTCTGCATCCTGAGCCGGGAGCATGGCGGTTGGGGTGACCAGCAAAATTGCAGCCACCAGGATCTTCCTCAAAGTGTTCAGCATGGTTGAAATAAGTAGTTTGGTTTACAGAAACGCAAATTTACCGGAATACCATGAAAAAACAACTGCTGTAGGGTATCGGGTATCAGGTTTTGGGTATGGGGTATGAGGTTTTGGGTATGGGGTCCGCCATTAGCAACCCCGAACCATAAACCTAAAACCTCAAACCCGATTTGTAAAACTTAAATCCCGTAATGATCGGCAATGATCCACCTCACCAGTCCGGGTGGAAGCAGGTGCCGGATGCGGGCAATGAGCCGTTGGTCGAAACGGCCGACTAAATACCGATAAGCCGGTTTTTTTCGGCTAATGATCTTGCTGATGGTTTTTGCCAGAAGGAGAGGGTCGCAGCCCGACTGCTCATCCTGACCCATGATTTCCACGGCCTTGGTTACCCTTCCCCGGTAATCACTTCCTGATGCATCCCGGGCAGTAATCGTGCGGCTTCCGGTAAATCCGGTTTTAAAGTCCCCCGGATTTACAACAATAACAGGAATATTCCAGGGTTTCAGTTCCATTGCCAGCGCTTCGCTGTATCCTTCAATGGCAAATTTTGCGGCCGAATAGAACCCCTGGAAAGGCAATCCGATCAGGCCTCCTATTGAGCTGATATTAATTATTTTACCGCTGCCGCTCGTTCGCATGTGGGGAAGCACTGCCCGTGTAACCCTGACCAATCCGTTGAAATTGGTGTTCATTTGCAGGTTAACCTCCTCATCGGAAAAACTTTCGATGGCTCCTCCGATTCCTATACCTGCGTTGTTGACCACCACATCTATCCGGCCCTCGTGGCTTATGATCTCTGAAATGGCGCTTCTCACGGATAGGTCATCGGTTATATCCATCCTGACCATTTTAACAGCAGATAAGGATTCACCCGGATTTCTGCTGGTTCCGTAAACGGTATGGCCCTGAGCAGCCAGAAAGCCGGCTGTTTCCTTTCCCAAGCCTGATGAAGCTCCGGTGATGAGAATGATCCTGTACATGGCAGAAGGACTTACAGGACTCCGAGTTCTTTGCAGATCCCGTAAATATTCTCCACCGCAAAATCAACCTGTTCCCGGGTATGAGTGGCGATAAGGGAAAAGCGTATGAGGGTATCATCCTTCGGAACGGCGGGTGCCAGAACCGGATTAACGAAAACCCCTTTTTCAAGAAGCAGTTTGGTGAGCATCAGGGTATTGTTTATATCACCAATCCTCAATGGGATGATCGGACTTTCGGCCTTTCCCGTGTTGAATCCAAGTTGTTTGAATGCATTGAGGGAATAGCGCGTGAGGGCCCATAGGTTTTCAATGCGCTCGGGTTCCTCTTTCATCACATCGAGGGCTGCCAGAACGGTAGCTGTTGAGGCCGGAGTCATGGAAGCTGAAAATATAAGCGAACGGGATGTATGCTTCAGGTAATTGATGGTATCAAAATCTCCGGCGATAAAACCTCCCAGTGAAGCCAGTGACTTGCTGAAGGTACCCATCATCAGGTCTACCTTGTCGTCAAGACCGAAATGATTGGCAGTCCCGCACCCGTTCCTGCCAAGGACTCCGATGGAATGCGCATCATCCACCATGATGGTTGCATGGAACTTTTCAGCCAGCCTGACGATTTCGGGAAGATTGGCGATGTCGCCCTCCATGCTGAAAATCCCGTCGACCACAATGAACTTCATCTTATGTGGCGGACAGGCACGCAGACGTCTTTTGAGGGAATCCATATCATTGTGCCCGAACTTGTGGACTTTGGCGAATGACAATCGGGATCCTTCAATAATGGAAGCGTGATCCAGGGCGTCGAGCAGGATAAAGTCCCCCCTCTGGGCAATACATGAAAGCACACCGAGGTTTGCCTGAAAACCGGTACTGTAGCAAAGCGCAGCCTCTTTACCGACAAACTCCGCCAGTTTTTCTTCAAGTTGGATGTGGATGTCGAGTGTCCCGTTCAGAAACCTTGATCCGGCACAGCCCGTGCCATATTTCCGGGTCGCTGCTATGGCCGCCTCGATGATTTTCGGGTGATTGGTAAGACCCAGATAGCTGTTGGAACCAAACATCAATACTTTTTTCCCGTTGATGATGACTTCCGTGTCCTGTTCGGATTCAATCATCCGGAAGTACGGATACACACCAGCTTTTTGAGCCTGCTGGGGTGCATCGTACTTTTTCATTCGGTCTTGCAGTATGCCCATAAAGGGCAATATTAACTTTTTTCTTTTATCAGATTAGCAGTTCCCCAACCGGTTTTGGCAAAGTTCAGTATAAATACCGATCATCTTGTCTGCGATCTTTGCCTCGTCAAACTGCTGCAGAAGCTGCCGGGAGGCAGCAACCTGCGCAGTGTAGAACTCTTTGTCGGACATTAATTTTTTTATCAGGGCTATAAATTCCTCATTATTGGAGGCCGACAGCCAGGGATTCTCATAGAGAAGTCGGTATTCAGTCAGGTCTCTGAATATTACCGGCAACCCGGAAGCAGCAGCCTCAAGGGGAGCCATCGGGCAATTTTCCTGGTAGGAAGGGAAAATAAAAGCATCGGCAGCGGCATAAACAGCCGGCATCTCAGATAGTTCAAACATCCCGGGAAAAGTGATATGGCCCGGCAACCGCGCCAACCGGGCATTGATCCGGACCAAACCCTCTGTAAGGGCGCCAAAAGGTCTTCCGCCTGCCCAAACAAACCGGGCATCGGGAACACTCTCTGCAATATCCAGAAAATCTTCAACCCCTTTCCGGCCCTCAAGCTGTCCAACCCCCAGAACAACGAAATCGGAATCTTTAATGCCGAGCGTCGCCCTGCCTTTTCTTCTTAGTTCATCCGTTCGTTTCCAGAAGTCAAGAGGAACAGCATTGTAAGCCCTGACGATCCTCGTTTTGGAGCCTGTATCTCGTATAGCCTTTTCAACCATGGGAGAAAGGGCGATGCATATATCGGCAAAATCATAGACTCTCCTGAAATACCAGCGCAGAAGTGGCATCAGTATCTGCCAGCCCGGGATGGAGCCCCGGGCGGAATCGGGGATCACATGAACAGTAAGCACCCGTCTCCCCTTATACCTCAGCCCGCGAAGGAAATAACCCAGACCATACGAGTGGGCGTGAAACACATCGCCGGTTCCACCGCCATTTATAACAACCTGCATATCGGGCCTTTTGCGAAGCATTTCCACATGCTGCACAAACACCGTGTTGACTCCGTTTCCCTTTAACAACCACGAAAGCTCCGATACAACATGCACCTTCATAATCCGTCAATCATAAATTGTAAATCGTCAATCGTCAATCAAAAACTGCGCCTTGCCCATCTTCAGGTCCGACTTTTTCATTTTCTCCATTCTCAGGTTCTTACCCAGAACGTTGGAATCAATCTGATTATTATTGATTATCACATTTTTACAAGCTTCAAGGCTGACGGAAACTTTTCTGGGATGCCAGGGTTCGTAACGGGTGCTATGAGTCAGAGTATTCCCTGTAAATGACAGATTGTCAACAGACCGGGCATACAAAACGGGGTAATCAAACAGGTTGAACTGGTTGTTCTCAACCCTGATATTCCGGTGAAAACAGGGTTTCGACGGATCCGGCTCCGGAATCTCCGGATAGACGCTGATCACCCCCTCGCAGAACTGATACATCGATGTCAGACATTCATCGGTAAAAATATTATCCCTGATCAGGACATCCTTTACCCCGCCCGATTCGTACCAGTAATTTGCATCTCCTGCGATCAGGATGGCCGAGCCGCTTGAAGAAAAAAGATTGTTTGCGATCACTACCTTCCCTGGGGTTGAGATCAGTATTCCACGCGCCCGGTTACTCTCAAAGGCACTTCCGGTTATGGTAACATCCGGAGTCCAGGTGAGGTTCTCCAGGGCATCACCCGCTTCAATGCCTTCAGGTATGGGTTCCATAAACTCGACCTCAAATGTTTCCAGATCCTTAACCGTTGAGGTCATGACTATTCCTGTTGCCAGTGTAGCCATGCTTTTATTTTCAATGAGGCCGACTCTTTCCCCGGCCCGTGCCCAGATCATTCCAATGCTCTGGTTATGCATAAATTTACAGACCAGCACCCGGTCGCCCTTTTTCTCCATGATCCTCACCGACGTGCCATGAACATTAACCGGATCATCCATGAGGCCATGAAACCTGCACATGTCAAGGGTTATCTGACCTTTGCAATTTGAAAAATGAAAGCCGTCGTCATGACCGGCCAGGATCCTGTCTTTCCGGGAATTCGGTACGCTGTTTACTTTCCGGAACGTCAGGTTCTCGGAGAATTGAGCCAATATCCCCAAACCGGCATTGTGAAACATATTAAAATCCTCAACCATAACATTCCTGCTGTCGACAATAAACATCCCGGAATGGTCCCTTTCATTATGCCTCAGAACCAGATAATTACCTCTTTCCGGTAGCCGCTTAAATGCATAATTGAGCCGAACCAGTCCCGGTTTCATCTCTTCAGCCGAATAATTCCGCCAGCCGTTTCCCAGGCAACCCCGGTCGCCGGTTGTATAGGCAACTGTGCGGTTTTCCCTGGTAAACTCCATGGTACCCCACCACTCACTTTTCCAGCCTTCACCCACAAACACCAGCTTGCCCTTTTCAATCACATAGGGTGATTCCACTTTATCTATCCTGATATCGATATAGTCCGGGGCAACCGCAATCACCTCAGCTTCCGAAGTCAACGGGATATCCCAGTCGACAGAAACCCCTTTGATCAGGATATCGCTGCTCTTGTCTACCGTAAAGGGCTGCATTCGGTCGTGAAAAATAAAATCCGATTCACCACAGTCAACAGTTATCCCTGACAGTCCTTCAATCAGTATTGCACATCGCCTGGGGTTATTGTCGGTTGTATTGGACTCATAATAAACCTTTTCCAGGCACTGATGCGGCCAGAAATCATACCTCCCTTTTGGGAAAAAGATTACCGATCCCGGTTTGTCCCTGCAGGCATCGAGTGCCTTTTGCACATAGGGAACGGCGTTGATCCGGGAATCGGGGTGGAGGCCGAATGTGGTTATGTTGAGGGTATCTGGCGAGACTAAGGCGAAAGAATAAAGGCGATAGGAGAAAGAAAGAAGAAAGAGAAAAGATGAAAGATATAAGAGGGGGATGCGGTGGCGGAGTTTCATATGGAGTGCAGTTTAATTCTGATATACAAGGGCAAGGGCGATGAAAGAGTAGTGGGGAATGTTGCGGAACTGCCCGTGGGGATTGATCCCGGAATAATAGTGCAGGTAAGCGCCGATCCTTCCAGTCCGCCTGGAAATCCCGCGATCCTGGAATCCTGCATAAACATTGATGCAGGGCACATATTCCTCGACCCCTTTAATCTCCCTGAACCCAGTGGAGGATTTGGGGTCGGCTTCATAATACGAGTAACCATACCGGATGCATTCCCTCAGTTCTGCCGAAAAAACGGGATAAAAGCGGCCGATCCGGAGCCGGCTTGCAGGGCCGTCATACTGATACCGGAGGTAGCATTCCACCCTTCGCCAGGATGGGACAAAGTAATTTTCATCCCCTTCCCAGGATTGCATGGTATAATATCCGTCTGTTATATCATTCTTATACAACAACTTTCCTCCGATTGCAACCGAATGGTTATTATTTCTCTGTCGACCCGGATCATTGAAAGTAAGGGATGCTTCTCCTGATTCGTAAGAGACATTGATCCGGGTTATGGGAAATCCGGCATCCTTGCGGTACAGGGTGAGCTCATCCCCGATATGGGTGCTCTCATGCTGGAGCAGTACTACCCGCAACAACATATTCTTCAGATACTTGTAATTGAATTCCCTGCGGATATAGATTTCGGGGAATCCAATCCGGTAATTCACATTAAGGACCGGTGAAGATTTCTTATTGAGAAAATCAAACCAGATAACCGATGACAGGGAGGTTGCCACTGAATATCTGTAGCGATCCTGAGCCAGGCGAAAACTACCGGTATATAAAGGAAGATCCATTCCCAGTGTGATCTCCTCCACCACAATTCTTTTTGCATCCCGCAGCGGATCAGTATTATAGTCGGCTCCATTGTCGCAGATCCCGAGCTGCAGTTTCGTAACCGGGGAAGTCAGGTCCGATATCATATACCGCCCGAAATCCCTGGGTGCAAACAGACCTTTTCTCACAGAGTTAAAATTCTGGCCCTCAACCGCTAAGCACAAGCTCGCAAATAGGAATAATGCAAATAGGTACTTATTCAACTTTGTCTTCCATGGCAGGTTTTGTGCAATATTTTCTCGCAAAGCCGCAGAGACGCAAAGGGAGCCATTAACGATCTTCCTTTGCGCCTTTGCGCCTTTGCGAGAAAATATTTTCACCGACCTAACTAATTCCATACCAATATGTTAATATCTAATAAGTGGAATTTCTCATGGCGAGAAGATTCCTTCCAGGAGTGTTAACTGTGATCTCGCAGCCGCCGGAGAGCATGAATTTCCTGCCGGTTTCGGCGTGAATAAGGTTCTCGCAGGCGATCTGAATTTGCTCCGGGGTAAAATTCTGGATGTCAACCGGGTTCATGTTTCCGCAGCGGATCACACGCGGTCCGAAAGCACGGAAGGCATCGCCCATGTCAGCCATGTAGTCGAGGTCGAAAATATCGAGGTTAAGTCCGGAAAGGGAAGGCCAGAGATGCGTGGTATTGCCGCAGATGTGCATTTTTACCGCTGCACCGCGCGAATGGATGAATTCCGCCAGTTCGCGGTGGCGATCCCTGACAAAAATATCATAGGTCTCTTTGTCGATCTGCGAGCAGATGGCATCCCCGATCCCGATCAGGTCGCATCCTGCCTCTATCTGAGCAGCAGCGAAGTCCTTTGCCGTTGCCAGGCACTTGTCGAGCAGCAACATTGATGTATCCGGCTCCATCATCAGCATGATCAGCATTTCAGTAACTCCGGCCAGATCACAAGCCTCCGCGAGCGGGCCTTCCACCCATCCCATCACCGGCACCGTTCCCTTCAGAAGCTTCTGAAAATACTCGGCTCCCCGGATCCGGTCGAGCGTCCTCCCACATTTAAAGACGTCAGGCCTCTTCAACTCCCTCACATCCTCACTACACCTCACAATCTTTTCCTTGCACCGCGGCACACCCTCGGGGATGAACTCCACCGGTGCCCCGAAAGCCGATGTCTCCCGGTAGGGATCGGAGATCAGGCTGACCATGTCGAAATCAAAATGCTCAAGGCATTTCATATTGGACTCCACAAGCACCCTGTAATCAGAAGCGAGCTCCCCGTAGGTTTTGCCGTTAAACCGGGCGGCAAAGTGCATCAGGATCGGATAAAACTGAATCCGGCCGGGCATTTCTCCCGCGAGAAGTTTCTCGAAATCAGTTTTTTTGCTCATGATTACTTGAATGTTACCTGTCTAAGCACCGTCCGGCCCATCGGCACAAGGCTTACCGTTTCTGGCAATCCGGTTGTTCCGTTTACCAGGGTTGCCTCGAAAAACAGTTTTTCCTTGTCAGTAACACGGATGGCAGGATTGGGATCAAACCCATAAACGACCGTACTCGACGGTTTTACGTGCAGGTCGCGAAACCCCGGCAATGGAAACTCCTTTATGGCAATAGACTGTCCTTCAACAGAATGAGCCAACACCAGCGGTCCATAAGTAAAATATTTGTCCCGGTTCAGATCGGACCTGACCTGAATATCGGGCTTGAATTCGAGAATCACTTCATCCCCCGTTTGCCAGGTTCTTACGATCGTGATATATCCGTTCTTTTCACGGTACGATTGGTTAACGGTAAATCCATTACTCCATTCCGGCTTTCTGAATTTCAGCGCAAACCGCTCCGCTTTCTCTAATGTTATCTTGAACCTTATGGTAAAATCATACGGGTAATTCGTGATCTCCTCTATAGTTACCTCTTGTCCACCCCGTCTCCCAGTCTCTTGGTCTCTCAGTCTCTCAGTCTCTTGGTCTCTCAGTCTCCCAGTCTCTTGGTCTCTCAGTCTCCCAGTCTCTTGGTCTCTTAGTCTTGTTCTAACCACCGAGGGCCCAAACAGACAGGCAACCAACCCCTCCCCGTCCCGCATCCACATCGATCTGATAAAATAGGGTGAAATCCGGCCTGCATTTGGCACACAGCATACCGCAACATCCTGGTGAACAGGCGAATACTTATACCGAGTCTGGCGCTTGACCGGCACGGTATCGTTAAGTGTTCCCGCCATGTACCAGGAATTATCCGACTTGAGGTAGGCGATGGAGCTCTCTTCAGGATGGCGTGCACCCTGAGCCGCGTTAAAAAACAGCCGCTCGATTTTATCGGCATAAGTTGCTTTTCCGGTTTTCTGCAGCAGAAGAGAATAGGAATCAAGCAGCTCATGTATAGAGCAGTACTCATAGCCTGTCTGCGAGGCATCCGCCTTCCGCCCGCCGATCCACTCATCGCCAACCGGTCCCCCGGATGGATTTGTTACGGAATCGATCCGCCGGAGGTAGATATCGAGTGCTTTTTTCAGTTTGGGATCACCCGTGGAAAAGTAAGCTACCGTAAGGGTTCGAAGGTGTTCATAGGTGTGAACCCCATGGCCCTTGAGCTTGTATTTGGGATTAAGGATGTTATCCAGGCATATATCCTCTTCCATCAGTTTGTTTGCCGAATAGTTCCGGTACAGGAATGCCGCATAGTCGAGAAAATCGCGGTTTCCGGTAAGCTGGTGCAGGCGGTCCAGCACATCGGTAAAGACCAGACCATGGCAGATTCCGGCAAAGGAATTATCAGCTTTAAAGGGATCCGACTGGTTGATGGGGTAATGGGCCATCACATCCTGAACGGCCCTCTCAATGGATTTCAGGAGGGTTTCGTGATTTCCGGTGTCCGATTCGTAAAATGCCAGCATCCCCCGGATCAGGGTAGCCTTGGCCCAGAGCTCGCCATTCTCCCCGTCGAACTTGTATCGCAGGTCTGTGTCGTAGATACCAAGGTAGCCGCTGCTGTCCTGGGTGCTCAGGATATGCTCCAGGTAGGCATTGACCCGTGCGAGCTGTTCCAGGTTGCCGGTGAGAATTGCCTGCCGGATCTGGCCATCGCGCCAGTTCGACTGTGTTTCGCTGTTCCACCAGAGATATTGGACCTCCCAGTCGGCACCCTCCTTGATGTTCCCCACATCCTTGTTTTTATCACGGCGGGTGAGGCGATTTTTGCCATAGATATCATCATTCGCGGTCAGGTCAGGAACCAATTCATCCAGGTGACCCGTGAAACCGTTGAGATCGCGGTCCATCTGTTCACGGATCCAGCCTTCCGGCTTCACTTCGCCAAAGAGCAGGTAATTGAATTTTTCCTCCGTTTTCATACAGCCCGATAGGATCAGGGGTAAAGTCAGGAACACCCATTTCATGACTCCAACAGTTTGAGGCGGAGCTGGTCCAGTTCCGCCGGGGTAATCCCGGCCGAAAGGAAATATTTTTCGATCCCCCCGTATTCCTTTTCAACCTTGGCCGTTATTCCCAAAAGGTATCTCTCCTTAACCTCAAAGGCTGCCTGGAGGTTCCCTTTTGGGAATAACCCTACTGTAAAGATTCGTAAACGCTTAAGCATCTTACTGAGCCGCGGGTTCATAAAGTCATTGGAACGCAGGTATTCCTGCATGATGGTTTCCCGGTCAAGCCCCAGGTACCACTGGATCATCGCCGCCGCAAATCCGGTGCGGTCCTTGCCAGCCCTGCAGTGTATGATCAGGGGCGCTCCGCCGGGTGAAATGATCAGCCTGATCAGTTTTGCCATCGGCTCCACCATCATGTCGACCATATCGATATAGACTCCCTCGATAACCTCCATAATGCGTTCATCAGCATGCCGCTTAAACAGCAGGGGTTTGAGCCTGTCGCGGGTCGACTGGTCGATATTGCAGGGAAGCGAGACCTTATTCTCACCGGGCAGCAGGGCCGGGGAGCGCTCCTGTTCCTCGAGCGACCTGAAATCTACTACATGCTGAATAGTAAGGGATTGGATCAAGGCCCGGTCTGATTTATTGATCCTTTGCCAAACGCCCGACCGGAACAGTAGGCCGGTACGGATTTTTTTTCCATCCGGGGTAATCTCCCCTCCAAAATCCCTGAAATTGATGCGATCCAGCATGGTTTATTGTTGGTTTATGAGGATGCGGCCCGTGATCTTCCCCCCCAGAATATTTCGAATGGCTTCTCCAAGGTCACTGAGTCCGATTTCAATATATATGCCTGCGAGTTGATTGATTTTCCATTCCGATGAGAGCCGATGCCAGATCATCAGACGTTTCTCCATCGGGCAGCTCTGGCTGTTAATTCCCAGCAGGGATACGCCCCTGATAATGAAGGGGAAAACGGTGGTCTCGAGTTGGGCCCCGGACACATGTCCGCAGGAAGTCACGGCTCCCTGCATCTGTATGGATTTCAATACATTAGCCAAAATCGATCCGCCCACGGTGTCCACGGCGCCAGCCCACTGGCCTTTGAGCAGGGCTTTAGGATCGGATTTCAGCAATTCACTTCTTCCAACCGTTCTTGCGGCGCCAAGATACCGGAGGAACTCATCTTTTTCGGGTTTGCCGGTGAGTGCGGCAACCGAATAGCCTGATTTTGCCAGTATGGCAACCGCCAGGGAGCCAACCCCGCCGGTTGCGCCGGTCACCAAAACTTCTCCCATGTCGGGTGTCACAAATTGCGACAGGTGGTAAACGGAAAGGCCGGCGGTAAAACCTGCAGTTCCGAAAATCATCGCTTCTTTGAGGGACAGTCCGGCGGGAAGCGGCACCACCCAGGCCGCAGGGACCCGGATGTACTGTCCGAATCCGCCTGAAGTATCCATGCCGAGGTCATAGCCTGTAACGAGAACCGGATCGCCCGGCTTGAACTGATGTGCAAGGCTCTCCTCGACAACACCGGAGGCATCGATCCCGGGTGTATGCGGATAATTTCGTGTAATGCCCCGGTTTCCGGTGGCCGACAATGCATCCTTGTAGTTAAGTGATGAATAGTGAACCCGGATAAGAACCTCACCCGCAGGAAGATCCCGGGTATTGCGGGTTTGAACATCCTGCAAAAAGGTTCCATCCTTTTCGCTGGCTACAAATGCTTTAAATTCCCGGTCCATAAAAGGTTTTTATGGTTGTCAAGTTACAGCTATTTGCCGAAATCATCGGGAACCCTTACGGCGATGATTTCACCCGTAACGCAGATCACACCGTCGGCCATGAGCCGGGCTTCCACAATCACTTTCCTCCCCTTAACTTCCCGTATGATGCCACGAATCTCAAGGTCCGCCCCGATGGGGGTTGGCTTTTTGTAGTCCACTTTCAACGAAGCCGTCACACATCGGGGTGCATTAAAACCTTCCAGAATGATTCCCTCCTCACGCGCCAGTGCCAGTGAGGCCGAACCGGTACCGTGACAATCGATAAGGGAAGCCAGGAGGCCGCCGTACACGAAACCGGGAATCGCCGTATGGTAATGCTGCGGCACAAAGCGGGTAACCGTTTCATCGCCGTCCCACATGGTTTTTAACTGGTAACCGTGCTCATTGAGCCTTCCGCAGCCGTAGCAGGCTCCGAAATGATCGGGGTAATAATCCTGTATGCCTTTCATTTATTTGGTATCAACTTTATGCGCATATTTACGTTAAACCTATAAAATTATCCGGATATGGCATTCAGCGAAAGTGCTCATCGGCTTAAGGAGATGATTAACAAGGCGATTGAGGATCATAAGATAACCCGCGATGAATATGACCAGATCATACACATCGCCACCGAGGACGGACATATCGATCCTCAGGAACGTGCATTGCTGGCCCAGCTTCAGGACATGATTGAGGACCGGTCGGTGCGGTTTACGGCTAAGTAGATCAGGACTGGATCTCGTTTTTGAGTCCAAGGGTGGTCATGGCAAGAAAGTCAACACAATTGGCATAATCCAGACACAGGTAGTCGGGACCGATTATTCTAAGATTAGAAATATATCTTCCTAAATATCGGTAATAATTCTTTTCAAGCTGAATCGTTGTCGCTTTTGGGCCAAGCTTTTCAAGTAAAAACCACTTCTCGGTGAGTCGGGCCGCTCTTCCGTTACCATCGATGAATGGATGCATTTTGACAATCATCAGATGAATAAAGGCTGCGAAATAAAAGACCTCGAAAGGTTCCAGCTGAGTTTCTCTTAGCATGCCAATATCATCAAACAGCTTCTTGATGTTGTCCATAAAAGCCCCAGGTTCTGTTTTAATATATTCCGCATGGCCATCCTTACCTATCATGAAAATCGGACCTTTTCGGATTCTGCCCTGACGGCTCTGGGGCAGAAAGCTAGTACTGAAAATTGTATGAGCTGTGCGAAGATTTGCAAGCGAAAGCGTGTTCTCATGAATAAACTCCAGGGCTGAAAACATGTCATCGGTTGTGCGGGTCAGTTCACTGGTGTATTTGAGATTCCGATTCCTGTGTTCGAAATAATCCTCAAAATCGATTTTCTCACCTTCCATTTTTGATGTAAAAACAGCTGCGGCAGAATAATAATACAGGTGAAAGTCCACCCCGCTATCCAATGGTTTTTGCTGGCTCAGGAGATACAAAGGATTATCTTTTACTGCATTCCTAAAAGCATCAAGGTATTCAAAGGTTAGAATTTGCAGGTTCATGGTGGTGGAGTCTCAACCAAAGATACTCTTTTCAAATATCCCGAAAAATCCTGAGCAACTTTAATTCTGGCTTGTTGCCAAATAACGGGCCTCAATTTCCCTTGACTGTTTTTCCATTTATCCGACAATGGATTACTTGCCAACGAGCTTAAATAGAATGAGGTACGGATTGTCGTTTTCCGTTATGACCACATCCTTCATCTTCCCGGTCTTCTCCTGATATTTTATCATGGCCTCGGGTTCTGCGAGGGCGTAAAAGGTTTCATCTTCGGTAACGCCGTAGATCCGGCACTCGGGCAGGATGCCGGCATCGATGCAATCGGCAAGCGGGTAAATGACCTTTGATTTCCGGGATTGAAAAAACTCAACCATCTTCTTATCATAGGAGGTACTTATTCCTATAAAGTTTTTTGTAAAGTGAATACCGCCCAACATGAATACCTTGCCTCCACCAAAAAGTGGATACAATTCAGATTCCGTTCTTAATAAATCCAACTCCTTCTGAGAAACGGCCGCGTTGCCGAAATCTATGGTGTAGGCAGTCCGGGCTTCACCGTTATCGTATCGGTATATATTGTAATTCAGCGGGGAAATGAAAAACAGATCGGAGCCGGTCTTGCTGAACGGTGATAGGAGGCCATATCCCGGATGCCTGCCATAGAGGAAAATATCCAGGTGTTTTTCGTTCTTAAAGCCCCCTGAATAAACCGAGTAGGTGGCGCATTTATACACCCCTCCGGTTTCCCCGACTAAGGCTTGATGGTACACCAGAAACGAATCCTTTCCCAGCGGATAAAAATCGTGTATAATAACCCTCGGTAGTTTATCAGCCCGGATAAACTTCAAATCCCGGTCAAAAACATGAATGGCACCTAAGGCCTGGTCGTGAAGCAGAATATTTGAATTATCAGGATCAATGGTGACAGCGTATGGCTCCACTACCTCCCCGGGTCCTTTCCCATTTGTTGTTTTCTTAAGAAACCGGCCTTTCGAATCAAACATAATCAGGCCTGGACTTTGGAACCGGTTATTATTCAGGATATAAATCCTGTCATTTGCATACTGAAAATCGGCGACATAGCTCCAATAGGATTCCGATTTGGTTTCAAGGGGCACGATGGCCTTCACATCGATGGACAGAAGTTTCGGCCCTTTAGCCTGCACATCGATCTTGATGACCTCGGGCTCATTGCTGGCAGGCGGCTTATTGTTTTTACACGACGGCAGAACAAGGATCAGAAAACAGGCAAGGATTGCGGCGGGTTTGAGGTGCATGGTTTAAGGTTTATTTATAATCTGAGAATAATTTCTTTCTAGGGTTACCTTCTATTCTGTAACCACATTAGGCACATTAGAACACAATAGAGACGGATATTTGCCGAGGTAGATAATTATCTGTCTCTACGATATTTATTCTATTGTGCCCTACTGTGCCTAGTGTGGTTAAAAAAAAGATAGTTGTCATAAGAATCTGGTTGATGTAATTAAAACCAGCAAAATGCAAAATAATTGATCACTACCAGTCCACAAATTTCAGGTGTTTGGTGTATTCTCCGCTGCAAAGTTCCACCATACTGCGGTGATCAAAAAGGATTGTAATCGTCCGGTTATAACGTGATCCGACAATTCCCATGCCGTTTACCACGTTGGTGAAAGGCCGGCCAGCCTGGTCAGAAGGAATCGTCCGTTGAGATTCATTATACCGGTATACATTTTCATCCAGACAGTTGATAATGATCTCTGCATATTCAAACTTCCGGTTGAAAACAGCGGTATCTTCCGGAATGTTTTTTCCGATTCTCTCATAGAAGGGGATCCCTTCCAACGGAATCTCAAAATCCTTTCCAATGCCGCGGTCTACTATATCATGGAAATGGAACTCGCGCCAGCTTACCATTTCTGAGGTGGTGGTATCGGCATAACGGTTCAGGTAGTGAAGCCGCACATATAACTCGGTGTAATTGGAATAAACTTTAAATATAACACTGAAATCAAACATATTATAGGTATTCCCACTGTTCCGTGGTGTTGCCATCGCAACCGGAGATATCAGGAAAAATTCACTATAAACAATCGGTTTGCATGGGAGATCTATAATCAGACGAAGGTCTTCCGATATCCCTGAATAAACATAATCCGAATTACCCTTGCCTTTTTCAAGAATGAATATCTGGCATGGACTGCTCGGGAAAAAGCCGCTGTCTCTTTTAACATTGGGTACCTCAATGAATGTTTCCTTTTCTACAAACTTTCCCTGGAACCATCGCTCCAAAGTTATTTGCGCATTCGGCCATATCAATGAATCTGTCGGAATTTCAAACTTCTGAATATTCGTATCCGTTTGAAAGGTACGACCTAAACGAATGTAAAAAACTGAGTCTGCATCATTGAACAACCCATAAACTAACGGAATGGATGAAATACGCGTATTGGGATCCAGTTCCGTTTCGCAGGAGAATCCGGCGGCAACAATAAGGAATAAGCTTAGGATTCTTTTCACAGTTCAGAAATTCTTGATGCAACGTAGATAAAAAAGCCGGACCGGATTATCACTATAGAGAGGGATTGGTATCCAGTCAGCTTGGCCTTTCACTGTTCCGTAAGAATAGGTTGTTAGGTGTATAGCTGTTCCCCAATGACTTGTATAATAACCATTGATAATATATTCAATAGGACAGGAAGTCCAGAAACTTACAGATTGGTCTGCTCCGGAAAATTTCGCTCTTTTTCCGGATTTGAGATCATACAAGTTTCCATGACCCTGAAAAGACACATTCAGTTTTGTCGGAGACACGGGGCCGAAATAAAATGGAACATTAACGGGAAAGGCGGGACTTAGCATTTGATAATTATCCCATCCGATCAAGCTGTTCCATTCGTCAAAGGTTGGTACATGCCATCCGTGGGGGCAGATTCCCTGCCCGCCCTCCTGTTGCCGGTAATTCATGGCTTCATAACAGGTGTAAAGTCCGCCCCACGAAAGGTTCTCGGTATTGTCGTTATACAAATAATACTCAGGTCCTGTGGATTGCGAAGGATAGACAGAATCTGCAATCCGGGTTCCGTATCTCAGGTTCTCGGTCATGATCCAATTGCCGCCCAGCTTCACCATCCCATAAACCTGACCATCTCGGTCGTCGGTGAATTGTCCGGTTTCGACATCGGTCCACAGAACCCGGATCGTATCGGTTTTCAGAATCCGGTTTCCATGGTAATCCACGGCTTCCATGGTGATCACATAAAAGCCTGGTTTATCGTATCTCCTGGCGTATTCTTTATCGAGGGAAAGCTCGGTATCCCAGATGGAATCGGACTCCCAGTCCCACCGCACCCTGATGCCCTCTATATGGAGGTTAGCTGCACTGAGATTCCGGGCATCGAAATGAAAGACTGTGGTGGTGTCGCCGTAATCGGGGGAAACGGTAAAAGAGATTTCAGGGTTTATAAAATCATCCCGGCAGCCTGCAATGCAGAATATCAGGATGATAAAAACATGCCGGAGTTTCCTCGGTAACGACATAAATCACTTTTAAAACGGGGGGACAGGCTAAGGTAAGGATTTTTTGTTTCATTCTATTGTGTCCTACTGTGCCTATTGTGGTTAGAAAATTGACATCTGGCCCAACCCACAAAAATTCTACTTTCCCTCTATCTTAAACAGTATTACAAACGGATTATCATTTTCCGTTATCACCACATCCTTCATTTTCCCGGTCTTTTCCTGATATTTTATCATCGCCTTGGGTTCAGCCAGGGCGTAAAAAGTCTCATCCTCAGTAACGCCATATATCCGGCAGTCGGGAACCAAACCCGCCTCTACGCAATCCGCTAACGGGTATACCGCTTTGGTTTTACGGTATTGAAAAAAAGTAGCGGGCTTTTTTTTGTAGTAGGTGTGTACGCCCAAATAGTCATTTGTTAAATAAATCCCGCTAACCAGGAATATTTTATCCCCCCCGAACAGGGGATACATTTCCGCCTCACTTATTTTGGATTCCAATTCCTGCTGACTGATGGCAGCGTTTCCAAAATCGATAAGAAAGGCGGGAAGTGCCTGTCCGTTTTGGTAGTGATAAATGGTATAATTAAGCGGGGATACGAAATAAAGATCAGAACCGCACATACTGAACGGGCAGGTCATTCCATACCCGGGTTGTTTACCATAGAGAAAGACATCCAGGTGTTTCTCAACCTGGAAATTGTCTGAATAGACGGAATAGGTGACATATTTCCTTACTCCCGCATTCTCCTCTATAAATATCTGATGATACACCAGAAAAGAATCCTTGCCAAGCGGATAGAAATCACTGGTATAAACCCTGGGCATCTTAACGGTTCTGTTATATACCAAATCCTGGCTGAAAACATGAAAAGCCGATAACATCATGTCATAAAGAAGAACTGAGGAATCCTCAGGATCAATTGCAAAGGCATAGGGTGAAACTACTTCACCCGGACCATTCCCGATACGCGTTTTCTTGATAAACTTTCCTGATTTTTCGAACAAAAACAGGGTCGGATTATTGGACCGGTCGTTATTCAGAATATAAACACGATCATTATAATACTGGAAATCTGCAACATAACTCCACTGGCATTCCGGTTTGGTTTCCAGTGGAACGATCGCCTTCAGTTCGATCGGGAGAAGCTTCGAGCCCTTGGCATCAGGATCAATGCGGATTACCTCGGGCTCGGTACTTGCTGAGGGTTTATTGTTGTTACACGACGGCAGGAGTAGAATCAGAAAACAGGCAAGGATTGTGGCGGTTTTGAGGGACATGGTTGTCTGATTTATTTGTAGTCTGAAAATAATGTCTATCGACAGTTTCCTACTATTTTTTAACCAGAGTAGGCACAATAGAACACAATAGAAAACACATCGTAGAGACGGATATATCCGTCTGTACAAATACCCGTCCCTACTGTGTTCTATTGTGCCTACTGTGGTTAAAAAAAAGGACTCTTGCCATGAAAACGTGACAACTCACCAAGTTATGATTTTTTTGACTGCCTTTTTATCTCAGCACCACCCTGATTCTCACGATCTCCGATTTGGTCCCGATTCTCACCGGTGCTGCCCAGAGACCCAATCCGGATGAAACATAATAGTGTGTTTTGCCGGATTTATGATATCCGTAGGCCAGGGGATACATCCGGTTGACCAGATAGTTCAGCGGGAAGATCTGGCCGTTGTGTGTATGACCGGAAATCTGCAGATCGATATGATTGTTTTCTGCATCCGCCAGTCGGGCGGGATTGTGGTCGAGCAGGATTCTCGGCAGGTTTTTATTGAATCCCGATATTATTTCTTCCAGGGGCTTGCGATGGCGCTGGGAGATATCATTACGGCCGGCAAGGATGAGGCGATCGGCCACGGTAACAGCGGTATCGGTCAGCAGGGTGATTCCCGCTTTTGCATAAAACTCAGCAGCCAGTTTGGCATTGCCGTAATACTCATGATTGCCGAAGACTCCGTAAACCCCATAGGTTGAACGAAGATCGCGCAGTTCCTCATCCATCCGCTGGGCCAGGACCGGCCGCATGCTGTGATCGATAAGGTCGCCCCCGAAGAGGATCACATCGGGCTTCTGTTCGTTGATCAGTTTCACAAATTTCCGGAGCCGGTTTTTTCGGATGATCGTACCCAGATGCACGTCGGTGACAGCCACCAGGGTAAGTTCACCGACCGGACCGTCTCCTTTCGGGATTTCGAGAGCCAACTCCCTGACAGCCGTGTGCCGGAATCGGTAGTTCCCCACAAGCGAAAAGCCCGTGAACAGGACGAGGACTAAAATCAGGTAATAGAACTTGATCTGCTGATAATTTGCACTGATCCAATCGGGATAAAAATGAAAGAAGTAATTCGTGAGCCTGAACAAGTCAGCCAGAAAGACTGCGAGTGACATGTAGAGCAGGCCGATCATCCAGTACGCACCCATATTTTCCAATACCGTGACCATCCCCATCGGCAGTTTCCCTCCTAACAGCATACCCAGCGGGAAGGCCAGCGCACTGAAGATGAACAGGACCGCAAAGATGGCGCGGAACGGCCCCTGCGGCGGCAGCGCCTGGGTCATGCGGATAAACAGATAGGAGTGCAGGCCGAAGTAGAAGGTGAAGGCGAAGAGGATGGCGAGCTTGTTCATTGATCAAGATTGATAAGAGAGTACAATTATCGTACATTATTGTTTATTGGAGGATTGGGTTTGGGGTTTGGGGTATGAGGTATGGGATTTGGGATCTCTCCCTGCGTAGAAATGCCAGTTCTGGCGCCCTATACCCCGCACCCCATACCTCATACCCATCATCGGTCATCCGTCATCGGTCGGCGGTCTTCAGGGGCAGTGAAAGCCAGCACAGCCCCACATCCCGCCGCATGTGGCTCTTGCTGTCGCCGCCGGGGGCGTCGTAAAGGATGGCGAGGCGGTTGCCAACTTTGAGGACCGAGGGTAGTCCGATGCATTTTCGGCTCCAGGTGCAGTTCTTGCCGTCGAGCACGACAGCCTTGTTGTCTGCATTCCAATGGTTCAGGTCCTGGGTCCAGTAAACCCAGATGGCATCGGTATATTCAATTCCCTCCAGTCCGATATGGTTCGTGAAAAGGAACCATGTTTTGTTAGACTTTTCATAATAGAGTGAGCTGTTCTCCACCTGCTCCTCCGGTGACACGATCGGCACGGGGTCGATGGTCCAGGGGCCGTTGAGGTCGCGGGTGCGGGCAATGCCGATGGTACGCTTCATCGAGGCACTGAAAAACATCAGGTAGTCCCTGCCCTGCTTGATTATATGGCCCGGACTGGCGGTTTCCTGATAATAGGTCCCGGGTTGGGTGCGAAACGGAATGATATCCTTTTGCTTGATCCAGGGACCGGCCGGAGAGCTGCCCTGGGCCTTCATCGTGAGGTAGGGAAAGGCGGGGATCAGATCTGGTGCCGGAGAGGTGTGCGGGGTGCCGAGGTAGAACATGTGCCAGGTTTTTCCATCGAAATAGGTTACACCGTAGGAAGCGGATGCGCAATCATCCTCGCCAGGAGCCCCGAAATCGAGGATCGGACCTTTGGATTCCCAGTTCACGAGGTCTTTGCTGATGGCCAGGCAGCAGAGCCAGCCTCGCGGCCCGGCCCCGTCGTAATGCATGTAATAGGTGCCCTTGTCCTCGAATACCCACAGGTCCCGCGCCCCTAGAAAATCGCAGCTGTCGGGTCCGCTTCCTTGCCGGAACACCACGCCCTGGTCGACGGCGTCCATGCGGTATATGGCCATGGGACGGTTATCGGGATACGGTTGGGAAAAAGATGGTAAGGAATAGTTGAGGAGAATGAGAAGGACCAGAATCGGTGGTGAGGGATGGTGAGGCATGGTGAGGATGGTGAGGGATGGTGAGGGATGGTGAGGTAATAGTGAGGGATAGTGAGGAGATTGGATTTTTAAACATATAATAAAAGTAGGGTTTAACGGGAAAAAAGTCGCCGGTCGGCAGTCAGCAGTCGGCGGTCGGCGGTCGTCAGTCATCAGTCATCGGTCATCCGTCAACTAATTGCGTGAACCACCGCCGCCACCGCATGTATCGTGGTGGTATCAAACACCGGCACCGGACAATCCTCCTGCTTAACGAGCAATGGGATTTCCGTGCAGCCGAGGATGATCCCCTGCGCACCGCGGGTGATGAGCCGCTCAATCACAGCCAGGTACTCAAGACGGGATTCTTCCTTAATAACTCCATGCACCAGTTCATTATAAATAATCCGGTGCACGATCTCCACTCCGGCCAGATCGGGAATAATTACCTCAATACCATGTTTTTCCGTTAATCGCCCCTTGTAAAAATCCTGCTCCATCGTGAACCGGGTACCCAGCAGGGCGATTTTTTTCAACCCCTTGCGCAGAATTTCTTCAGCCACCGCATCAACAATATGCAGAAGCGGAATTCCGATACTCTTCTCTACTTCCGGCGCCATTTTGTGCATGGTATTGGTGCAGATCACCAAAAAGTCGGCTCCGCCCCGTTCCACCCGCTGTGCCGCATCGATCATGATCCGGGTCAACCCCTCCCAGTCGCCCTGATGCTGCAGGTGCTCGATCTCCGAAAAATCCACGGAGTACATCAGGCATTGGCAGGAATGATGCCCGCCCAACCGTTTCTTAATTTCCTTATTGATAATGTCATAATACACAGCCGAGGACTCCCAGCTCATTCCTCCGATCAAACCAATTGTTTTCATTGTACGTTATCTATTCGTGATGCGTGACACGTGACACGTGACGCGAAACCTCTTTCATCAGTCATCCGTCATCGGTCATCCGTCAAAAAAACACCGCCCCCACATAACTCACCGACGCCACCCCATTATTATACGGTATTCCGCACGCGGTGACCAGTGCGGTTACATCGATGCCATAGGCCTCCACGGATGCAAGGGCCTTATCGGGATGGATGCATCCGGCATCCGGATAGGTGCAGTGCTCACAATATTTGCACACGCCCGCATTCAAAGGCAGCATGGGATCCAGCAGGTTCTTCGCCTGGATCTGCTCCAGGATATCACGAAAAACTTTCTCATGGATCTCAGTGGCCTTCATCATCCCCTCAAAATCGAAGGAATCTTCCATCTGGTAAACGGTCTGCACCACCAGCCCCTTTTTGAATTTTAAAACCTGATTTTTCAATTCCTCATAGTCTCCTACAGCCGGCGGGCACATCCAGTTGGTCCGGTATTTCCCGCAGGAGTTCATCTCGCAGAGCTGGCGGAAGGTATCGGAGAACTGAACATCCGGTACGTTGACGATGGCGGCGCGGGTGGCTCCGGCGGCCAGAGCGAGGTTTGTGAGAAGTTGAGTGTCAGTCATTTGCTAAATGTTGCTGGTTGCCGGTTACCGGTTTCCGGTTAGGATGACCCTGAGGGAGCCGTCTTTTCGGTGGGAGATCTTCTGTACCCGGAGGGCATCGCCCTCTATCGGGCTAAAATTACACTCTTCCACTTTTTCACTCTTCAACATTTTAAAATAAAGTTCTGTCGGTTCCTTATGTATCCAGGCGTTGAGGTAAAGATAAGTAAGCAATCCGTTTTCAGCGTTATGATAGGAAGCTTTGAAACGGTTGGCTTTTAGCGTTTCGATGACGATTCCGCTTTCCCGGACGCTGAAATACGTGTCGCCGTGAATCCGGTCGACGAAACGGGCATCCCAAAACCGGGATGACTGTTTGAAATTATCCCGATATTTCTCCTGATTATGAGTTCGGTATGAGATCAGGTCAAACATCTGGCCATAGGCCTGAACCCACCAGTAGGTTTGGTCCGGATGCTGCTCCGGATAGGTACGACCGATGGTATTATACCAGAAACCGGTATCGGGATTGTTTCCGTACCGATAAATCTTTCCGGTCAGCTGTTCCGCCATCTTCCTGTACTTCATCTCCTGTGTAATGAGGTAATAGCGGTCGAGCATCCAGGCCACCTCGATATTGTGCCCGGTGCTCACCTCAGTCTCGTCCTCACGACCGGGCAGATACTGCCAGTCGGGAGTGAAGTTTTCCAGTATCCAGCCCGTTTCCGGATCCATCATCGGACCGGTGACCACATCAAGAATCCGGGCGGCCTGATCTAGATATTTCGGATCGCGGGTAGCGAGGTAGAGGTAAAACAGGTATCCCGATATGGGCGTGATCTCCGAACTGATGCTTTTAGTGCTGTCAAGCACCTGCCAGTCGCGGGTCATCCCGTTGAAATAGCCCCTATGCCTTGAATCCCAGGCCTTTGACTCCAGCAGGTTGTTGGATTTTTCTATGTATTCGAGCACTCCGGGGTCACGGGTGACGAAATAATACATAGCCAGCCCGGTGATGGAATAGACCTGGATGAACATGCTTTTAGTGGCTTCCAGCGGGTTGCCTTTTTCATCCAGCACATCATACCACCCGCCAAACTCCTTGTCCCAGGCATGATCCAGCAAATACTCATAGGTTTCCCGGGCAATCATCAGATAGTCAGGATCGCCTGACAGCAAGTACCCGACCGAGAATCCGAACAGGTGCCTCGACAGCATACTCGGGAATTTCCGTTGGTCCCCAACCGGTTTCCACGCGGAGTCCAGGGTTGTGTAAAAACCACCGTCCGCAGTATCCCGGGCATGATCTTTCCAGAACGGAAGAATATCGGTCAAGACCTGGTCTTTCCAGTAGGAAGCGTGGGCAGGATCGGTACTTTTCTTGCCTGGGGTTGAGCAGGAGATGAGGGAAAGGAGGAGAAGAGATAGAAGGAGGGTTCTCATGCGGAGGGTGAAGTTAAGGGGCGCGGTCCCCGCTTTCGCGGGGATGACAAGTGCTTTGGCCAGAAGTACGGCAGAGGGACGAGGTCCCCGCTTTCGCGGGGATGACAAGTGCTTTG
>Ga0209417_1002276_pt1 | contig 30449 bp, 18 predicted proteins | sample RifGroF2_FD_184002 | JGI IMG/M metagenome (GOLD analysis project Ga0209417, IMG submission 184002) | Groundwater microbial communities from Rifle, Colorado, USA - Groundwater F2 (SPAdes) (version 2) | ecosystem: Environmental > Aquatic > Deep subsurface > Groundwater | place: Rifle, Colorado... | reverse complement strand
GGAATTTGACAAAACAGTTTTATTTGAATAGGGCGCCGTCGTCATATGGCCACTACTCAATGGCTGCTCATTGCCACGCACTTTTTACTCTTCTCATCCGCCGCCCCAGCCCTCGCTTCTCACGATCACAAGGAGAAATGGTATCAAGAGCATTGGTGTGCAGCTAATCAAGGGAATGCTGAAGTAATTCTTCCAGACAAGACCAGGGCAGATTGCATCACTGCCACCCATGCCGTTGAGTTCGACTTCGGGGAAAAGTGGGCAGAGGCCATAGGGCAGTCGCTCTATTATGCGCTGCAAACAGGCAAGCGGGCAGGTGTTGTTCTAATCATTGAAACACCGGCCGACCGAAAATATTTCATCAGACTCAACAGCACAATTGAACATTTCAAGCTGCCGATTGACGCCTGGGAGTTGCATTAACCAATGGGCGTCACGGTCCGAGAAAAAGATAAGGGCTCCGGGATCTACTGGATTTTCATCAACCATAACGGTAAACGGAAATCAAAGCAGGTCGGAGACAAAAAGGCGGCGCAGCAGATCGCCAAGCAGATCGAGGCCAAGCTGTTGACAGGCCAACTATGCCTGGCAGCACCGCAAGAAAAGACCTTTGCCGACTATGCCAAGCTCTACTTTGCCCATGCCATGGTGAAACCGTCCACCAGGAACGAATACGAAAGGGATTACAAGCTGCATATCAAGAAGGCATTCGGCGACCAGCCGATTTCCGGCATCACCAGAATGGCCGTGAAGAACCTGCTCAGAAAGAAATTGCAGGCCGGGTATTCTGTTTCGTCCATCAGCAACATCAAGGCGGTTATCTCCGAAGTGTTCAACACCGCCCTTGATGACGCCGCCATCCAATTCAACCCGGCCAAGAACTTGGGCAAGATTGAAGGGAAAAGGACGCAGCGCGCCACGGAGCAAAAGGTCAAGATACGCTTCCTTTCACGGGCGCAACTTTCCTTGTTGCTTGAGACCTTTGCCCGGCACGATCCGGCCCATTATCCGCTTGCCATGCTGCTGGCCAGGACGGGGCTAAGAATAGGCGAGGCCGTTGCCTTGCAATGGGGCGATATCTCCTTTACTGATCGGGTGATTCATGTCCGGCGGAGCTGGACAAATAGAAGGATGGACACGCCGAAGTCAGGGAAAGGTAGGATGGTTGATATGAGCTTGCAGCTTGCCGCTGTGCTGTATGGCCTCAAAGCGCGGAGAGACAAGACCGCTGCGCATGATTTCCTGTTTCCCTCATCGGTGAACAAGGGAATGCCGATCAACGCGATAGCGTGGAGAATACGTCGCCTGCTGCCTATGCTGGCAAAAGCAGGATTGCCGCCGATCAGGGTGCATGATATGCGGCACACATATGCATCGCTCTTGATCGCGGCCGGGGAAAGCCTGGTTTACATCCGCGACCAGCTCGGGCACTCATCCATCCTGCTTCCCGCCGACTATTACGGGCACTTGGCGCCGGGGAGCAATAAAGCGGCCGTTGACAACCTTGACGACACGGCTGTTGCTGGGTGCGTATAGGGTGCGGAAATGGCGTTTTTCATGCCACTTTTTTGTTGGTTTTGCTTCGTAACTCGTTGATTTTACGTTTGTCAATATAACTCTGACTCTGCTTATCGGGGTTCGAATCCCTGTCTCCCAGCCAAGTAAATTCAAATGCTTACGCGGTTTTTACCGGTAAGCATTTTTTGCTTGGTGCGGCTGGGGTGCGGATAGGTGCAGCCTGCCATATCCCCAATGGAACCCGGTGCCAGGCAGCCATCCACCAGCCCGGACGCCGGTGAACATCGTTTGCGCCATGACGATGCCGGCAGCGCAAAAAACGTCGGCATAGAGCTGTCTGTCTGCGGCAAGCCGCTGTTCCATGGTGCCGCCAAGGAAGTACGCGACATCGTGCCAAAAGCACGGCCCGGACAGATCCACTGCGCCGTTACGCCATTCATCCGGCCACATCGAGCATCCGTCGGAGAAAAATAGATCATAACCAGCAGGATTCGCTTTCTCCATCCGCTCGATGATATCCATCTTGCGGTGATATCTGGCCAGCGCCAGCAGGTCATGCCATGATAGAGGGATTCCGATATACTGTTTCATCGACCAATCCTTGAGAGGCCGGCAACCACGCCGGCAACTATTTCGTTGATGAACACGGCGCCCTTATCCGCTTCGGTATCGATAAAATATGGCTCAATGATGATTGCCGGGCAGCGAGTGCCGGAAAGGAAATAATCAGGTGTGGCCTGCGGATCAGGTGGAAGCACCATTTTATACCACCCTTCCTTCTCCCCGCGGTCGCGGAAACCTGTTGCCGCTATGATGCCGCGCTGTACCGCAGTGGCAACCTTTTTCCCGGTAACAGATCCAGGACAGTAAAGTGTTTCGCATCCTTGGCCACCTCCTGCATTCAGGTGGAACTCAATGGCGACATTCGGGCCGATCTCGTTGACCAGCTCAACTTTTTTTTCAACGGCACTGAGCATATCAAGTGCGCTTGATGGCCGTGCAGCGACAGCAGCATCACCAGGCGGCCTGCCATGGCAGCCGCTACGGCGTATTCGGTCATCGTTCCGTTGCTGGCCCCCTGAGCATTCGGATGATGACCGGCACTGACTGCTATTTTCATTGTCACCACCACCTCGGCAGTTTTAATTTCTCGGCTATGATGGCGATAAAACCGTAGCCGAGAATAAGGGCGATGAAAGTCGCGAGGATGGTGGCAGAGGCGAAGAAGCCCTTATCCACGAATTTTGAGAACTTGTCGCTGAATCTGAGAGATATCCTGAATCGTTCGACCTGTTGCGGGTTTTCCACATCAACGCCGAGGATGTTAAACACCTTTCTAACAGCAGCTTCGGCAGAGGCATCGGCGAATTCGCAATTTCGGCGCCGCTCTTCTCCTTTATACTCACAAGGGCTTTGCATTTGGCGCCTTTTTCAACTCTCGTACTTTGCTGATTACCCCAGGAATGGCTGAACCAAAAGCGGCTATGCTTAAGGAGATGAGCTGGATACCTAGCTCTTTATCCTCCTCGGAAAGCCCGATACCTTTTGTGGCCAGGTATCCTCCCAGGATTGTCATGGCCAGACTACCCAACAGCCGGCCTGTGGTCATTGATTTTACTACGGAATCAGCCATCATTTTACCTTTGGCAACTTTACATTATTCCGATTACCCCTGCGGCAAGCCAGGCATATCTGCCATTTGTTTGTGCAGCCGGCACAGGGACTGATGTAGCCTGACTCTTCTAAGAGTCTATCAGCTAATTCAAGGTCAATCATGGGGAGACTGAGATTGTAACTTTCTTCTCAGGATTAACGTAAAAATTGATGGGTTTGACGATGCGATCATGAGCAACCCATTTCACTTCGGTCGAATAATCACTTTCGTAACCATAGACATCATAAGCTGTGGCAGCAAAATAGTAGGTTGTCCCAACAGTAAGATTCCCTACTGATCCCTCAACATGACCATCCACCATCGTACCCATTTTCTGGTCAACATCGCTGGTGTACTTTTTTGACACCGTACCATAGTGAATCTTATACCCGGCGAGGCTGGTCTCTGTATTTGGAGACCAAGAGAACTTGGCATCGGCAGCCCATACAGGTGAACAGGACATAAAAGAGACAGCAAATAACAGTGATACAATAAATTTTTTCATGAAATTCCTCATTTAAAATGGTGAAGTGAATACGTTGGCAGGTGGCCTGCTGGACAGATCAAGCACATCGTTTACCCCGCCGACGAAGCCATTGACAGATCCTGACTTACCGGGCCATCCTTTGACAGTTTTAGCCCCGGTATCAGTCAATCCGGACAAATCCAGCGTGCCAATCATTGCACCCTGCAGATAGATCTCTGCTTCGGCACGCAGGTTGTAGCCTGTCCAGGGGTAGTCGGTCCAGGCGTTATAGGGGAGTGCCCTGGTGCCGTTACCGCCATCAGCAGAGGCAGAACTGAAATAGAGTCCGCCAGGGTACTCGTAGGCGCCGATGTCTGGGATGGTGAGCACCTGTGTGCCAGCAATGTCTGTGGCTGGTGTGGCTTGATCATGGATGCCGGCGATGATGGCACCGGCGTTGATTGCAGGAGAGTTGGCCGCTGGGAGACCTGTGTTGTCAAGGAGCGGGTCTGCCTCCATCGACTGCGCGTCTTGACTAGTAGCTGTACGCCACTCGGCAAGATCTGCCTGGATAGTGGTGCCACCATCGGTAGTCGCAAACGATGCTGCCGATGGTGCATACAAATTTTTGTCTAATGTATATGTGCCGGTAAATCCAGCGGAAATAAAAATATTGTACGGCAGGGAGCCATCCACCAGATCATTAGAAAGCACAAGATCAGCGGTATCCCGCAGAAATACCCCACCTCTTGGCCCACCAGTCAGACCATTGTCACCCAACGTATCATTGTAAGAATAGATTTTTGAGTCATCAACAAATGCCAGGGCGGTGTTATCATTTCTGTTAATCGTGTTATACGATGAATAGCATATTGACGTTTGATGGCCAGTAAGTCCATCCCCCTCATCTGTAGGGATACCATCCTGTCCCCCTGATGTTTTGATATTGGAATGATGTATGGTTAAAACCGACGTGCCTAGTAATGACACGCCATCATTAGCGTTTTGTTCTACCATGGCATTCCCTATTGTCATGGTAGTATTACTGATTTGAGCCCCAGACAAGGCATTGTAGCCAAGAACTGGATTGTTAATACTCAGATTTGATCCACCAGACACATTTAGACCATGGGCAGTATTAGCCATACTGACGATCCCATTTATTTCTGATCCGGCCGCGAATGTATTACTGTTTAAATAGATACCGTCTGATCCTCCTCCATTGACCACTGTAACGGCATCCCATGTTAATAGAGCGCCATCATTGTCATCCAGCACCAACAAATCCCCAGACGATGCATCACCGGTGACTGTGATAGATAATGCTGGTACGCCTGGTTTTGAGGTATTTGCATCAAATACCTCTAAACCAGGCGTACCAGCATTAATACCTGCAATATTTATATCACCGTCTATGTTTACTGTGCCGTAGTCCTTAATTAGCACAGCTCCGTAGACCCCTCCGCCCCCTATGACTGTTATATCTCCTACCGTAATAACCTGTGCTAAATCGTTGCTATCAGCATTAAGCACGTAACTGGTGACATCTCCTATGATACCATCAACAGTAAAATCGTCCTGCAATAGCGCTCTGATGCACTCCACACCTGTATTGCAGGTGATATCAATTGCTCTGTTATGTAAGTGCAAATTGGAGAAATTGACGTTCGCAAGGGTATACCCATCTGTAAATCCATTTGTCACGATAACAGAGTCAAAGGCGGTATCAGTGACTCCGTACGTGGTGTTTACTCCGTCACCGGATAGGGTATACCCACCCAAATCAACTGTAATTCCGGTTGCTCCGGCAATTAAACTTGCACCCGCATTGGTACATGACAGATCTGCAGGCAATACATAGGACGACGTAACAGTATCGCCGCATACGCAAACAGTAGCTCCTCCACAGTTTGCCGCCCACCCAACACCAGGCAGAGCGACCTGCGCCCACACCAGCAACACCGCAATCAATCTTTTCATCATCATATCATCCCACCTCAATTTCATAATCAGCGATAAACGACCACACCAACTGCTGCGGCAGTAACCGGCTTGTTTGCTCGATAGATACCAGGTTTGTCAGTGCTCACCGGATTTTCACCGGCTGTCAGTTCGACCGGGACATCTGATTTCATGACGGGCATCCAACCACTGGATGTCTGCACCTCAATGGGAATTGTTTCTCCAGCAGCCAAGGTGCCATCAGCGACAAAGGTAAGCGCCATGCCATGATCAACAGCAATGCCGCCAGAGACAACTGCTGCAGTAGTGGAATTAAACAGGGAAATCATTTGCATGAGGGTGGTTCTCCTTAAATAAAAAAAAGCCCGCCTCCGCAATGCCACTTCTGGGCATGAATTGGAGGCGGGCTTTCGGTAGTCCGGTGCTTCCGGACCGAACAGCAATCCGCTTTTCAGCTTTCAGATTGTACGTTACTGAGACGTTTTTATGGACGCAACATTTTTTCCTTGATAGCCCTGATCTTTTCCACCTTTGACGGCTGGAATGAGCGTCGCATATTCATCAGCACGGATTTCCCGGTGATGAATGGAATGTCAAGACGGCCAGAGGAGCGCACTTGCATATTGTACTCGTGGACCATCCTGACCAGCTCGGCCAGCTCTGCCTGTGTCCGTTTCGGCTGGCGGAAGAAGGCCCTGTATCTGTCGTAGATATCCTTGCGCTTGTCGGCATAACCTGAAGCAACCTTTTTCTCGGACCATTGCACGTCTTTAATTTTCGCCATCCGCGCCGGGTTAAAGGAAAAGAACCGCAGCAGCGCATCGGCCGGCGTGTTCTTGAGCTGGTTCATGCCATGGAATACCGGCGCCCCGGTCTGTGTCGTCACCCCTTCCGTTGATTCCCGGTAGGAACGGATCATATTGCCGATGCCTGCCGGCAGCGCCTTTTCCGCCGCTTTCAGGCCATGGCCTTTCGAGGCGTGGACAACGGCGTCCCATTCGTCGGTCAGCACAGATACCGGAGCCCCCAGCATTTCCTTTAAGGTCGTCGGGAAGTTCAGCAGGTTTATGCCGATGGAGCCTTGCAGATTTATCCCACGCCCGCCCATGCCGAACAGGCCGCCGCGCAGCCAGTCACCACCACCGAAAGCCTTATCCGCCCAGGCGTAAAGCTCTTCTTCCGGATCGTCTCCGCCGCCCATGCCCTTGACAATGGCGGCAATCAGCGGCGTCAACACGCTGGAGCCGACCCCGGCCATGACCATGGGAGCCAGCAGCATATGGAGAGCCGCGCCGTAATCGCGCTTGTTGAACCCGAGATCAAGCATGGTCAGCAGGTAATTGTGAGAAAATTTCGCAAAGGTGTAGGCACTGCGCATGGCCATCTGGCCCGGCCCTTTCCCCTGCACCATGTAGGGAAGCGTCGCCTTGCCGTATATGCCATGCGCCTTGTCGCTGACCTCCTTGGCCAGCTCCATGGCCGCATCGTGGCCGATATCCTTGTTCGTCTCCCTGATGCCCTGGTAGGCGGCAAAGATTGTGGTCGCCCGGTTTACTCGCTCTGTTGCCCCGAACATGGCCATGGCCAGATTCATGAAGCGGTCCCAACCGTGGCCAAGCTTCGATTGCAGCACCTTGGCCGCTTCCTGGTTGAACTGCGCGTCATCCCAGCCAAGCCGGTGGATCTCGTCAAAGACGGCCTTGTCCTCCGGCCGTCCCTTACCAAGCCGATGCAATCCGTACTTGGTAGCCCCACGCTGGATATGGCCCCATGTTTTGGCGTAGGGAATGCCGCCTATGCCGCTCATGGTGGCCGGCACGGCCATGGCAAGGTTGGTCAGGTTGACCGCGGCGGATGATACCCGGAACCCCATGTATTTCAGAGCGGCCAGGCCTTTTAGCACGCCGATAATGCGGTCTTCCATCTCCTCATTGCGCAGGAATTCTTCCATATGGTGCATGGTGTCGTGGTATGCTTCCTTCTGCGTCTGGGGATCAATGCGCCGGTCACGGACCATGGCCATGTAGTCTTCCCAATTGGCCTCTTCGTTGCCGTCCTTGAATGATTTCCATGAAATGTCGCGTCCGGTAATGGCCAGCACCATGGCGCGGGCCGTGTCGCGCTTGGCGATACCGCCGGAAATGTTGCGGGCATACTGGGTGACGGCCTTGAGCGGGTCTTGCTCGTAGCCGATCCACACATTGATGCCCTTGGCCTTGTTCCTGGCAATCATGGAGCCCCGGAAACCACGGCCCTTGAAGATGTTGGAGATACTCACATTGAGGGCATTGTGGATGCCGACCAGGGCCGCATCATAAGCGGTGTCGCCGTCCTTGCCGCTTGATTTTTCTCCGGCCTGCAAGATGGCCTCAGTGGACGCCACCAGCTTGGCCGCGCTGAACACGTCCTCGCCCATGGATTCGTCTTTCTGCAGGGTGACAGTATAGCCATTTGCTCTGAGAGACTCTGCCCTTTTCGCCATGGGTGTGCCGTGGATGGCCCCAACCTCTACCCGGTCGCCTACTTTTCTTGTCCGATGCAGGTCAAAATTTTCCCGGACAGGATTTTCTCCGTCTTTGGTGGCGATGAGCACCGCCGCCCCCGGCTCGCGCAGACGCGGCATGTATGTGCCGCGCAGTTCGCCCATCATGGAAAGTGCTTCCTGCAACGAAATGCGCTCGGTCTTCGGATCTTTCGCCACTTCCTCCTTGGTCCTTTTCACGATGTGCATGGAGTCGGTAGCCTGTTTGTACTTTTTCATGTCCTGCATGGCCAGAGCCGCTTCCTGCTCGGTCTCGAAGAAGGCAATAGCGATCTTCTTGTTTTCGTCGCGCAGCGCCCAGTGTTTCGGCGGTACTCCTACTTCAACTGTCGGTTCTTCCTGCTTCGTCTCCCTGGCCTCCTGGATAATGTGCCGCATCTGTTCAGCCATGATATCGAAACCGCGATTCAGCGACCGGCGCACGGTGTACCAGGCATGCACCCCTGCGTCTGACAGCCCTTTCTCCCGGACATACTCGGTGCCCAGGGTCAGCATCTGCGCGATGGCGTCCTTTTCCGTCAGGCCCTCGTCAGCCGTCTTGCCGTCCGGCCCGATGACCTTCCATGTATCCGCCTGCATGTCATCTTGCCTGATGGTGTAGCCTTGCTGGTTCTGGTCTGCTTCCGTCAGGATGGTCGCCAGCTTGTCGTATTCGGCCCGGTCAGTCTTGCGCAGGGCCTCCAGGGTGCGAATTACGTCTTCTTCAGTGTCTGCCGCCAGGATGGCGTTGTTATATTCGTGCTTGATGGTGTCTTTCTTCAGCACGGCCTGCATGTAGCGCCACATGGCCGGCACTTTCTGGAAGTAATGCTCAGGGGAAGACAGCAACCGCAGCACTGATGACCACACCGGGCCGCCGGTATCCGGCTTATACTGTTTGCTCTGGATCATGCCGGATGCTGTTTCTTCCAGGTCAGCGTCGAATTTGTCTTCATGCTTGCTTGAATTATCCGCCACCTCTTCTGCCGCAACGGTTTCATTGGAGCCCGGCGCCATGCGAGAATAAGCCAATTCTGGTGCAAACGATTCCTTTACAACTCCAGCGTTCAGACCGGTCAACGCGACTTCCCGCAGGAACGAAGGTGTAAGATTCTTCGGCATGACTCCGAAGGTCTTGAACAGGGAGTACTTGACTTTGGCGATCAGCTTGTCTACCCACTTCTTGATGGTATTCGGCGCGGATTCGTAATGCTGAACCCCGTAAGCGCCGACCTCTTCCAGGTAATGCGCGGAATCCTTGTCAACCTGCGCTGCTTCACGAGCCTTGGTGAACCATCCAGCAAGCGCGCCTTTCTTGCCGGCCATTTTCTCCATGCGTCCAAGTTCGTCAAGGATCGGCTGGATCTCGCCTTTTGCTGCGGCACGGTGGAAAAATTCATGGTAGGCAACGGAAAGTTCGCTTCCGGCTTCTATTCCTTCCGCGACAAGGTACATTGTGTCCGTTCTTGGGTAATAAGCTCCACCTATTTGCTGGTTTTGCCTGGCGTATTTTGCCTTGATTGAAACATCTTCGTCGCTGAAAATGACGTAGTTGTACGCGCCTTCACCTTTTGCGCGGCTTGTCCCGTCAAGGTATTTTATGCCACGAATGCCTAAAGAGTGCAGGTATTCTGAGGCCGCCTGGTCATCTTTAATTCTGGCTTCCCACCCCCCCGTCATTACTTTATCACGCCCAAGGGCCTGCGCTATGCCGTCATACAATTCTTTCCCGCTATCGGCGCTATCCCATGAGTGGCTCAATTCTTTCTTTAAATCACCAGTAGATTCTCCATAGGCTTCTTTTAATGCATCCTTTACCTTTTCACTCTGCTCAGAAAGAGGCTTGTCCCAGAGCAAATATTCATCTTCGGCAGGGGCTAGCTCTACTTCGTAAAGTGTGCCTTCGGATGGAGCATTCATCTCTTTAGCATAATCATCCGCCTCTTCTTCTGTGTCAAATACGTCTATTTCTGATCCGTCTTCTGCATCGTAAACCCTATAGGCGTCAGGCCCTTCTTCAAAAGAAACGACATCAACCAAATATCTTTGGAGGCCTTTTTGTTTTGCCGACAGATTTTTTTTAGCTAACTGGTCCCTGTACCACTCAGCAACATCCTTACTGTCTGCAAAATAAAGCCCGTACCCATAAGCCTGCGCCCCCTCTCCGCTGTCTATATTATCGGTGCTGAACTTGTCAAACTTATGGGGACTACCATGCCATGCCGTCATGTAAAGCGGCCTGCTTCCCTGCGGTAAATCGCCAGCCGTAGCCACAACCTTCAGCTTGCCAGCTTCCATCATCCTGCGGGCGCGGGCGTTCTTGGAGACTGCTGCTTTTACTGCGTCAACGGTCTGGCCGGTGGTGGATGAACGGGAGTATTTCGGCGACTCTTCCCTCCCCTCCAGGTAGGTCATAAGCTGAACGCCATCCACCTGTTCAACAGCACCATCTGCCCGGTCATCTTCCAAGAAGGCGGAATTGCCGCTGGCCGCTATCTTCTTGGTAAGCTCCTCGAACTCGGCAATCTTCTGGTCAAGCTGCTCTTTTTCTGGAAACGGCTTGTCAAGTAGCTGCTGTGCCGCTTCGATTTCCTGCTGATACCGTTTTTTATCATCGGCCTCTTCCGCCTTGTACTGCTCAGGGTTGCCGCGCAATGCTGAACGGTATTCATTTTCAGCCTCGCCAAACACCTTGCGGATTCCGGCGGCGTCAATCACCTCGCCTGCCTCATCAACCGTGCCATCCGCATCAACCGTCAACAGCTCCCAGGTAGGGGCCTGCTTGTCATCGTAAAAGGAAATCCGCTGCAGCCCCAGGGAGCGGCCGGCCAATTTCTTGCCGAACAGCTCGCCGATATCAAAGCGCCCCTTGTCGGCCTGCCCGGTATGCCCCTGCAAGACTTCCATAATGGCGCGAGCGGCCACGGTGCGGGAGCGGTGCTCTTCTTCGCCGACCATGGCCAGGAACGGCATGCCATCCCCGAACTCAGAGGAAACAGCATCAACGGCCTTGTCCTTTGAGTGATAGACTTCACCGGCAATCGTGATGGAGAATTTCGGCTTCTTGGCGGCTTTTGCCTCTTTGGCCGCCTTGGCTTCCAGTTCGTACTTGCCGTATTCGTCAAAGACCGCCTTGTTCGCCTCAGACCGGTCTGTGATCTTCTGGCCGTTGATGGTTATGTGCCGGTCTTTTGCCGCCTGCATGGTCCGCTCATGCCACGGTGAAGCAATGGCGTTGTCGGCTATCATTTGCGCGGTCCGACCTGGCAGGCCGGCAAGCCGGTTGCGCATCATTTCAATGTTGTCGCTGGCTCGGTTATTTTTCTTCCGCCGGTCACGGACAATGATCTCCATGGTGTCAATGTCGCGCTGCAGCTCCACCCGGCGCAGCAGGTTCTTGTCCCCGGACGCGGCGGCGGCAATCTCGGCCATGGAGATACTTTCCTCGTCGGAAAAGTCCATGGTGAAAGAGCCGTCATACTTGCGGACCTTATTGATCATGCTCATCTTCGAGGCGTTAAGATCCCACATGCTCTGATCAACTGTTTTCTCCGTCACGTAGGCCAGGATCTCCACCTGGAACTTGTCGCCGTACTTATCCAGCAGCTTATTGCCCTGCCGGATAATGCGCCCCTCGCGCTGCTCGATGTCCGATGGCTTCCAGGTGACATCGAGGTGGTGCAAGGCCACCATGCGTTCCTGCACGTTAGTGCCGGCCCCCATCTTCGGGGTGGACCCGATGAGGACACGAATCCTGCCGTCATTTACAGCGTCGAAAATTTCCTGTTTCTGCGGGTCGGTGTTGGCTTCCTGGATGAATTTGATTTCATCGGCCGGAATCCCGCCGGAAACCAGGTTTTGTTTGATCTGCCGGTAAGCATTCCAGGTGGCATTCTGCGCCCTGCGCAGTTCGTCAATCTCGTTAAGGTCGTATTTGTCGATCTTGTCCTGCAGGTTCATGGCCTCCTGCTGGTCACCGGCGCGGATGGCCTGCTCAAAAGCTGACAGTAAGCCGTCATATGCTTTAATGACCTTGTCGTCTCCCTTGGACTTCTCCCCGGAGCGGTCCAGGAAAACAAGCTGCGTGCCGCGGTCATCGTTCCATTCTTTGTAGATCCTGGCAATGTTGTCGCTGGCCGTCTCCAGCTTGCCGCCTGCTTCATCGGTTACCAGGCTCGCATCAACCGCCCTGGCGTCCAGGGAGACTTTACGCGCCCGGTCCATGAGCCGCAGCCGTTCGGCGTTGCGCTCCTTGATATTGGTGATGCCGCCAAGGCCGCGATAGTCTGAGATAACCAGCATCAGGATGTCCATCTGCGCCGGTGACGGTTTTACCACCACGGCTTTCCTGCCGCCGCCTTTCACCTTCGGGACCGGGAAATCCTTGCCGCCGGTGTCTTCCTTGTGCCATTCCTTCAGGTCATCCTGCGTTACCACATCCGCGATGGAGTAGTAAAGCTCCATGAGCGACTTCGCATTTGACCACGTTCTGCCCAAGCGGTTCACCTCTTTCAGGTCGCCGGCCGGATTTGATTCAAACTTGGTGCCGACCTCGACAAACTGCGCCCGCCAGGCGTCAAAGTGTTCAAGGCCCAGGTCGCGCAATTCATCGGCGGCCAGGTGGCGCATGATATTATACATCTCCACCGCGCTGTTGCTGATCGGGGTGCCGGTCATGAACATGATGGACGAAGCTGGATTTTCCCGCAGCGTCTTCAGCTTGATATACAGATCAGCCGCCTTTTGCGAACCGATCTTGGTTCCCATGCCCTTCACGCCAGACAGGCGAGAGGAGTAGAAAAGGTTTTTGAATTCGTGGAACTCATCGATGGTGATATCGTCCACCCCAAGCTGCTCGAAGGTCATCAGCCGATCAACCTTCTTGCTCCGCAGGGTGTCAATGCGCTTTTGTATCCTGGTGGCCAGCTCTTCGGCCTCCTTGACATTGTGCGGCTTGAAACGCTTGCCGGCGGTGCCGTCCTCTTCCGCCTGTTCCTCAGCGTCCTTGATCGCCTGCAGGGCCAGCAGCAATTCGTCGCGCAGAAACCGTTCTTCCGTTTCCCGGGAAACGGCTATTTTCATCAGCGAGGAATGGCCAATCACCACGATGTCCCAATCGCCGGCGGCGATCTTGGCAAACAGCCGCCTGCGGTTTTTCGGCTCAAAGTCTTTTTTGCCGGCAGCCAGCACCTTGGCGCCTGGATAAAGGCGCATGGCGTCGGCGGCGAACTGCTGGGTTAGATGATTCGGTACCACCATCAGCGGCTTGCGGGATAACCCCATGCGCCTACGCTCCATGGCGCGGGCGATGGCAACGTAAGTTTTTCCTGCACCGACCACATGGTCAAGCAGCACGAACCGCTCGGAGATGCCGCGCCAGATGGCGTTCATCTGGTTGCGCCGCATCTGGACGATATCATCAGGCACCTTGCCGGGCAGCTTCAGGTGTGATCCGTCATGCTGCCTGGAAATGCGGGTGTTGAATTTGTCGTTGAAGATCTTGGTCAGCCGGCGCCGTCTTTCCGCATCCTCGAAAATCCATTCCCGGAACTGCCGGCGGATGGCATCGGCCCGGAGCAGGGCCAGCTTGGTGGCGTCCCCGTCCAGGTGCGTTACCCCGTCAGAATCCGTGAAGGTGACTTTTATCTGCCTTGAATTGAGCAGGCTATCCACCAGGCTGGCGGCGCTCTTGCGGTCTGTTCCCCATTCCATCATCTTTGCGCTGTTGCCTGTTCCCGACATGGGAACAACGGCAAAGCTGTTGGTGGCTTCCGAAAATGAAATCTTAACTTGCTGTTCGGTAAGCGAGGCAATAAACGCCTCGTAATCTGCTGTCGGAACCCAGGTGCTGCCGATGATGGCCGTCACGGCGTCTGAGCCCCATTCCTCCGGGTACACGTCCTCAAGGGACGCGACATTACCAAACATGCCGGCGTCTTTGGCAGCCTGTAGCTTCCGAGCCACATTACCGGACAGGTAGGTGTTGGCTGTTTCCCACGCCATGGATTCCGGGTTCAGGAAGATAAGAGGTTTGGCCCGGTCCTTGTTGATCAGCTCCGCCGCCGCCGCTGGCTCAGTGCCAAGCAGAGAGGCAATCCGGTTGATGTCAACCCGGCCAGTCTCCGACAAAGTGATGGCCAGGGCGTCATCCGCCGAAGCGGCTGAAGTGGGCTGCTCATATGGGAATTGCGTCCTCTCATTCAGGAGAGCCGCTTCTTTCGCAGCGGCCGGAGCCGCCTTGATGCCATTGGCCTTGGCCCTGGCCGGCGTAATCTCCTTGCGGTAATCAATCTCAAGCGATACCACCAGCGCCTCATCAGGCATATCAGCGATGACCGCGGCATTGCCTGGATCGTTGATAAAGCCGTGGGCCTTGACGAACTCAAGATATTTGTCGCGCAGCTTGGTGCGGTTCTCCTCGATCTCTTGGGCCGTGGCGTCCTTGGCCAGTTCGAGCTGCATCTGCTTTACCCGCAGATCGCGGATCTGGACAAGTTTTTTCAGTCTGGCAAACTTTGATTCGCCAAGTTTCAAGGTCTGCGGGATATCTGCTTCTCGCTCGAATACCTTTTCTTCCCGCAAGATCCGGCTCTTCACCTTGATCTTGTTGCCGGCCGCATCTAGCTTTTCCACCTGCATGGACCACTTGCCGTCTTTGTTGAGATACAAAGCGCCTGACCATGGGGAATCAGCGGTAATGATCTGCCGGCGCAGCTCCTGGCCGCCATCCGGTGAATCTGCCTCAATGGTCCGGACCAGCTTGCCGTCACGGTACGAGATGCCGCCCACTTCATGGCCGTCCACGAAGATCTGCATGGAATCAGACATCCGCTTGAAGCGGTCTTCCATGGCCTTCGTGCGTTCGGCGTCAAGCTCGCTGGCGGCGGTTCTCGGCAAACGGGCCAGTGCTTCGTCCAGTGCCGTTTTTAAATCTCCGGTCTGCCGCAAGGTGACATCGTTTTCCCGGCGCATGGAGCCGGTACGCTCCAGGGAGCCAAGCATCATGTGCTTGTTCCGGCTGAAGTAGCCGTTCACCACAATGGGCTCGCCTCCGGCGGCATCCGGCACGATTGCGGTGTTTACCCATTCAGGCGCCATGCCTTCCCGCATTCTGCGCTCATACGGCATCTCGCCTTTCGGCACCTTGTAGAACACGTCGCGCATCCTGGCTGCGTCTTCCGGTGTCCGCTTGCGCAGGAAAACAATGTCCGTCACCACGTCCGTCCTGGCGTTCTCCAGGAAGGCGGTAGCAGGCAGACGAATGGCCCCAAGCAGCTCCGCGTCAATGGCCAGCTCCTTGCGGTTGGTGCTGTCTTGGGCATCCATGAAATACCTGGAGACCACCATGATCTGCAGGCCGCCAGGTTTCAGGGCGTCCATGTTGGCGCGGAAGAACTGATTGTGGATTGATGATTGATTCAGGGCGGCATTGTACTGGAAGCGCAGCCGCTCCTTGCCGAATGGCGGGTTGCCGATAGCCAGGTCAAAGGCGTTTTCCGGCATGGGCAGCTTTTCAAAGCCGCTGTGGATGACGGTGGATTGCGGGTACAGCAGCTTGGCGATCCTGGCCGTGAGGCTGTCCTGCTCGACCGCAAAGAATTTTGATGTGCCGGCCAGCTGGTCGGGCACGGCTCCGAGAAAGTTGCCGGTGCCTACCGATGATTCCAGAACCAGCCCGCCGCCGAATCCAAGCTGCTGGGCCGCTGCCCACATGCTGCGCACGACAATTTCAGAGGTGTAATGGGCATTCCTGGTGGAGCTTCTGGCCGCCTTGAGTTCGTCAGCGGTGAGCATGGGCTCCAGCTCGGCGCCGCGTTTCTCCCAGCCCTTGGCGAATTCCTTCGTCTCCAGGTTGCGGAAGGCGTTGGCCAGTCCGCCCCAGCCGACATAGCGGGCCATGATGCGCTGCTCTTTCTCTGTCGCCCGGCGGTTCTCGGACTCAATGCGCTTCAGCGTCCGGATAGCGGCCAGGTTGTCGTTGAACTTCTCGACCTCGCCGCCCACGCCAAGGCGCAGTTCGTCGGTGATGACAAAATTCGCGCCGGGGATTGATGCCGGAGCGTCCGGGGATGCTTCTGCTTCAGCCTTTACTGATCGGCTTCGTCCGGCTCCGGATTTGCCAGCAGAATTTCCCGGGTGATTACTTCGTCGGCCTCGAAGTCGCGGTACCCTTCCTGCAGCAGTTCCGCCTTTCTCTTCTGTGCCAGCAGTGACACCCGGTGCGCTTCCGCTTCCAGTTTCCCGGCCGCTTTCAGCTCCTTGGCCTTCTGCGGGCAGAACTCCCGCCAGTGCCTTTTCACCATGCTCTGCATCTGTATCAGGTTCATGCGCGGTCTCCTTTCCTTTAATATCGCCACTTGTGGCGTCTTTGGCAAGCGGTTTCTCTTCGTCGGCAGACCATTGCCCCTGTTTTTCTCCAATCCATGCCTTCACATGCGGCCGGATGCCAGCGCCGAAGTTGTCCACCAGGAATTTGACGAACTCAGCCAGGCTTTTCCCTGCTTCCTGGAACTTGGCAAGCGCCGCCTCGAAATGAGGTTTAGCCTTTAGGTAGGTGTCCTTGTCGATGCCACCGGGGAAAGACTTGAGCGATGCCCCGCCGAACAATTCATAGAGGCCGGACATGGCTTCGCCCACGCCTTCGGCTCCGGCCTTTGCAGCTTTGGCGGCGATGCCTGAAGCTGACTGCTTCACGGGAGCGACCGGAATGGTAAACTCTGTTTCCTGGCCGGTCTGCAATGACTTGGAGACGAAGGTTACTTTCTCTTTTTGTTCTGCCGCTTCCTGTGCTTCCGTGATTTTCTCATGTTTGAAAATAGGGGAGAACTCAGCTTCACCGCCGTTAACTGTAACAGCTTTTTCAAATGCTGATATAGCTTCGCTCGCTTTCGATAGCGGGAACTTTTTGATACTGACATTGTTTCCAGAATCGGCATCTGACACACGCACAATCCAATGGCTATATGCCTGCCATAACTGATAATCTACTCCGTCAACCCTCGATCTCGCCGCAAGAGCAGCATTCTCTCCTGCAACCTGTTTTTTCACCCCAATTTTTTCAGCTTCTTCTGCGCCCTGCTGTTTCTCTTTCGGCTTTGCCGCCGCTGTCTTCTTCCCTTCCGCCGCATCGAAAAGCCCGTCAAGCGCATCCATGGAGACAGCCTTGATTTCATCATCAATGGTGGCTTTCTTTTCCTCTCCGGCAGGCTTGGGTAACGATTCTGGCTTTTCCTTTACTTCGGCAGAGCCTTCCTCGGGCACCACAGCACTACTTTTTTCACCGGCTTTTCCTGGCCCTTCGGTTTTTCCTTCTGGTTCGATGATGACTGCTGCATTGTTCACCTCGTTTGTAATAGTTTTTTCATCTTGCCGCGCAGCAGGGGCGGTCAACTCCACGCCGCTTTCCTGGGGGGCCTTGCTTGCGGAGGGCTGGGCGGCAATAATTTCAGGTTTCTCTTTCGGCTTCCTGGCGGTCTGTTCCGGGTCTTTCACCCATTCCTTGAAGTCCTCCATGTCCATTTCCGTAACAGCGCCAATGCCCTTCCAGCCGGGCTCGTAATTGGCAAGATAGGTCGCCCTGGCCGCATCCTCATCAGCGACGCCCATGACCACTTTCGGCTCATCGAACTTGCGAGTCTTCGGGTCCACCTGGTCGATGACGAACACCGGCAGCGTTTCGTCTTCAGGACTCTCCCCAAGGAACACGTCCACATGGTCCTTATCAGGCCCAATGGTTCCCTTGAAGTATCCGTAGTGGTGCTTCATGTCTATCGACCACTTCTTGCCGCTGGCATCCACTCCTTGACGCTTTGAACCTGCCGGGTTCTCAATGCTGATGTCCAGGCCATGCAGGGTGACATGACCTTTCTGATAGTTCCCAGCCTCTTTTTGCGCCTCGGTCGGCTGCGGAAGATCATTCACCGGAGAGGTGGCCGCCTCATGGGCCTTCGTCTCGATCTCGGCTTTCTTCTCGTTTTTCTCCTGGGCATACGCAGCCGCTTCCTGCTCGAAAGCGTCCCAATCGCGCTGGCTGTAATTTGCGGGAGCGGCATCCATATTGACCGGGGCCATCTCATCCGGAGTAACAGCGGCCTTGCCAGTCACTTTCTTGTCAGCTTTCTTCGGCTGGATAACCCAACCGCCGTCACCGACCGCAACCTCATATTCAAGCGGTTTGACGGCCTTGGCATTGATCGCCTGATTGATGACAGCCTGCGCCTTCTTCTTCGACGTGTAGAGCTGGTCGAACAGTCCGGCCTCTTGAGGCTGCACGGCGGCATCAGGCCTTGATGTCTCGGGAATTGGCACTTCGGCAAGCGGGTTGTCCACGGCGGCAACAGGCACAACGGGAGCCTCGCCACCACCGGCCCAATCCGGAAGTTCTTCTTGGGCCGGTTCTGCTGCAGGAGCTGCCGGTGCGGCCTGGGCAACTGTCTCGGGCTCTGCGGCTGGTTGTTCTGCCGGAACAGTTGTTGCCGGGGAGACAACAGGCGTTGCAGGTCCGGAAAGGCCGCTGGCCGCCGGGCTCTTGGCTGCCGCCCTGGACAACGGGCCACGGGCCAGACCGGCGGCAGAAGCTGCGCCGCCCATGCCGGCCTGCATGACAATGGTCTGCGGCGCGATCTCGTTGTACGAGGTCCGCCAGTCTGCCGGGCTGGTCATGGAACGCGGGGCCTCTCCAACCGGCCGCATTCCCATCTTGACCTCTTCAGGCTGCTGGATCTGGGTGGTGACTGTCTCGGTACCAAGTTCGGTCCCCAGCGACTTGACTGCCTCGAATGCTTTACTGGCGACGGCCCGCACGGCACCTTGACCGGCAGGAGTTTTGCCGAACATCTTGGCCAGGAAGCCAAGCTCGAAGGCGTTGCCGATGGCTTCCGGCAGAACCTCTCCGGCAGCATGGCGCTTGATGCTAGTGTCAAAGTCGTCAAGCAGGGCCTGTGCCTCTTCACCGGTCAGCTTGCCGCCTTTCTGCTGCTCCATGGTGTAGATCAGCTCGCGCTTGATGGTGTTGAGGGCCACGGGAGTCAGAGCGGCGGTGCTGCCGGCAACGGCCCCTGCCGCTGCGCCTCCAGGTACAGGGGTTGCAAGCCCTGCGGCCCTGCCGACAAGTCCGCCGGCCAGGCCAACACTGGAAAACGGTATTGACTGCCCGGCTTGCGCGATATCACGCTGTGTGATTCCTTCCGGAAGCAGTCCGGCAACTGGAGGGAAAGCAATCTTATTCCCTTCTGTTCCTGGTAGAGCAGTTTTCGAATAATGATACCTTTCGCGCTCGATGAGCGTGTCTTTCCAGTCATCTTCAGAACGCGGGTTCTGGTCGTTTGCCTCTTCTGCGGCGCGAGCGGCGACAGCCGGAACACCATAGACAGCGGCATCATACAGGCCGCGCCCTACCGTCTTCACGGTGGTGGGGATATTGCCGATGGCCTCTTTCGCCTTCTCTGTCCATGGCCTGGTGTCTTCACCGGCAAGATGAGAGAAAATTTCCTCATCTGAGTATCCTTCCTTGACCGCAGAGGCGTAATCAAATCCTGACTTACTGGACAAGAACTGATTAATCTCAGCCTTGGAATACCCCTCAGCAAGTGCGCCTTTAAAATCAAACTGTGGTTGCTCGGTCATTTATCTCCCCTGCTGATTGATGGCATTCTGTTCCTGGTAGCCGGCCTGCACATCTTTTACCGCCTGGGCCAGCTGATCGACCGTCCATTTCTCTACCGCCATCCTGGCCAGCAGCGTCTTCTTGACGCTCTCGGGGATGCCCTGAATGGTCTGCACCATGGCAGGAGTGGCCAGGGCAGCGCCAGCCGATAGACCTTGGGCAACCGTCCTGAGCCCCATGGAATCAGACTGCGGCCCGCCAGGCCCGGCAAGAGTGCGGCCCACGGCGCGGGCAATGCCGCCCTTGGCTGGTGGTGCCGGTGAAGCAACGGCGGCATGCGCCGGAGCCGTCTGCAGGCCTGCTGCTGGTCCGGCAGTACCACCTGGGGTTTTGTCAAACTCTGCAAGAGCCCTTCGTTTTGGCGGTGGCTGCTGACCGTCAGCGGGAGGCGGTTGCCCCGCGCCTGCTTGCGCCTTGGGGAACACCTTGAGCCCCTCGCCGATGTCAAGCCACAGCTTGGCCATGGACCTTTCACGCTCCGTGGCGTTCGGATTCGCCGCCACCTCTTCCGCCGCGGCGACAATACTCTTTTTCGTCTCCATCGGCATGGCGTCCGGATTGTCCCCTGACTGATTGAACAAGGTCATGAGCGCGTCCCCGGCACTTGCCTTGGCGAGAAAGACGCCAGGCAGGCTCTTGAACAGCTCCTTGGCCTCCTTGTTCTTGAACACCTGGCCGCCGCTGGTGGTAACGTAGCCCTTGAGCCCGCCGGCTGCCGGGACACCGCCATAAGGCTTCACGTCGCCGGTGGCTTTGTTCATGGTGTAGATCTCGCCGTCTTCTCCCTTCACCAGGTCGTAGCCAGGCGGCGTCTTCTCTGCCATGGCGTAACGGTGTTTGGTGTCGGCGTCTTCCGTGGCCCACTGCCGATCCTCTTTCCGGGTGGCGTCTTTGTCGCCCTTCTCCCGCTGATATTCATATTCCTTAATCAGCATCTCCCGGCGGGCATTGTCTTTTTCCATGAGAAATTTAGCGACGAACTCGGCTCCTTTCACCCCGCCATTTTCGGCAATTGCGACCAGCGCCCCCATGTTCCCCTCAAACGCCCCCTGCCCGAAATCAAGCAGCTTGCCTATGGGATACGACTCTACTTCATCTTTCTCGCTGCCGGGGACACCGGCCCTCGTGCGGCCTTTGGTCAATGGCGCCACATACTGTTTGCCGTCCGGCCCGGTCAGCGTAGCCTCGAAGAAGAGGCCCTTCCGGTCAGGGGAAGGATAAACGGCGGAAAGCGCGCCTTCCAGCTTATTGGCGGCGAAGCGGCGCGACAGATCGCGGCCGGCCACATTCGGATTATTGAGAAAATCAAGAGTAAGCTGGCTGTTCGGCAACTTGCCGCTGTCCAGGTGGTCTTTGACTTGGTACCACTGGTTGACCGCTTTGGCGGCAGACAACGGATCTTCAGCCAACGTGCCCATTTTTTCGGTCGCCGCTGGATTGTCAGCCACCTGTTTCCATGCCGGATCTCCCGCCGCAGCCTTGGATTTTATCCAGTCTACAATCTTGCTGCGGAATCCTTCATCCTCTGATTTCTTTTTTTCGTACTCCTCGTCAGCGCGCTGATCAAGAATCCCCTGCCGCGCCTGCAAGTAGTCCAGCCGCTCGTTGTTCTTTTTTTGCTGCTGGATGTTGTTAACGAAGCTGTATCCGCGCATCAAAGCGCCTGCCATATCTGCCATGATCTTCTCCTTAAAAAATGCTGCCTGCGAGGAAACCGATGGCGCCGCCAATCACCGCGCCCCAAGGTCCGCCTACAGATCCAGCTTTTGCCCCGTACATGGCGCCCGCCATGGCTCCCATTGATGTCATGGTCATCTGATTGCTTTTTCTGTCAGCCGCGTCCTGCTGGTCAAGCGCCTCTTCCGTGTTTTCTCGGGATTGCTCAAGGTCGCTGATACGCCGCATACCGGCCAGCGCATCAGACTTCATACTGTTTCCGGTGCCGATCAATCCGCCCATGTCATGTCTCCTTAAATGTCCGTCAGTCCGTCATTCGGTGCGCCGCCGATAAGAATCTGCCGGTCTCGGTCCAGGGTGTCGCTGCGCACGGTATCCCTGGCGCTGGCCATATTCGCCGTGGTCTGCAAATTGTTCAGCCTGGTGTTGGTCGTTGTCTGCGCCTGCGTCTGGTTGATTCCGTATGCCTGCAAGCCGCGTTTTGCTTCTGATGCCGCGACGCTGCCGGATGTCTGCGCCAAACCGGAAGCGGCGGCGAGATTCTCATTCAGCAGAGTCTGGTTGCCGATCATGTCGATCAAGCTATTTTCCAGCGGGTACCCGAACTGTTTGTAATTCTCCCACTGGTCCCTGCTGATTGCCGCATATCTGTCCGCTGCCTGTCCCATGGTTTATACCCATACCCCGCTCTTGCCTGTTGCTGGTTTTTTGAACCAATCGTTATCGGCCCCGTAGGCAATGCCCATGCCGGCCACAGATGACGCTGTTTCAATGTTATCGTTGCGGGCCTGCTGGTTGGCGATGGCCTTCTGATTGGCGTCCTGGACTTGGTCACCTGCCAGACTGCTGATGCCTTGCATGGCTTCCCCGGCATCGCCACGCGCCATGTTGACCAGGTTCTGCGTCCCGGCAACTTTCAGGTCGTCAACCTTTGACTGCCCTTTCACCATGCCGGCCGAGACAGCTTCTGATTTCTCTCTGCCGATATCGCCCATGGTTATCGCGCCGCTGGAAGGGTCCAGACCGCGGGCAACAATGTTCTTGGTCGCTGCCTGCTCTGCGTCACCGTATGTCTTGGTAACTCCGGCATTGACCAACCCGGCCACGGTATTCTTCTCCGCCTTGCCGATGCTGGAAATATCCTCGGACAGCTTGTCAAACAATGGCTGGTATGTGCCCTTGAACCGGTTCCACTCTTCATTGGTGATCTTGGAAAGCTCGATCTCGTAAGAGGTTTCTTTGACCTCGTTGTCGCCGCTGTCGCTGCCGCCGCCGCATCCCATATCAAACGCCCTCCCTGTTTAGTTTCTCTTGTGCCAAGTCCTGGACATAGCCGTGCATTCCTTCGTCGTGGACAAACAGACGTGCCGCCATGCCAAGCTCCTGCGCGAGTGTGTGCCCTCCGAGAATGAAGGCCGTCAAGGTGATCAAGTCCACATAGGTGGAACGGATGATGAAAGAAATACCGAAGAGTTCCTGCCGCATTTCCCGCTCAATGTGGTTGGCCATGTGCCAATTCTGGATGGAGACAATCAGCACGGGGTTCAGCTCGTTGAAGTGCGCCGTGTAGAATTTGTTGCGCGGCAGGTTGATCAGCATGATCTCGAATGCCTTGTTGATGCTGCCGTCCGCTACCGGCTTGTCGCGGTCAATCAGGTCATCCCATAGGGCTGCTGTCTGCAGGATCTGGTCGATGAACATCCCGGCTTCACGGTCGTATTCCGCCAGCCTGCGGGTGATTTCGTCAAAAGTCATGGGGTGCAATGATATCCTCCTGAATAATGTCTTATGGATACTGAGACAAAATCAAATATGCTCATGGTTTCCGACGCATCAATAAAAAACCTATTACCAGCCATTTAAGTAAACTCTTGATCGCGGCAATATCGTTGACGTTTTTGTCGATATGGTCCGCAACCTCGGCAATGGTCATGCGTCCCAACACCTTTTCTATCGGGTTTTTCTCAATGACAACTTTGGCCTTTTTTGCCTCGCTTGCTACGACCTTAATTTTTACTGTCATGCAATCACCACTGTGAAAGTTTTGTCCAGATAGGGGAAGCAGGTCACGGTTATTTGGTACTCGCCAGGCGTGTCAAACTTCAGTTCACAACTGCCGCCGGTCACCTCTTGCTGCAATGACTCGACCGACACAAAGGCGTGTTCCGGTACCAGACTGATCGTCACAGCTTCATCGACTGCGGCGGATGTCTTATCGATTATTGATAATTGCACAGGCTTATCAGTGACTGCGCCATTGTTGATATAACTGGTGGAATCATTGCCGATATCGCTCTCGATATATGCTTCACCAGCTCCGCACTGCGATTCTATTTGATCATCAGGGCAGTAGACAGTCCTGATGATTTCCCCTGTGGTTGAGTTGTAGATATTGGATCTCATCTTTATATTTACCTCTTGCAAGCAAGTAGCAGTAATGAACGTGATGATAAAATAGCGTTTATTGATGTAAATGGTTCAACTAACTTAGCTTTCAATGTATATGTAGCAGTTGATATAGATGGGGTATCTTGTAATGAAAATGCGTGTATATCGCGCCCCGTATAGCCCGTAAATTCGTCGTATGCTATCTTTATAACCGCAGAAAATATCAACGTACTGTCTCGATAGACGCTAATTTCAAAATAACACGTACCAAAAGAACTGGTCTCTGACGAAAATGAAGCATTGATATGCACTGGAGTGCCAGACACGCCTGTAGTTATGGCAGCAGTTTGAATTGTCTGGAAACTACTTCCTATTATGGTGATTTCCGCCACAGTATAAGCCGACACCGGAATTGTGACCGCATTCCCGGCAATTTTCAGCGTCGAAACATTGGCATTGATAATATTTGCCTCGCCAATTGAAGCGATGCCCATATTGGCATTGGCAATAGTCGCAAGGGCAATCTTCGCCCCGGTGATTACGGCGTTCTTGATGTTGGCCGCATAAGCGATGATTTCGTTGGTGCCGATATGCGTTGCCGCAATGGACCCGGCCGCGATCCTTGCCGCCGCCAGATAGCCGGTCGTGATCTTGTCCGCCGCCAGTGCCGCTATCTTGGCATCGGTGATGGTGGCGTCGGCAATCATGGCCACGTCCATGTAGACCACGCCGCCCTGCACGATAAAAGGGATCTTCGCCGGTGATTCGCCGGCAACGATATTGGTCAAGCCTTCCGCCACGGTGGCCGGGGTTGCCGCGGTAATTGCCACAGGGTAGGTGAAGGTGTTGGGGTCCAGCACCGTTACCGATTGCACGCCGTTGTATTCGCCCTGGGCGGCCCCGGCGATCAACCGCATTTCACCAGTCAGGAACCCGTGTCCGGAACACACAGCGGTCGCCGTTGTATCGGTGCGCGTCAGGCTGGTAATCACCTTCGGTGCCACCGGCGGGTTGATGATGGCAAACCGGTCCGCCATGGCGTAGAACTCGGAAAACGGTACTCCGTCTACAGCTGATGACGCCACGCCGAATCCGGCCATAAACCCGTTATTATCCAGTTTGACCGTGTATTGCAGGTTCAGCCCGTCAATACTGGTCGCCTGTTCGGCGATGCTGGCTGTATGTCCGCCTACCGTGGTCTGCACAATCCCGAGATCATAGGCAATCGCACCATCGTCGGCAGCCCTGGTGACCTGTTCAGCCAGCAATGTTGCCCTGGTCACAGGCAAGCCGGTTGTCGCGTTATTGACCTGGGCGTCCAGCAGGGTAATCGCTGATGCAGCCGCTCCTGCTGCATCTGCAGCGGCCTCAGCCGTTGTCTGCGCCGTGGCGGCGTTGATGATGGCCGTGTCCGCTGTGCCCTGGGCTCCATCGGCTGCTGACTGCGCCGTGTCGGCCAGCACTTTGGCGGCAGCATAGATTTTATTCAGCAAGGCCTGCCTGGCCGCGTCCACCGTGGTGAATGCAGCCAGGAAGGTATCCCGCACAATCGTGGTGTTGCCGGTCGTATCTGACCATAAGACAGGCGTGGTCAGTGTGGCAAGGTATGCCACCAATGCCGATAAAGCGTTGTCGTAGGCTGTTTTCTCCGTGGTGATCCCGTAGGCAGTAGCCTGGGCATCAATGCCGGATTGCTCGGCTACCAGGACATCGCGGCGCTGGATAACAGGCGGCTTTTCCACAGGGGTCAGCAGTGAATCGCTGGCGATCTCTAATAGAACTGCATGGGCTGCGTCAGCATCGTCCTGGGCGGCATCGGCTGCCGCCTGCGCGGCCTCTGCGGCAAACTGCGCCTGCAGGATTGCCGTGTCCTGAATTGATTCCCATGCCGTTCCTGTCCACCGGTGCAGCCGGTTGTAACCTATATTGTCAACCGGTGCTGTCGTGGTAGGGATGTACTGGGCCTGCCAATGATCCTCGGCATCTGCTAAGGAATCCAGTTCAGCCACCACAGTCCTGGCCAGGTGGACGCCGCTTGCCCCGTCACCCAGATAACTGGCGTTACCAATGGTAATTTCAGTGTAGATCAGGGCACCATGGGTGGAGGCGGTGGAAGACGCAGTATGGCCGACACAGACTCGCCACCAGCCGTTACCAAGATCTCTGCTGGTGTAGAATTCAGGGCTGTTGGTGACACTGCCTGCCACACCGGTTGTCAGGTTGAAGCTTACCCGGCGAATGGTGCCAAAGGCAGTTGATACCAAGGCAAGACGCACAAAGTTACGGCCTGCTGCCTGCACATCGACTGAATGCAAATAGAACTTTCCTGCGGTGTATGCAAATACCGGATTGGATGCATAATGGTATGCATCAATAACTGTCTCCTGCAACTTGTCTGCCGTTATCTCTCCTGCATAATTCGTCGTGGCATCAGCCACAATCGTCGCCCCGGCAGGGATAACCCAGTAAGGGTTATCAATGGCGTCTGAGTGCATGACAAGATTGTTAGAGCCAAGGTCAATCCATTGGTCATTGACCTTGTTTGCCGTCGGGACATCCACCTGCACGAACACGGTGTTCTTCCCGTCTGCTGTAAGCTGGGCAGTGTCCCCGGTTGCCTGCGCCGCGTCAGCCAGTACTTTGGCCTTGGCGTTGATGGCATCAAGCAAGGCCTGCCGTGTAGTGTAAACTGCGGTGAAGGCGGCCAGGAATGTTGCTCTGACAATCGTGGTATTGCCGCTGGTATCTGACCATAAGACAGTAGTGGTCAGCGTGGCCAGATAGGCCACAAGAGCAGCCATGGCGTTATCATAGGCTGTTTTTTCAGTAGTGATCCCGAATGCTGTTGCCTGCACATCGATACCGGATTGCTCGGCGACGAACACAGCGTGTTGCTGAATAATCGGCGGCTTCTCTCCCGGGGTAAGCATGTCCTCGTCGGCGATGTCGTTTAGGGCCAAATTGGCCGCGGTAGAAGCGGTTACCGCCGTATTCGCCGTTGACTGCGCCGTGGCAACCAGGTCTGCAATGGAGATATTGCCTGCGTAGATTGCCACATCATCCAAAATGTAGTCTTCCTGGTTCGACAGGTAAGACCGTATCCGCACCAAGTTGAGAACTGTGGAGGATACCATCAGCGGATACGGCCCGTAGATATCGCCGTCCATCACCACCGTGGCCTCACCGGCCAGGCAGTTTACCTGCAGCATCAGATCATGCACCACATTCACAGCGCACGATGCAATTGTGATGTCGGCACCTACTGAATCGCGGTACTTCAGCGCCCCAGCCGTAACAGCCAGGGTGAAGGTGGTGCCAAGATCTCCGGAGAGGAGCGGGATACCCGAGTAAAAAGCCGATAATGTCCCGCCGATGCTCTGATATTTGAACCGGCAGGTGAAAATTACACACGGTGTGGCTGTGATAGTTTTGTCGATGGAGATTCCAAGCCCCCCAACATCATCCAGGGACCGCAAAGCATAACCAACGCCGGAAAGTCCTGTTACCAGGGAGAGTGTAGAAGTGGCCAGGTTGACCGTCCAGCGTGAGGAAAGATCAGGGGTTGCCCCGTAGGCGTCGAACGATTCAGAGAAAAGCATCTCTGTCTTTGACAGCAGCCGCTCAATCGTCATCACTCCCAACGTGTCCGTATGCACCGACACGGCAGCAGAGACAGTGCTGATCGATTCGGACAAGGCAGTATCAACCCCGGCTAACGCCGTCTCTGCGCTGGAGACGGCTGCAAATGCGCCAGGCAGCCCTGTTTCCGCATCATTCACCACGGCCGTCAGATCTGAGATGTCCTGCGCCAAGGCGCTGACGGCTGTTGTCCTCGCCTCGACCTCGTTGTAAACCATCGCGGTAGAGGCGCCAGGGGCAGGCCTGCCGATAGCCACCCAGTCAAGTTTGAAATAGTCGGTTGCCGACTGGTCGCTTGACAGGTCAATCCTGATTTGCTCAATGGTGACTCCGGTCCATGTCATGTCAGCGGTTGCTACGGCAATACCGTTGGCGTCATATGTTGATGGCTCCGCAATGGTCACAGACCTGGCTGCGTCCCATGTCGAATCGCCTGTTGCCTGCCACCAGATCGTACCCTGCCAGACAGGGGAACCGGTCTTCATGATCCTGACCTTGACCTGCGTGTACTGGTCGCTATCGACAATGAGGCCGTCAGGCGATATTACATACGGATCTGTCGCATGATCGGCAGGACGCAGCCACCCACCTGATTCCGTCGGTGTCCCGTTGCCGGTGAAGCCGTCTACTCCGCTGTCAAAATACCATATTTCGCCATAGTCGAATTGCTCACCGGTGCCGGCCGCCATTAAAAAAATCTGTTCGGCCAGGGCATCGTCTGCCGTGGTTCTGGAGGTTATTTCCTCGGAAATAGCCGATGTGTTGGTGCCTACCGTTGTGGCCAGCAAGGAGAGATCGGTCGCCACGGCCTCTGTGGCCGTCGCGCTGGCAGTGGAGGCGGCGGAGATCAGAGCGGCATAGTCTGCCGCAGAAGGGCGACCGATTGCCACCCAGTCGATCTCGAAATAATCAGTGGCTGTCTGTGCGCTTGAGCAGTCAATCCTGACGCGGTCTATGGCTGCGAGCCATGGGACATCGCGCCATACCACCGTCGTGATGCCATCGGCGTCGAATTCAGGCTCTGCAACTGTTGCACGCCGCGCCGATGACCAATCAGTATCGGCGGAGCTACGCCAATACAGGTATCCTTGCCATGGTGGCGCGCCAACCTTGCGTACCCTGGCCTTCACCATGGTGTAGGTGGTATTGCTCAGGCCGACGCCGACCGGCGAGTAAACGTATGGATCTGTGTCGTGATCAGCCGGACGCAGCCACCCACCGGTTACGGTTGGGGTGCCAAGGCCTGCCCACGATTCTGCGTCTGCTTCAAAGTTCCATATTTTCGCGCAATCAAACTCCTCGCCACGGGCAGCATTGAGCAGGGCAAGAGCATTGTCCAGCGCATCATCAGCATTGGCCCGGTTGATGACTTCAGCCGACACGCTGGCAATGGTTGCGGTCATCTGGTCAATCAGCCCGGTAACCGGGGTGTCAACCAGGTCAATCCTGGTGTTCAGAGCTGTGGCAAGCTCGCTTTCTGAGATCTGCCCGGCCAGCACTTCCAGCACATAAGTCGGATCGGTCGCGGTGCTGGCGGAAGTTGGTCCTGTGAAAGGGCCTGACACATTGTCAACCGACACAGCGCGTACCCAATAATAATAGGTGATTGCGCTCGACGTGTTGGACGGGGTGTCGGCATAGAGCTTGGCCGTGGTCCACCCAACCTTGACGGCAAGCCCCAAGTCGCTGACCGTGCAGCGCCAGATTTCAAACCCGGCGATGAACTCGCTATCTTGCCCATGATTCCAGGTTAAAATAATGGAATTGAACGCTCCAGTGGCCAGCAGGTCAGCGACTGCAAATGGGATGACTGACGCAGTGTCACCGGTGTCAGTGGTGCTGCCTGCCGTGTTGGCATGGCCGACAGGGATGGAGCCGCTTAACACGCCGTTGAGCTGTGAGACAATGGCGGATATGGCCCGCTTGACTTCCGGGTCAACTTTGCTTGAAAGAGAAGGAACGGCGACAGCCATGTTTTAGAGCTCCCCTATGGAATTCCCGATTGAAACCGACTTTACCGCTACAGCGGCTGTGATTTTGTAGGCCCAGGTGTCGGCCAGAAACCCGGACGGCAGCGAGAAGTGGTTTTTAGACGCCACGGTCTGCGTGTGTTTCAGCGCGCCGTCCGCGTAGACGGCGAGCGTCAGCGGGAAGGAAGCGGCCCGCACCTTGGCCCGTCCGAAATTCGTCTCCTTGCCAAGGATGAAGTCCTTTGACTCCCACTCCATGGTAAGCGCCGCGCCGCCGTCGAACTTGACGATATCGCCGGAGACCACGAGATAAAGGTCGCCGGTACCGTTGTCGGTGTAGGCCGCCGTGGCGTAGAGGTCCATGGTTGATAGGTCGCCTGTCTTGGTGTTGAAGATTGACCCGGCATTGACGGCGCCTACCGTGTTGAAGTAGAGGTAGTTGTCGCCCCATTTCGCCCCCAAGAAGGTGGACGGCTGCGCATAAGAAACCCAGTCACGCGGGTCAACCACGTCCTTGGTGATCAGGTCCATGGCTCCGGTGCCGACGACGATCAGGCCGGTAGGCGCCGGGTACACGACAAAGTTCCCCATATCGATGGTGCCGCGCTTGCTCATGCAGCCCTGACCGACTTCCGACTGCTCTTTGAACATGGCGGCCGGGTCATCCCCGGATAGCACGCAAGGCTTGTCATGTGTGGTGGTCACCAGGATACTGTTGCCGAACGCCCCGATAGAGACGATGGCCCCGACAAATGGAATGCGATACCTGGCCGGCCAGGCGTGAGGCAGATACGGGACCGACATGCACAGCTCGTTGCCTGAGAAACCGGCAAGGCTGCCATTGGCCATGGCCAGCAGGCCTTTCAATCCGGCCGGGGGAGGATCGTATTCGGTGGAAGTGATCTCGCTGCCCAGGGCGGAATTCAGCTTGGTGTCGGCATAGCTGGTGGTGGCAACCGTGACCGTGGCCACGAACTGGTAGATGCCGC
>Ga0209417_1002272_pt1 | contig 30498 bp, 19 predicted proteins | sample RifGroF2_FD_184002 | JGI IMG/M metagenome (GOLD analysis project Ga0209417, IMG submission 184002) | Groundwater microbial communities from Rifle, Colorado, USA - Groundwater F2 (SPAdes) (version 2) | ecosystem: Environmental > Aquatic > Deep subsurface > Groundwater | place: Rifle, Colorado... | reverse complement strand
CGATAGTGATACCGACAGGAACAGCGATAGAGGTGGAGACAGTAGCGGCCAACGAATTGCAATATCACATTAAGCAGGCGACCGGCGTTACGCTGGGGATATATCAGGAGAGCAGTAAACCTACCACATTCGGCGGTTTGATTTATGTTGGCGCATGCAATGCGACAGCGGCGGCGGGCATCAACGGCAGTTATCTCGATGATAATTTCTATGTGGTAAGAAATGTCGGCAGCGACTTTTTCCTCGCGGGCAAAGACAACGCCGGCAATCCGCTCGGTATGATGCATGTTAACTATACACGGATTGGGACGATGCTTGCGGTTTACAGGTTCCTTGAACAGTACATGCATGTGAAGTGGCTTTGGCCAGGGCCTAAAGGCGAGGTTATTCCGACAGCAGTCAACCTGCAGACTGACGGTATCAATATTATCGACAAGCCGGTGCTCAAGCATCCGCATTTGATAGACTACAATACGGATTGGGGATGGGGAGCGAGCAACTATAATGGCTGGACGAGTGCGGAAACGCAGCAGAACTATCTGAATGCGCAGTCATTATGGCTGCGTCGTCAGGGATTCTGCAAGAGCATTAACCTGAATTACGGCGAAGCATTCGGAACCTGGTGGGATACATACCACACAACGCATCCAGAATATTTTAATCTGCTGCCGGATGGTACTCGCCGGTCGGACCCGTACTATGTGGACGGAAGAACTGATTTAGTATCGATGAACCTGTCAGATCCGAATTTTCATCATCAGATAGTTGACAACTGGATAGCTGCCGGTGCGTCCGGATATATTGCCTGTGCGGAAAACGACACGGCTACTAAATGCACGTGTCCAACTTGTATGGCATGGGATGTGGAGCCTGCTAATTTCCAATCGGAATATGGCTGTCCATGGTCACAAAGACTTATCTATGCGACGAACGCTTTCAATACGGCGGACCCTGCCTGGTACAAGTATCTTGGCCCGATGTCGGATAGACTGGCTAAATATCTTTTAGCCGTGCAACAGGAAGCTGCGAACAGGGGTTATCCCAATGCCATCCTTCATGCCTGGTCTTATGCCAATTATGTCAATGGGCCTCTTGACGAGGTTCAGTTAAACGACCGGATTGTAATAGGGGTTGTGCCGGCCATTAATTTTCCGTGGACGGATGCGAAACAACAGGAATTTCGTGATACGTGGGATCGCTGGGCGAATAACGGAGCTAAAGTATATCTGCGGCCAAACTATTTATATGATGGTCACAATTTACCAATTAATTATGCACGCCGATTAGGCTCCGATTTTCTGTATGCCCTGCGGCGAGGTTTGTTCGCGACGACTTTTGATACGCTGACAGGCCAGTGGAGTACCCAGAGTCTAAATTTCTATACGTTAGCGCGTATACAGACACATGTGAATACCGGCTGGGAAAACTGGGGAGCGGATGTAAGCGGCGACGGCAGAATTGATATGACAGATTTGGCAGTATTGTCAAACTGGTGGTTAGATAATGCATCCGGCTGTCAGCCGGGTAACCGATGCGGCGATATTAATGGCGACGGGAATGTTGACTTGCCTGATTTTGCAATGTTAGCCGAGCGGTGGCACAATAACAACGCGGAAGTCGGGGCGATAATAGATGAATTTTACGATGCTTTTGGGCCGGCCAAATCCGCGATACAGGCATATTTTGAATATTGGGAAGCGGTCTCTGACGCAGCGACAATATCGCCTCTCTATTATAGCTGGTTTGTTGATGCGGACCAGATTTTTACTCCGAGTGTGATGGCGACAGGCCGAGCATTGATGACAAATGCTCAAGTGGCAGCGACGGGCGACCCTGTGGCCGTGCGTCTGGTGGATTTTCTGGAGAAGGGTTTTACGAACGCAGAAAAGACTTTGGCGGCACAGGCAGCCTGGGAAAATTTACAGAATACTCCCTATGGGGGTTTGTATGAGCAGGCTCATCAGGCATGGCATGCCGCATATGCGGATTTGCTGAATTACCGGGCATCGGTTGAGGCGGACTTCATCTGTAATATGGGTGTGTTGAATTACTGGGAGCGCAGCTATGTATGGATTAATCCGTAGTATAAACAATAATTCATGTTTTTTTAATTTATAGGAGGTTGTTATGAAAAGTGTGAAAGGTGGATTTTTAGTAACGGTGCTTGTGGCACTGATTTTTGCGGCAGCGGCAAATGCGTCTCATACGACGACTATTGCCATTACCAATGGTAATTACGATGGCTGGGGGATGTGGGACGGCTCGACAAGTTCGACCGGTAATACCGCATTGGTGGGCTACAATTCTCAGGGATGGTCGGCAGTAACCCAGGTTTATTTTACAATCCCGGCAGAACTGAAAGTTCCGGGGGTTACTATTGTCAGCGCCGATTTGTATATGGAGACCTCGTATGCTAATGCCGGGAATACGGGTTACGGCGGTACCTACATACAGTTAATGAAGTACGCCTATGATTGCAATAAAGTAACTGTTGCCCAGGCGAGCGCTATTGCCAATCACCTTGGTGTTCCGAACACTGCAAATTTCACAAAAGTCGGCGCTCCCGTTTATAGGCCGATACCTACAGGTCCATTAGTGGACTTCCAATACAACTGGAATGTTAAAACTCAATTACAGGCATCCATTGATGATGGATGGGCATACCTGCCGCTTGCCGCGATGATGACGCGCAGTGACGGGACGTTCTATGCCAATCCCTATGAAGCCTATGGCAGCGGTCCGGAGCCTGCTAATTTTTTCAATGGCTACTATGCGAGTTTCTGGATGTATGAAGCTACAGGGGGCAATCCAGCGAGTCGAATTAACCCCAAAATTACAGTTAAATACACTCTTCCCGGCGACGCTGTTGCGGATTTCTGGGCAGTTGACAGTGATGTTGCCTTTGAATTTCCGGGCGGTGATCCGGATAATACAATTTATCCGCTGCTTCAGATGGAGGATGGGGTTGCCAGCAGTAATCACGACGCAATCGACTATGTGATGGATTTAGGCCAGGTAAAATCTTTTAAGGCGATTGGCATTCAGAATCGTTGTGTCTATCAATCCAACGGCAATCCGGAGCATGCCAGGATATATGTTGCGGCAGATGAATCAGCCCCGGGTTTTAATCCGAATGACGTGAACAGCTTTACAGTGCAAATCAACGTTGAACTTCCTTTTGCCGACCGTTTCAGCGGCTCGGTTACAGCGGCCAATGAGGAACGCTTTATTGATGTGCTGGATGGCTATTCACGCAGATATGTGAGAGTGCAGATTACGGAAAATGCCAGTGGTCCGATTAGCACTACTAACTCCTATGTGCAGTTTCAGGCTTTGTTGTTGAGCGATACCCACAAGGGGAGCTATACAACGGCAGGCAGGCTTTTCGGTTTGCCTGATGCCATTGCCCCTGAATACTTAGACGAAGTGTCGGTGTTCACTTATAATGACCGTCCGGGTATCAGATTCTTTTATAATGGCGGACCATCTCCAGATGGCGATATGAGAACTGATATAGTGTTAGACCAGATTTCTGTGAAGGACATACAAAAGATATTCTTCAGAAATTGGGATACAGAGATTACGAATGAAAATATCAGATTGATAAGCGTGTGGGTTGCGCCGGCATCAGGCGCCGGCAGCGAGTCTGACCCGGATTGGAACAGTACGCTGAAGTGGAATAAAGCCAGCTACTCTGTGAAAATCTTTCCACAAACGGAGGGCAGCGAGGGCGTACCGCAGCCGGATGTTTATTCAAAAGGCATAGTTCGGGAAGCAGACGTAACCGATGTCAGCCGACGGTATGTTCTGATATCCGTCAGGTCCAACTTCTATGGAGATATGGGTACATTTCCTCCGGAAGTAGGCTATAACTGGTATAGTTCGCTTAGTGATATTTCGGTGCTGGGATTAAGTTCCATCGGCAGTTGCAACGATGTAACTCGCCTTGGGCTGACATTACAGGCGGATCTGAATAAGGACTGTTATGTGAATATGCTGGATTTGAAAATGCTGGCGGATGAATGGCTGCGTTGCACCGACCCTGGTGTGGCTGGCTGCGTTCAGACCCCCGGCAGTATACCGACTTATTCCATTGCGCCGGTTCCAGTAGGCGGTATTACAGTTAACGGCAGCTTAAGCGAATGGCCTGCTGATAGCGAGTGGATTTACCTGACTAAGCTTTATTATGGCGACTATCCATACGATGTTAAAGAAGCCAAAATGTCATTACGTTGGGATGACGCTACCGACAAAATTTATGCGGCAGTGATTGTTGACGACCCTGAACACCACTTCTCAAATACTGCAACGTATACAGCAGACCTGATTGAAATTTATAGTCAGGGCGATGCTGCCGGCGGTACTGGCTGGGGTGCAGGAAGTACGAATAAGTATTTCGACGCGGCACAACAGTACTTTGTTGGTCGTAACACGACTACTGGCAGCTGGGCTGCATGGGCAGATTTGACATCAATTAACAGCGATGCCGGTTTTGAATCGGCGGTTACGCTAAATGGCGACAAAATCATCTATGAGCTTGGCGTAAAACAGTTCAACAATTATGGCGGCAAAGGCGGCGGTACTACGGAAGTTACCAATCTGGCTGTCGGCAGTACTGTTGGATTTGATATTGTTGCGGACACAGTTTTTGGCAGCGGCCTGTCCAGTATGATTTCGGAGAATATGTTTATAGGAAAATCAGATGATGCCGGTCAGTTCCAGCAATATACGCTGGTCAATTCGCTGCCTGCGATGTCTTGCGGCGGCTGGGGCTATGAGACATCTGATCTTACGCAGGATTGTCGTGTGAATCTGGCGGACTTCGCGACTGCGGCGATCCAATGGTTTAACTGCAATGACCCGACAAATGGTAATTGTCCGCATAACTGGTAACATAAAGGATAAACATTAAAAAATATAAAAAGAAAGTGAGGTGATGGTGGCTGAAGAAGAAGTGTTTTGTTGTGATAGTTAACAGGAAAATTATTGTGTATGGAAGAATGTTTGTTTTATTAATTTTTTTTGGAGGACTTTAAAATGAGTAAATGTAAGATGTGTTTTTGTTTGATGATGTTGGTAATGTTTGCGGTTTCTGCCAGTGCGTTGACGACTACTATTGCTATTACCGATAGCGCAGCCGATGGCTGGGGGTCGTCTCCTACTATGGGCGCAGGTTCGAGCTCTACTTCTGCAATGTCCTGGACAGGCTGGAACGGCGATGGCTGGTCGGCAGTATCGCAGTTCTATTTTACAATTCCAGCGGAACTGAAAGCCGCCGGAGTTGTTATTAGCAGCGCCAGTTTATATTTGGAGACCGGATATAGGAATGTCGGCAGCAGCGGTTATGCCGGTACATACATGCAGTTAGTGCAGTACACTTATGATGGCGCAGGCGTGAGCGTTGCCCAGGCAGCTGCCATTGACACCCCTGCGAATTACACAAAAATTGGCGCTCCTGTTTTTAGGCCATCACTCACAGGTTCATCGCCGTTGAGCGATTGGGGACGCGATTTCGATGTTACATCTCAATTAATAGCAGACATTGCTGCTAATTGGACATATATGCCGCTTGCAGCGAGGTTGACGCATAGTGATGGGAGTTTCTATATTCCTTTGGATCAACCTTTAGGCGCATATAGTGACTCACTCTGGAACTATGATGCAACAGGAGGTGATCCAACGAGTCGGATTAACCCCAAGATTACAGTTGAATATACTGTTCCGGAACCAGCCACAATGCTGCTTCTGGGTCTTGGCGCTTTAGCCGGCCTGCGTCGTCGTCATGCCGCATAAACGATGAAGTTACAGTATTAGTTGTTATAGGGTATTAAGCAAACCCATGGTTTCAGCTTGAGACCATGGGTTTGTTATGTTAGGTGAGTTTGATATATATAGTATTATGGAAAAAAGGAGTTGTTCCCATGGAAAATTCAGTTAGCCGGTTGTATATTTGGACGCTGATAGTGATGCTGCTGGCGGGTTCGGTATATGCCGGCGGGTTTGATATCGTTCGCGACGGCAAGGCGGCAGCGGCGATAGTGATTCCGGATAAACCTGTTGACTGTGTTCAGAGGGCGGCGGCGGAATTGCAGTATTATATTAAAGAGGCATCGGGCGCAACACTTGAGATTGTCAGCGAAAGCGATGCTAACCAAATTAGTCGGAATTATATTTATCTTGGCGCCTGTAAAGCGGCAGTATCGGCGGGAATTGTTACGGACAAGCTCACTCGTAACGGCTTTGTAATAAAAAATATCGGTTCTAATCTTTTTCTGATTGGTCGTGATACGGCTTATCCCTGGACGGCGTATGATATGCCCGCAGAAACTGGAACGCTGTTGGCGGTGTATAATTTTCTTGACCGCCAAATGGGAGTTAGATGGCTGTGGCCCGGCAAACTTGGCGAAGTAGTCCCGAAAGCATCAACTATAAGCATTTCCAAACTTGATGAAACGGTAACTTTGCCGCTGATAAGTTCCCGATTCTATGCTTATCATTGGGATGCAGGGTGGTCTAATAAACAGGCTCATGAGCAATTCAAAACGGACGAAAATATATGGGAACAGCGGCACTATTTTTCCTGGAATCCAAACGTGAGCGCTAAACATTCCTTTGAAAAATACTGGGAGCGATTTGGTATCGCTCATCCGGAATACTTTAATCTGCTTCCAGACGGCACGCGACGCTCTGACCCGCATTATGTCGGCAATGGCAATCCTATGTATATCTCTATGTGTGTTTCAGATCCTAATTTGTGGAATCAGATAATAGAAGATTGGAAAGCTACCCGCACCAAAGAGAATCCAAATATTTACGTATCGGAAAATGATACGCCTGGAAGATGTTGTTGTCCGAGATGTATGAGCTGGGATGTACCATATCCGGAATTGAATATCCCATGGGATAAAAGGCTTGAGTATTCTAAACGAGATTTTGCCAAAAAAACCGATGGCTGGTCTGTAAATCTTGGCAATTTGTCAGACCGTTACGCGAGATTTTATATGGAAGTGCTGAAGCTGGCTCGGCAAATCGACCCGAATGTTTTAGTTATGGGTTATGCTTATTCCAATTATACGAATCCGCCGCTTCAAACCAAATTGGACGACCATATCGTAATTTACAATGTAGGCGGAATCATGTATCCCTGGACTTCCGAGAAAGTACAAAAAGATAAAGATATGTGGACAGGGTGGGCTAACACTGGCGCAAGTCAGTCATGGCGACCTAATTTTATGCTGGATGGCCACAATATGCCGATTTTTATTGCTCGCAAGTTTGGCAATCTCTTTTCATATTTTCATAAAAGGGGTATGGTTGGCACATATTTTGATTCAGATACTGGCCAGTATAGCACTCAAGGGCCTAATTTATATGTTTTGGCGAGGATGCAGTATGCGGTTGATAAGTCCGTAGATGAGATTCTGGACGAGTACTACGGGGCTTTTGGTCCGGCCAAAGCTGCGGTCATAGAATATTTCTCATATTGGGAAAAAGTTTCTGATGCTGCTACTGACCAGACGCTTGACTCTTATGCTGTTCAACAGAAAACTCCTGAAGGAGGGCACTATGGTCATTTCTATATGATAGCAGATGCTATTTTCACACCTGAAGTAATGGCTAATGGCCATGCGATTCTCAATAAAGCCGCCGATGCCGCCAAAGGAGATAAAACAGCTTCTGCCAGAGTGGATTTTTTACTCAAGGGTCTTAAAAATGCCGAGCTGACGCTGGCGGTTCAGGAGGCTTATCGTGTATACAAGGCATCAGGTAATGCCTCGGCATATCAAATAGCTGTTAAAACGCTGGATGATTATAGGGCATCAGTCGAAGCGGATAATATAGCTAATATGGGTTTTCTATATGGCAGAGAAAGCGAGAGTTGGGATAGGTCTTTTTTGAAATTTTCTAATGTCCCTAATGTAGAACTTGACCCCAAATGGAAATTTATGTGGGACCCCAATGATGAGGGTATTAACAAAGAGTGGTTTTCCGAAAAGTATGATGATTCCAAATGGTTTGACATAGGCGTAGACTTCTGCTGGGAAGAGCAGCCTGTCGGCAGGCAATGGGAGAAGCAGCATGGCAGCCAGTATGATGGGTTTGGATGGTATCGCAACCAATTTATTGTACCATCGGCCAACACGCCACAACAATTTATACTTGCCTTTGGCGCTGTGGATGAAGCGTGTAAGATATGGATTAACGGACAGCTTGTTTTAGATAGACCATACCCGTACAAGGATGATAGAGATTCATGGTCAAAACCATTTGAGGTTGATATTACCAAGTTTGTTCGTTTTGATCAGCCTAATGTGCTTGCGGTCAGAGTGGAAGATAATTCCGGCGGCGGAGGGATATGGCGACCGGTAAAATTGCTGTTCTCAAAAACTAAAGAGTAGTAATAGATTAAGTAAATTTGAAGGTATAGTTAAAAATGAATTATAATGGCAATCATGTAAATAAACATGTTTCCTTTCTGAACAAATGCTGTGTTGTAATAGTAGTATGCGTTGGTTGTTTTGTTCTTCCGGCAGAATGTTCGCATGAGCCAAATACATCATCAATACAAGCATCAAATAATCAGCCCTTGAAGGAAGAACCAGCCACCGATTATGCGCTAACCATCAACGGTCAGTCTGTATTCACACATCGGGCACGAGTATCGGCGCATCCGCTTAATCAGGGCTGGCCAGGCTATCAGCGTCCACTGGAACAAACTGAGATCGCCTCATTTGCCTCTTGGGATATGGATGCTCCTGTGGAGGTCAGTATTGTCAGCGCACGTCCGGTGAAGGATGTTCGGGTCCGGCCGCGATCTTATGGGATAGATCCCAAGGTTGAAGGCAACACTATCCGCTTCACGATAAAAAAACCTGGGCAACTTACCGTAGAGGTCAACGGTACGCATCGTGCATTGCACCTTTTCGCCAATCCGCCGCAGGAAGCCGCACCAAATCCAAATGATCCCAAGGTATGCTATTTCGGTCCTGGTGTGCATTATCCCGGCCTTATTCGATTGAAAAGCAATCAGACTATCTATCTTGCTGACGGTGCGGTGGTTTATGGTGCGATTATTGCAGAGAAAGCAAAAAATATTACCATCATTGGCCGCGGCATTCTCGACGGAAGTAAGTTTGACCGTATGGAGGTTACTGGGCTGATTAGTCTGTACGATTGCACAAATGTTCGCATTGACGGTATAACGCTTCGCGACCCCAGCGGTTTTACCATTACCCCGATTGCCAGCCGGCAGGTACACATCCGCAACATCAAACTGATTGGAAACTGGCGATACAACACGGATGGTATCGATTTTATTAATTGTCAGCACTGTAGCGTCGAGGACAGCTTTATCCGTTCATTCGACGACTCTATCGTGCTCAAAGGCTACGAAAAATTTGGGGCGTTCATCTATAGGCTTCAGAGTATAAGTCGTGGCTATAGCGCTGACGGTTTGAATAGTTATTCGTTTGCCAAATTGCAGGATAGTATGGGGCAATATGCCTGTCACGCGGTGCCAATGCATGATATACAGGTGCGCCGCTGTGTGATTTGGAATGACTGGGGCCGGGCGCTGGAAATCGGTGCCGAAACTGTTGCAAATGAGATGAGCGATTTACTATTTGAGGATTGCGACATAATTCATACGACTCAAATTGCCATGGATGTGCAAAACGGGGACCGGGCTTTGTGCCGAAATATCGCATTTAAAAACATCCGAGTGGAATTAGACGATGGCCTAACAAGTCCGGTGTCTCAAATCACAAAGGACCAAAAGTACGAAGTTTCTCCGGGCGACCGCTACATTCCGAATTTGATCGTGCTCGAGATTGCAGAGAAGGGGTGCTCTTATGATTCTGTTCGGGGACACATAGAGGATATTCAGTTCAAGGACATTGAGGTTACATCGCACGGCGTACCGCCCTCACGTCTGCGAGGCTTTGATGCCAAGCATCAGGTGCAGCGTGTGTCAATCGAGAATCTGCGCATCAATGGCCAGGCGGTAACCACTCTGGAGGCCGGCGGATTCAGCGCCAACGAGTTTGTACGCGACGTTTCAATTAAAACTGAAAATACCTCTCTCGTATATAGTGATAGTAAGAGTTGGGATCAATCATTTCTGAAGTTTTCCAGGATTTATGGCGGCGTAGAACTTGACCCCAAATGGAAATTTATGTGGGATCCCAATGATGAGGGCATTAACAAAGAATGGTCTTCTAAAAAGTATGATGATTCCAAATGGTTCAATATAGGTACAGATTCAGCATGGGAAGAGCAGCCTGTCGGTAAGCAATGGGAGAAGCAGCATGGCAACCAATATGATGGTTTCGGCTGGTATCGCAATCAGTTTGTAACATCGGATAAGAAGCCACAAAGAACAATACTTGCCTTTGGCGCTGTGGACGAGGCTTGTAAGGTATGGATTAATGGACAGCTTGTTTTAGACAGACCATTTCCCTATAAGGGGAATAGTAACTCGTGGCAGGAAGCTTTTGAGGTTGATATTACGGAGTATGTTCGTTACGACCAGCCCAACGTGCTTGCGGTCAGAGTGGAAGATAATTCCGGCGGCGGAGGGATATGGCGGCCGGTAAAATTGTTAACGTCAGATGCCAGATAATTTAGAAAAGGATTTAATTGTTATGCTTAAGCTAATTGAGAAGATGCCGTTTGATGCAACCGCCTGGCCTGGGAATTGGGTCTGGACGCAGGATTCCGGAGACAGTTTTGAAGTAGTTCAGTTTTGCAGTTGGTTTTCAGACAATGAAGCATTACCTGTCAGGCTGCATATTTCCGCCGACAACAGATATAAGCTTTATATTAATGGAAATTTTGCGGGACTTGGCCCGCAGCGTGGAACACTTGAAAGATATTTTTTTGATACGTATGACTTATCATTGTTGAAAAATAACAAATCATGCCCGTATGTGTTTTCAGCGGTCGTGTGGCATGACAGGGATACTGCTCCCTCGGCACAGATAAGTTCAAGACCGGGGTTTATGGCCGTAGCAGAGTATGCCGATGGCAGGACGGGCGGTACGCTTGAACTCTGGAGATACAAAAGATGGCTTGGCAATGGAACGATTCCATCGCCGGAAGACGCTCTTTGTGTTGGCGCCGGGTATGATATGGTCGGTTTTACATTGGAAGACCTCTGTCCCGCTATGGACGTATTTGAAAAGGAATTCGTTTCGGTAAAAGCTTTGGGATACACCAGAGACCATAAGCAGGGCATTCCTCAACTCCTTTTGCAGTGGAATTTGCATCCAAGGACGATTCCAGCTTTGAAGTCAGAAAAACACAATCTGGGATGCTGCAGGCGTATAATAACAGAAGGCGTTTCAGCACACGATGAAGTTTTGCAGAAAAAGATTTCGCTGCTTGCCCAAAACTCACTTTCTGGAACAGCCAAAACGGTAACAATACCGGCTCATGGCAGATATAAAATTCTTTTGGATAATGAAATTTTGACCGCCGGCTATCCGACTATTTTAGTGAGCGGCGGAAATGGCGCTTCTATCAGTCTGACATATCAGGAAGCTTTGCAATCGACTGAAGATGTCAGGAGCAAGGGCAACCGCAATGAAGTCGGCCAAAGAATGCTGGTTGGCGTTACTGACCGATTCAGATTACAAGGCAGATGCGATGTTATTCTTGAGCCTTTGTGGTTTCGCAGTTGGCGATATATGGAGCTTGATATCCAAACTTCGGAGCAGGCGGTTGAGTTAAAGGCTTTGACATATCGTTCGACCGGATACCCGCTTGAGCTTAAAGCAAAGTTTGAAGCCGACAACTGGTTTAATCGTTTAATCGAACCCGGTTTCAGGACATTAGAGCTTTGTGCGGGTGAGACATATATGGATTGCCCGTATTATGAGCAACTGCAATACATAGGCGATACGCGGATAACGGCATTATTGTCTTATGTCCTTTGTAATGATGACAGACTCGCTCGTGAGGCGATTGACGCGTTTGACCGTTCACGTCTTGTAAATGGGCTAACGCAGGGCGGCTATCCTAACCGACATGTAAGCGAGCTGCCACTGTTTAGTCTCGTTTATATAGCAATGCTTAACGATTTTTTGATGTGGCGCGGAGATGTGAGCTTTGTTCGCAGGTATATGCTCGGTGTTGAAACGATTTTATGTTATTTCAGAAATTCAATTAAAGCCAATGGCCTAATCGGCAGACAAACTTTGCGTCAGGATAAATCCTGTCTCTATATGCCTGAATGGTTTTTTGTCGATTGGACAAATGGCGCCGGCTGGAAAAATGGCGAACCTGTGGCTGCTTCGCGGGGCGACAGCTATTTAATTAGCTTTTTCTATCTATATGCGATTCAGCAGGCGGTTAATCTATATCGATTTGCAGGCGACAAGAAATACGCAGATAATCTTGAGCAGCAGGCAAATGCCATTAGAGACATATTGCGAAAAGAAGCATTTGACGCCAAAAGACAGGTTTTTGTCGATGACCCCAGTGGATTATATATAAGTCAGCATACTAATATATTTGCGATACTGACGGACACATATCTCGGCGTAGTAGATGGTCAGCTTCTGCTGGATAATATCCTCTATAACAATACTGTTGCCGCGGCTACGGTTTATTTTAAATTTTATCTTTATGAAGCGATGTATCATATTGGACGCGCCGATTTAATCTGGCCGGATATGAAGTTATGGCACGATATGATTGATAATGGTCTTACTACCTTTGCGGAAAAGCCCGAGCCTACTCGCAGCGACTGTCATGGGTGGTCTTCTCACCCTCTATATCATTTTATAACGTCGATATTAGGTATAAGGCCGGTTGCTCCAGGCGGTTCGGCTCTCTCAATAAGACCTTTATTGAGAACTAAGACCATTCCGCCGCTGCCTGATAAATTAGGAGTTAGATTTAACATCGTTGATAGTGAATGTTATGTGCGTTTAAAAGCCTGCAAAAGCGAATGGGATATTTACAAAGAACTGCCATCGGGAGTTGTTGTGTCAGATTCTGAGTTGCTGATTTAGAGTGAATATTTATGAAAATGATTTTTGAGAATGGCTTGACAAAACAGAAATATTTTGAGAATAATTAACCTATCGCAATATTAGTTTATGGAATTACGCTAAATGATAACAGAAATTTACAAAACATCTATGCCTGATGATATTACAAGACGTTATATTTTGCCAAAACGCATTGTTTGGCAAAGTCAGGGGCTTGGTCAGCCCGAACACAGCGATAGACTTCTTAACGGCAATTCAATGCAATCCGCGATACCTGATTCGCCAGGCTGTCTGTTTAAATACAACGAACATCCGGCAGGTATTCTTTTGGATTTTGGCTGTGAATTGAATGGGGGAATCAGAATTACCGTCAATGAAACCTCTGAAAGCAAGCCTGTTCGATTGCGCATTCGTTTTGGCGAGTCGGTAAGCGAGGCCATGGGTGAGCCTAATAATGATCATGCAATGCACGACACTATCATTCAAGTAACACATTTAAGTACAGCAGATTATGGCAACACAGGTTTTAGATTTGTGAGAATCGATCTTGTCGACAAAAACACTTATGTGGAAATCAGGCAAATTAACGCGGTTTTTGTCTATCGTGATTTAGAGTATAAAGGCCAATTTGAGTGCAGCGATGCCAGACTTAATAAAATCTGGCAGACAGGCGCCTATACCGTACATCTTAATATGCAGGAATATCTGTGGGATGGCATTAAAAGAGACCGTCTTGTCTGGCTCGGAGATATGCATCCCGAAATAATGACAATAAACTATGTTTTTGGCTTTAACGATATTGTGCCTCGCAGCCTCGATTTTATTCGAGACAGAACGCCCCCCCAGAAATGGGTCAACGATATGCCTTCATATTCATTGTGGTGGGTTCTCGTTCAAAAAGACTGGTATCTGTACCAGGGAAACATTGAATATCTTAAACAGCAAAGAGGCTATTTGTTAGGTTTGCTTGAGCAATTGTATAGTTATATCGGCAAAGATAATCGTGAAATATTGCCTGGAATGCGTTTTCTGGATTGGCCCACAAGTCGGGATAAAAGTGCGTTAGATGCCGGCCTGCAGGCTTTGATGATACTTGCGTTTAAAGCCGCCGCATGGCTTTGCAGGCATCTTAGCGAATTTTCCCAGGAGCGAAAATGTCTTGATGCTGTCGCAAGACTGTTGAGTTGTGAGCCGGCTGTAACAAATAGAAAACAAGCTGTTGCTATGATGGCGCTTGCCAATATGCTTGATGCGGAAAATGCCAATAATATTCTCAATGAAAAGCCCTGTTGTGGACTGTCCACGTTTTTTGGCTATTACGTTCTGCAGGCGCGTGCTCTTGCTCATGATTACAGGGACGCTCTGAATGTTATCCGTGATTACTGGGGTGCAATGTTAGACCTTGGAGCCACGACTTTCTGGGAAGATTTTGATATCTCATGGAAAGACAGCGCTCGCATAGACGACATCGTTCCAAAAGGCAAAAAGGATTTTCATGTTGAATATGGCGATTATTGTTATAAAGGAACGCGCCATAGTTTGTGCCACGGCTGGGCCAGCGGTCCGACGGCGTGGCTAAGCGAACACATTCTGGGCTTTCGCCCGCTTGAGCCGGGCTCTAAAAAATTGCTTATAGAGCCAGATTTGGCGGATTTAGACTGGGCTAAAGGCGCTTTCCCTACTCCTTATGGAATCGTAACCGTCAATCATATAAAAGACAAGCACGGGCAAATCCAGACCTTTTTAGAAAAACCTGATGGCATAGAAGTGGTCAGGTACAAAAATGTAAAAACCAGGGAATTGGAATCCATCTATTAAGAGATGTGCATAATTTCATTTAGGAAGATTACATGCATTTTACCATTTGGGATGGCAGTATTGTTTGTGTTTTGTTCCTGATATTGACAGCCATAATATGCTGGATGAAAAAATACTCAATCAGTGTTGCCGATTTTTTAGCGGCAAACCGGTGTGCCGGAAGGTATCTGTTGACTGTGGCCGGCGGTGCGGTGGGATTAGGTTTCATTTCCATCGTTGGTTCATGGGAAATATACTATAAAGTTGGATTCAGCGGAATCTGGTGGCAATTAATGCTGTTGCCCGCTGTTGGTATGCTTCTTTCCGTTTCGGGGTTTGTTACCTACCGGTTTAGAGCAACCAGGGCGATGACTATGGCGGAGTTTTTTGAGTTACGGTATAGTCGAAAATTTCGCATTTTCGCGGGAATTATAGCATGGTTTTCCGGTGTTCTTAATTACGGCATTTTTCCTGCTATAGCCGGGCGATGTTTGATTTATCTTCTTGGCCTGCCTGTGTACACAATGCAGGTTTGTGGTATTGAGGTAAATCTGACATTAGCTATTGTTATGGCCTGTTTATTAACAGTTGCGGTGGCTTTTACAATTGCCGGAGGACAGATAACCGTAATGGTTACCGATTTTTGTCAGGGACAAATCATTAATTTTGCCACATTTACTTCTGTTTAAAATTGACTGGAGCAATATTATAACAGTATTGTCCGCCGCTCCGTCTGGTCAATCAATGTTAGATCCTTTTGATATTAAAAGCGTCGAGGGGTTCAATCTTTGGTATTTTATATTTCAGATTGTCCTTACCGTTTATGGGTATAGCGCATGGCAGGGAAGTCAGGCCTATAATTGTTCAGCAAAAAATCCCCATGAAGGCAGAATGGCCAGTGTTTTGGTAGGCTGGCGAAATTACATATATAATGTATTTTTCTTTTTCGTTCCTGTTTGTATCTTTGTCGTGATGAATGGGAGCCAGTTTCAACATTTGGCAGGAGCGATTAATAATAATTTAGCCGCAATTTCAGACGTGCAGATGCGCGAGCAGTTGACTGTATCCGTTGGGCTTTTACATTTATTACCTGTCGGAGTTGTCGGGCTGTTATGCGCCTCATTTATAGCGGGCAATATTGCCACAGATGAAACGTATTTGCATTCCTGGGGTTCAATTATGGTTCAGGATGTCATAATGCCTCTGCGTGGAAAACCGTTTAGCCCTGAGGCTCATATAAAGGCTCTGCGTCTTTCTATTATCAGTATCGCGTTATTCGCATTTTTCTTCAGTTTGTTCTTCAACCTAAAAGATTTTATTTTTATGTATTTTGCCATAACAGGCGCAATTTATTTGGGTGGAGCAGGCGCTGTTATACTTGGTGGAATGTATTGGAAGAGAGGGACGGTTTGGGGCGCATGGACCGCTATGGTATTGGGGGCAGTATGCTCCGTATCAGGCATTGTGCTGCAAAATATTTTGTGGCCGCATGTTTTACCGGGGCTGAAGCAGGGTTATCCGTCGATATTTGGCCGATTCCCAGAGGCATTTCCATTAACAGGAATGGAGATGGCTTTCATTTTTGCGGTAGTTGCGCTGCTGGCATATGTAATTGTGTCTCTCCTGACAAAACCTGATAAAGAGCTTGACTTTGATAGGTTATTCCACCGAGGCAAGTACGCGATTGACGATAAAGAAGTACAACCCGAAACAGGTAAATGGAAATTGCTTGCGAAATTCGGCATTGGCAGGGAGTTCACCTTATCTGATAAAATAATTGCTATCGCATCTATTTTGCTTACCTTATTTTGGGTTTTGATATTTATTGTGGGCAATATTATTCATAGTAAGTTTGGGATATCAAAAGAGGTGTGGGGAAAATGGTGGGCATTCTACTTAATTGTAAATCTGGCAATATCAGTTTTTGTCGCAGTCTGGCTGTTTATAGGAGGATTAAGTAATTTTAGAGAACTAATACGTTTGTTGAAAGAAAAACGCAGAGACAATCTTGACGATGGATATGTAGTTGGGCATAAACGGCTGTCGGAAGTTGAAGACAAATAAAAACAAAAATTGATAAAATATTAAAAAGGAAACTGCAATGAAGTTAAGAATGTATATGCTTGTTATAGGGTTAATTGGTACGGTTATATTAATGGTTAGCTGTAAGGAGCGTCTGAATAAGTCAGATGGTAAATCTATGGTCCCAGCCGTTCAACACAAGTCGACGAAAGCTATCGCCGAATACGCAGAGCTTAAAGCCGCAATTCGTGGGACGGCACGTTATGCGGGCAATCCTGTTATTTCGCATGGAAAAGCCTGGGCATCGAGGCAGGTACATTTCTCTATAGTTATGATTGATCCTGCGGACGCTTCAAAACTTATCATGTTTTATGGAGGGGGTTCCTGCTACGACAACGACTATGCTATTGGAAGGGCAACCGCTGATGTTGCAAATCCTTATGTATGGATAGAGTACGCGGGTAATCCTATTGTAACAAAAACAGATGGTCTTAAGTGTATAGTCGGCACCCATGCTGTAATATGGAATCCTTCAGATAAAAAGTTCTACATGTATGCCGATGCTTTTGGTGAGGACATATCTCAATGGAAGTATTGGGTTGGATTATGGACCAGCACGGATGGATTTAAGTTCACCTATCAGGGTCGGGTATTAGGCCCCACATCTCCGGAAACTGTAGTGGGAGGCGCAGGAGTGATTCGGGAGGATGCCGACCATTGGTATATGTACTACTGTTATCGAACCGCAGGAGCGACGCTTCCTGGTATCAGATGCGCCACTTCATCCGATGGCATATCATGGACTAAGACGGGAACTGGCGATATCGTTTCGGTTTCAGCTTCGGGGTACGATGACACCTATATTGAGGGAACTCAAGCTATGAAAATAGGAAACACCTATGTTCTTTTTTATAGCGGCCATGATGCTTCGGAGAACAGATGGACATCATGTTTGGCTTACAGTACAAGCCCGACATCCGGCTTTACCAAAGATACTGATAATCCTGTCTTCATAGCCGGCTCGGCAGGGCAGTGGGATTCCCAGCATGTATCCTGTACCACAGTTGGTCCGGTAAATGGCAATCCCAAATATTTATTTTATCAGGGCACAAATTATACGGACAATTATAACTATGCTCTATGGGACATGGGAATGGCGACATTAGCATTGCCAACAGCCGAAGGTCGAAAAACCTGTCAATAGAAGTTAATAAAAATAATTCAGATACAGTTTTTAGCCAAATTCATTAATAACTGACAAGAAGTGAAAGAGATTATGCTTCGGAGATTATTGAGATGCGGATTAATTTTTATGATGTGCCTGTCAGGTTACGCTAATGCCGCAGAAATTTCCCTGTGCCCGTCAGCGGCGATTATCGATCCATGTGAGGCTTCGTATGTACATTATGCCGTGCATGAATTAAGACAGCAGCTTGGTAGCGGCGTGACGCTGGATGCTCCCGTTTTACTCTATGATTTCAACGATGCGATGAGGGAGTCAAAGCCGATCATCGTAATCGGTCGTTCTATGGCAAGTCGTTTGGCTCGCGAATGTAATTCTATTCCTCAAATCTCTGATAGTGCCCCGGGTGATGACGGTTTTATTCTTAAGACAGTACAACTGGCTAATGGCAAACAGGTCATCGTTGCAGCCGGCAGCGATTCACGTGGCACTGCTTATGCAGTTCGGCAACTGCGGCAATTGCTTTGCGAATCTGTATCAGGCAAAGGTATATCCGCGTCTCTTAGTATGTATGAAAAGCCTCGCTTTAAAACACGCGGCCTATATTTGCATCAGCACTGGAGATACAACTATCCCTATGCAACGTGGAGTTGGTCGGTAGAGGATTGGAAAAGAGCGCTCGACATCGCAGCATGTATGCGTGTCAATTTGGTTCTCATGTGGATTCATATGGATATGATGGCAGAGCCGCTGACGATTCCCGAAAAAGATTATCTTGCCGATATTCGTCAGGTGATTGATTATGCTCACCGCAAGTTAGGTATTGAAATCTGGCTCGTGGAAAGTCCTAACGTCATTATTGATTCACCTTCAGCCAGACGACTGCCCGTTGAATATCGCAATTATTACGCATATCATCATGTAGGTGACGCTCAAAAAAATCCCGGTGATATCAACGACATTGCCATTATCAACGCCAATAGAGAAGCCCTCTTTCAGAATATTCCGAACATGGATGGATTCGGCCTTATAGATTCCGACCCGGGCGGATATCCCGGCAGCCCGGCATCTGATTTTGTGGATATGTATGTAAAGATGCGGCAGCAGCTTAACCACTGCAATGAAAAGAAAACAGATGCCAAATTGATTTACTGGATGTATAACGGCTGGGGTAATGAGACACCGGCTGACAAAAACTGGCGCACAGTTGTTAATGGATTAATAAAAAATGTCGACCAGCCCCTTGAGCTTCTGGTTTGCTACAACCCAACCATGGCGGAACATGCGCAAAAATTAATTCCACAACCAGCCATTGCAAAAGAGTCGAACTATCTTGATAAAACTATATTCTTCTCGTATCAGATTGTCGATGGCGAACCAGGTTTTCCGCTAACCACCATTAATTTCAGCGGCATTGATACGACGTATGACTGGATTGCAGAATATGAAAATCTCAAAGGTGTGATGGCTAATGTGCAGACGTATATAGTGCAGCTGCCAAACATTTATTATTTTGTGGGTTGTGGCTGGAATCCAAATATGCGTAAAGCTGACGAACCAGCGGTCTTAAACTCACTGGTCAAAATGATTTATCCGCAACAGGCCGACATTCTTGTTCGAGCATGGACGCTGATGCACCAGTCCGATGCTAATGCCGCCGAAGCTGCTGCAGCTGAAATCGATAGCATACTTGAACAACGTCAAATTGGCAGAATCGGCCTGATAGGCCGATATATTTTTCCTGATTCATCACAGATATTCAAAGACCTCTCTGTTATGCTCCGCCTGTGTGCCAGAGGTAACCGTGTAGAACAATTGATTGTAGCCAAAGCGGATAAATATATGATAACACAGGCTATGGCTGATTACCTGCTGCAAGTTATGAAATGGCAAAAAATCAACGGCTATTTCGGCTGTTATAATGATGAGGAAAGCACAAAGAGAGTTTGGAATCGATTTATTAGTGGAGACGGCAACTACCGACCGAAAGAAGCATGGCAACTGTTTATAAAAGAACAACCGGACGAAGATAAACTTAATGCCATATTATTTAAGGCAATAGCCGCGGGAGGCTATGCAGACTGGATACAAAAAGACATAGCCGCCGAACTTTTGATAGAAAAATAATAATATCAGCGTGCTAAATAATTGCGTCCGTTGTATGCGGGCAGGTGAAGCTGCTGTAGTTATCGCTGGTTTTATTTATTGTTATTTAATTTTAGGAGATATTGATTTGGATTCAAAAACACGTTTTTTAATGGCGTTGGCACACCAGAAGCCTGACCGGGTGCCATTTAATTTCTGGATGGACAGACGGCTGATGGCTCAATATGAAAAAAAACTTGGACACAAACATTGGCGGGTAACGCACTTTGGTGCAGATGTCATTGAGTCATTTCCGATATTGGCATTTCCGGTAGGAAAATATGTTGAAGTTGGCTGTGCTTCTCGGCTGTCCGAGCCATATCAGATATCCTGGGAAAATACAAACTCGATTCCAATGCCCGACCCCAACGCTGCAAATGTGCTTGATATTATCAATGCTGATATGGAACAGTTTCCAGACAAAGCCGTCATAATGAACGTCATAACGCCCTGGGGTGTTATTGCTTCTATGGTTGGTTATGAGCAGATATATATGGATGTACTTGACCATTCCGAAGGATTGAAAAAACTTTCACGTCGAATTTGTGATGTTTTCAAAGTGGTTGTCGAACGTGCGTGCAAAATGGGTATTACCGCTTTATATATTCAGGAAGATATCGCTGATGTAAATGGCTTGTCAATGTCGATGAAGTCAACACAGGAGCATTGTTTGTGTTATGCAAAAGAACTGGCCGATATTGCCGGTTATCATAAGATTCCGGTGCTTTTTCATACCGATGGAAAAATGACAGATGAGTTATTTGAGAACTTTATAAAAATCGGCATTAATGCTGTTAATCCTCTCCAGCCGCACCTGAACGATTTGGCGAAATTCAAATCGTGTTTCGGCGGAAAACTTGCGCTTTATGGCGGATTGGATAACTGTTTTACTCTTTCGCAAGGCACACCGCAGGCGATTCGTGAGCATATAGCCAACTTGTTTGAAGTGGTAGGAAAACCTGATGGCGCGCTGATTCTTTCTTCGCATGATATTGATTTTGATGTGCCGCCGGAAAACATAGAGACTATGGTCGCCGCGATAAAGGCATGTATATACTGATTTACTTCTGGAGTTGTTTTTTATAATGAATGAGACCTCTGAAAAACTATAGATTGCTTTGTTATCCCGATTCATCGGGACTTCTCGCAATGACAGAATACGCGTTTTTTGTCATTGCGAGGCCTGCCTTGCAGGCCGTGGCAATCTCAATCTTCGGATTTTTAGTTTTTCAGAGGTCTCGAATATCAAAAAAATCAAAAAAAATGCCGATGCCGCCATGTCCGATAGTAATAATTTGAACAGCATAGAGCAATATTAGCAGTAAGGAACGCTATGGCAAGACACGTAAAAATCAGTACTATAGGAGCGGTTGCTTTAACAGTCCATATTGACTGTAATCCGCAGGAAATTATTAATCAAATGAAAGAATACTGGCGAAGGGAAATCACGCAGGTGCTTCCGGACAAGCCGGATATTATTGTGCTGCCGGAACTATGCGACAGCCCTAAAGATTTTACTCCCGGCAAACTGCTGAATTACTATCTCGCAAGGAAAGATCAGATGCAAAAGTTCTTTGCTGAAATAGCTATGAATAATCATTGTTATCTGGTGTACCCCGCAGCAAGACAGCTTAAGGACAAGACTTGGCGAAATTCATGTACAATATTGGATAGGCAGGGCAATATAGCAGGCATATATGATAAAAACTATGTTGTTATTGATGAAACAACAACATACGGCCTTTTGTGCGGCGCCGAGGCGCCAATTATTGATTGCGATTTTGGCAGACTTGCGTGTGCTGTTTGTTTTGACATAAATTTTGATGAATTAAGATTACGATATGCCGTGGCCAAACCGGACTTAATTGTTTTCCCCTCAATGACTCATGGCGGCCTGATGCAGTCATATTGGGCATATTCCTGCAGATGCCATTTTGTCAGCGCGGTAGGCATAAGCTCTATCAGAAGCGAGATAAGAAATCCTCATGGCAGGGTAATTGCGTCAAGTACAGATCACTTTGATTTTGTAACCGCGACTATAAATCTTGATCACTGCTTTGTTCATCTTGATTGTAACTGGGAAAAGCTAAAAGCGTTAAAAGAAAAATATGGCAGCGATGTCGAAATATATGAGCCTGGGCATATAGGCTCTGTACTGGTTTCGAGTAATATCAGGAATATAAGTGCAAAGCAAATGCTGGCTGAATTTTCGATTGAATTACTTGATGATTACCTGAACAGGTCGCTGGAACACAGACGCTTAAATCATTAGTAGCAGTTTATACGGATTCTAAAAATAACTCGTGCCATTCTCCGCGGGTAAGCGAAGCGGGTATAAATGGCCACAAATTGTTGGACGCATAAGCAACAACAGAATATAACGTATGGTGAGTATAGTTGGTGCGGAAAGGATGATATTGTATATTTTGAAGGTATGCATCCTGTTGACGACGGTCGCTATATTAGCCTCGGCGGGTTGCCAACATCGAAAACAAGTTCTTGGCAGCAAACAAGTGATGGCATTGTCTGTCAAGGGACAGGTTGAGGAAGGACCCGATCCGATATTCAAAAAAACAGACTCTGTAACCATGTCCGATTTGGCCAAGCGAACCACGCAGGGAGTTTCAGCTGTCGAAGTAAATGACTATGCACCAGGTCGCTACACTGGCGCAATGACCCCCAGCCCGCCTCATGCCGACATAAATGCCAAAAAGGCTGTGGTTGTATTCTGGAAAAACTATACACAGCGGTTTGTTTTCAGTCACGAAGCCAGCTACTGCCCATTACTGGAACTGCCCAGCGGTGCTGCCATGTGCAACCAGTTCTTCGAGGGCAATCTTGGAGAGGCTGAACTGTTCAACAATATGGGCCGCAAAGAGAAGAACAGTTTCGTGGACATTCTTCAAAGCGGACCGCAGCGTGTCTGGGTACGGTGGACATATTTTGCGGTCAACATGAATGATGACACACAACCTCGACTGCGCGGGACAGAGGACTACTTCGCCTATCCCAATGGACTAATCCTGCGTCAGATGACTTATGAGAGTCTTATGTCCAATGATGTTGTTGGGTACAGCACGATGCCGGTCGAACTCTTCGGTGTATTGCCGGTGGGTTCTACCATTAAGGACATGTTCCCAAGTGATGATGAGCATGGAGACTACCAGATTCTTACAGCGCTCGACCTGTATAACGACAACCGATATGATATCTACTGGGACGAAAATGGCCATGTTCGCCGTCATGGAAACGATGCTGTTCTTGCGGCCATCTCACAGTCGCCGGGTTGCGCTTTGGTTATGCCATTTAAGGAAGGTTTGCTTTTCGCCGTGCTTGGCAATGCCAGTGGTTTTCCCGCCGGAAAAAACCAGTTGATCGATCACTGCACATTGGGAGCCGAAGGCGGCAGCGGTTGGGGGACCGGACTCTGGGACCATTGGCCGATAGGCTGGTTGAATTCGCAGACATCCTTTTGGAAACCAGGGTCGCCATACGCCTACAGTTTTGGTTCAATCGGTCAGTTCTTCGTTCCGGATGGGAAACGGATCAAGTCGTTCTGGAAGGACTACTCGGAATATTGCAAAGATATGCAGCTCAACCGATGGACAGAACGTCGAGTGTTTTATGTGTTACTTGGCGCGGCTGGTAGCTGGGATGAAATCAAACTTATCGGGCGGACTTGGCTTGACAAGGGGTCAGCTTGTGCCCAGCCGGAAAGCATCGCCGGCTTGAGATGAATTGAATCGCTGGTCAGCCTTGAATTATCAAAACATCACTAAACATTTATGAAAAAGGGTTCTGTAAAATGAAGGCTGTTAGTTTAATGTCTTTGATAATAACTATATTATTAATTGTCGCCTGTACAGGTTGTGATAAATATTGTCAAGCGAGTAAAAAAACTTTAGAAGTCGCCGATTTTCCGCCACCGTGCAGTTCTACTGCCTGGGTCAAAAAAGGCATCGTTCTCAAGCAGACCGAGCCGTATGAAAAAGATTTTCTCCAAAACTTTACCTCGCCTGCCGAACCGCTTGACGGAGGTCGTTGGAGAATATGGTATTCCGCAGGATCGCCTATGAATATCGGTGTCGCCGAAGGAATCCCTGGCTATGAACTGCCTCCGCAAAAGTTTGATGCATGCCGCAGGATATCGACATTTGCGGATAAACAGCTTCTTGTCAGAGTTGATACTAACAGATATTCTGTTCCGGGTGAATATGGAGTAATATTACGGCCAACTGCATCTTGCAAGGTTCTTTGAAAAGTTGATAATCGGCTCATAGTGTTATTCGGAGATATAATTATGAGCGAAACTATTAAAACTGAAAAACCAGTCAAAGACGACCAGCAGCAGTTTTGGCAGATGGCCTTGGAAACATTTAAATCAAGCGGGCTTTCCGTTCGGCAGTTTTGCACTAAGGAAGGATTATCAGAGCCATCGTTTTATTCCTGGAGGAAAAAGCTGGCTGGCGATGATTCAGAACAGGAGGATCAACGTAAACCCGAACCATCGGCATTCATCGAGGTAGCGATGCCCCAAAATACTCCTGCCGCCATAGAACTTTTGCTTACCTCCGGCAACACGTTGCGAATACCTGCCGGCGTTGACAGTACGACATTGAGTACGGTTCTTTCGGTTGTAAGAGCGACTGGTTTATGTTGACGCTTCCATCATCGGTAAAGATATTTATATATACCCAGTCAACTGACATGCGTTGCGGATTTGGCAAGCTTTCCATGATTGCTGAAAGTTTCATGCAGAATGATCCATTCAGTGGCCACCTATTCGTATTCTTCAATAAATATGGTGATAAGTGCAAGATATTGTTCTGGGATCGGACCGGATTTTGTATATGGTATAAAAGGCTGGAAGAAGGCACTTATGAGAAATTAAACTATCCTCCCAAGACATCATCGTTGGAAGTTGATGTAGCCAGACTGTCATGGATACTCGAAGGCATTGATCTTTTAAAAGCAAGGCGGCGAAAACGCTATCAAAGATCATAAAAAACGTAAAATATTTTAAATTAATTTGCATTTATACGACTTTTCGCTTGCTTTTACTGTATTTGCTGTTATATTCATATTCATGTCAGGGACGACTAAAATAACAGCAGCAGCATCAATTGAACAATTACCAAATGATGTATCCACTCTCAAGCAAATGGTGCTTACTTTGCTTGGCCAAATCGATGATTTACAAGGGCAATTATATTATCTCAAGCGTCAGTTATTCGGCAAGAAATCAGAAAAGCTTAATCCCGCACAGAGATTGCTGTTTGAAAATTTATATGATGAAGTTAAGGCAAAGATAGAAGAGCAGAAACAGACAAAGAGCAAAAAGGTTCAACCTGTAAAAAACGCCAATCATAATGGCAGAAGACCTTTGCCTGCTGAACTTAAAAGGGAAGTTATCGAAATTGAGCCTGCCGAAGAAGAAAAGGTTTGTTCTGTATGTAATAATGAAAAACAGCGTATCGGCTCTGAGGAAACCGAGAAACTGGAATATGAGCCTGCATCATTTTACGTTAAGAGATACGTCAGACACAAATATGTCTGCAAGCAGTGCGAAAGCAACATCTCTATAGGCCAGCTTCCTGCAATGGCCATTGATAAAGGCATTCCCGGAGAAGGATTGTTAGCTCACATAATAACCAGCAAATACGCAGACCACGCTCCCTTAAACAGATTGGAAGGTATTCTTAAAAGGCATGGTGTTGATATTAATGTATCAACGATGTGCGACTGGGTGGGCAGATGTGCTGACCTTTTAAAGCCTTTGGCTGGCCGGATGCACGAAAAGATACTTCAATCGCCAAAGATAAATACTGATGACACCCAAATCCCCGTAAAATGTCCAAACCGCAAAGGTTCAACGTATAACGGCTATTTGTGGGTATATATTGACAATATGCATAATGTGGTATTTGATTTTACTCCGACAAGGTCAAGAGAGGGGCCAATTAGATTCCTCGGCAAATATAGCGGCAAAGTTCAGGCGGATGCCTATAGCGGCTATGATGAGTTATTCAGAAAAACAGATGCTACGGAGATTGGCTGTAATTCTCATGCCAGGCGGAAGTTTGAATATGCGTTGGACAGCGACCCTGTAAGAGCCGCAAGGATGATGGTTCTTTGGGGCAGGCTTTATGAAATTGAAAGCAGAGCTAAAAAAGAAAATTACAGTGATGCCCAATTATTAGAAGCCAGACAGAAAGAAGCCATGCCGATATTTGCGGAAATCAAGGTAGCTCTCAATGAATATAAGGATCAGGTTTTACCTAAGAGTCCTATGGGCAAGGCAATAACATATGCCATGAATCAGTGGGACGCATTAAACAGATACACCGATGATCCGACGCTGGAAATAGATAATAATCTTTCAGAACGCGTACTCAGGATGGTGGTGATCGGAAGACGCAATTATATGTTTGCCGGCAGCGAAGCCGGAGCCGAAAGGGCCGCAATTATTTACAGCCTTGTCGCCAGCTGCAAATTACATGGCATCTGTCCATTTGAGTATTTTAGGGATGTTCTTAAGAAAGTCAGCACGCATCCTCAGAGCCGGATAGATGAGTTGCTGCCGAGCAATTGGAAACCACCGCTAAAAAAGGCGAAAATTGCAGAAGAAGACATCGCTGCATAATTTTTTGCAGGGGTGTGGTTAGCCGGAATGTTACTCCTGGGCCAACACCGAAGCTTACAGACAAACAAAAACAGCAGGTGCGTAAATGGATATGCGGTAAAGATCCGCGACAATATGGATTTGATTTTGGCCTGTGGACTCGCCGCATACTCGTATGCCTAACTGCACGGAAGTTCAAAAAGAAATTGAGCATTACTACTGTCGGTCGTCTGCTGGCGGAACTTGGAGTTGCTCCCCAGAAGCCGCTGCGCAGAGCGTATGAACGAGACCCGCAAGCTGTTGAGAAGTGGAAGAATGAGGATTACCCAAAGCTGAAAAAGCGTGCCAAACACCGCAAAGCGGATATATTCTTTCTGGACGAAGCGGGCATTCGTTCTGATGCTCCGCTTCAGCGAACGTGGGGAGCCAAAGGGCAGACACCTGTTGTGAAAACCAGCGGTCAGCATCAATCCGTCATCGCTATTTCTGCCGTGACAGCACGTGGAGCGTTTTGGTATTCGGTCTATACCGGACGTCTCAACGCAACACGATTTGTCGAATTCCTGAAAGCATTTATGCGTAACCGGCATCGTCCTGTATTTCTTGTTATAGATGGTTTGCCCGCTCATAAAGCACGACTTGTTGCCGCTTATGTACAATCGCTTAAGGGCAGACTGGAGTTGCATTTTCTCCCTGGCTATTCGCCTGATTTGAATCCTGATGAATTTGTTTGGAATCATCTTCGCCATCACGGCACCACCAAAATACCCTTGCGGAAAAACGAGTCGTTGCGAAAACGCGTTGAGCAGAATCTTGCCGCCATCAAATCTTCTCCAAAGCTCGTTCGTTCTTTTTTTCATGCCAAAACTGTAGCCTATACTATGTACTGATTAGTAATGGTCGGACTCCACTATATAGTTCTCCGTGTTTTGCAAGATAATTGATGGATACAAGAATTATCCTGCAATTTAGCGCGAGCATTTAATTTTGCAAGCCCTTATTTGTAAAAAAGTTAAATTGTTTTTCAGGGACGACTATTTAGTTCCTGTTGCGGAAATAAATTTATCTAAAAACCTTGTTAAATTTTGTTTTAAAAAAGCCTGTTCCCGTTATCATTGAATTACCAAAAACAAATGAGAAAGGAACAGGCATAATGAGAACAAAATCCAATAAACAACAATATTTTGACTTCTCGTATGAATCAAGGCTAAAAATTGTGAACGAATACCGAGAAAAATACAAATTGCTCTCAAAACTGCTCGACGAGAATCCTCAATTGGTTTCTCTCGTCCATCAGGATTTGGCCAAAATGCTCTCGCAATCGAACAAGGGACGCAAAAGCGGCTACACTTCCGAACAGATACTTCGCTCCCTGATAGTGCAGTTTGTCGAGCAACAAAGCTACAGAGATGTCGTTGTTCTCATCGAAAACAGCGAATTTCTGCGAAACTTTGTTCGTCTTGGCGACAAGCCAGTGATGGACTACAGTTTTCTGAACAAAGCATATGGCATCATTCGTGAAGAAACATGGCAGGCTATCAATCAGGCAGTAGCGCGATATGCCGCAGAACAGGGGAAGATTTCAGCAGAGAAGTTACGCATGGACACCACCGTCTATGAAACCAATATTCATTATCCCACCGACTCATCATTATTGTGGGACAGCTTTCGCACGCTGGCAGGTTTACTTCGCAGGATTCAGCAGGAACTGCCACAGTTGGCTCTCAAACACCGATTTCACGATAAGAAAGTCAAAAAGCTGGCATACTTCATTACCCGTAATGGCGCAAGTCCTAAAAAATGGACGCAACGCTGTGTCAAAAGCACATATCGAGAACTGATTGGCAGGATAACGTGGATTGTCGGCATTGCTCGTCAAGTGTTGCTCGCTTTGAACAAAGCCGACTATGAAGCCCAGTTGCTAAGCCATTATCTTCCCATCGTGGACAGTATCATTGCCCAGGCTGACAAACGGGTTTTTCAGGGAGTAATGCCTGCCGCTGATGAAAAGATATACAGCCTTTTTGAAGAACATACCGAATTACTCAAACGAGGCAAGGCAGGCAAGCCTATTGAGTTTGGCCACAAGATACTCCTTGCCCAGACCGGCGAAAAGTTTATTCATCATTACCGTGTCTTTTCCAAACGACAGGAGGACAGGGAAATGGTTGCACCGGCGATTAAAGCCCATAAGCAGTTGTTTGGAATCAGCCCCGATGTGCTGGCAACCGACAAAGGCTTTTACGAAAGCATGGAGCAAGTCTTCGTGCTTGAAGAAACTATCACGATGGTGTCTATTTGCAGGAAAGGCCGCCGCAATCAGCGGGAGTACGAGCGAGAAAGCAGCGAAGAGTTCAAAGATGGTCAGCGTTTTCGCGCCGGCTGCGAGGGCAGTATCTCGGTGTTAAAACGTGCATTTAATCTCGGAAAGTGCCTTTTCAAGGGATTTAAGAATTACGCGGCCAGCGTAGGCTGCGCGGTTTTCTGCCACAATCTTGTTTTGTTGACTCGACTGTAAGGCGGATTCGACCGAAACAGAGTGTTTTTGAGCATGCCCTTGGGGATAGTCTGTTCAGAAAACTGAAATTTTAACTTTTAAAAGAGCGTAAGCGGATAGTTTTATGAAAACAATGATGGAATCGACTTCGTCCTGAATCAGACGATTATTTCTTCATCATTTTTATACCTTTCCGCAACAGGAACTAATTAAGGATTACGATTTTCCCTATTTTAATTTCATTGCTACCTGGCTAAAACAGACTTACTGATTTTTGGAGTAAATCAGCGTTTGGCGGTTTGCCGGAGCAAACGGCGTGGAATGCCGATAATCCAAATCGCATCTGATTTCATCTGGAGAGCAATCTCTCGCAGCGTCTGGCGAATGGTGTATCCTTTGACATTTTTCATCCCAGGAATCCAGAGCATAATTGCCAACCGAATGCCACAGACAAAGAGAAAGAGAATGCTATGATATGTGAGGTTAAGCCCCAAAACATTCAAATGCCAGTCTTTTCCCATATAACCCACGATTACCGCGGCTAACAGTCCGCTGGCCACTCCCGTGATTGCGGTGCAGACACCCAATACGGCGGAATAGGAACTGTTGCCGCCCTGGTCATCTTTGGTTTTGGCTTTATCCATAATGACCACGTTCAGCGCCATTTCAATACCAGGAAAGAAAAACAATGTTGCGGTGCTAAGGACATAGAGGATAGTGAAGTGATTCGGTGTCATAAAGACGAGAAAGATAAATTGTAATGCCATCGCTGCGGCGCCGATGGCGAAAACCGGTTTGTAGCTGACCTTGTCCACCAGTTTTCCCCAGAAAGGAAAAGCCCCAATCCACAGGAAGTTCGGAATCATCGCCAGTACGGCAATAATGGAGTTAGAAAGTTTGAGTATGTCCAGATAGAAGAGAATCGTATATTGGGCTGTCATCATCATCGTGAGCAGGAAAGTGCTATGGAAAAACACAATACGCATAAATTCACGGTCTTTCAGCGGTTTGGCAAAGAGCTTCCATATATTGGTAGATGATTTTCCCTTATGTGTCGGCGGATTGTAAATGAATATATAGAGGATGAATTCAATTGAACCAATGATGCCGGCGAGAATGAAAAAACCTATCAGGATATTATTTTTGCATAATGGTCCGGCTTTTTCTCCCAAATCGATAACATAAGCCACCGCAAGCCCGGCGACCACCGTTACAATCATCGCTATCGAGGTTCGTC
>Ga0209417_1002270_pt1 | contig 30522 bp, 23 predicted proteins | sample RifGroF2_FD_184002 | JGI IMG/M metagenome (GOLD analysis project Ga0209417, IMG submission 184002) | Groundwater microbial communities from Rifle, Colorado, USA - Groundwater F2 (SPAdes) (version 2) | ecosystem: Environmental > Aquatic > Deep subsurface > Groundwater | place: Rifle, Colorado... | reverse complement strand
AAATAATAATTCTAATTCATTTAATGTTCGCAAAATAAGACGTAATGCAAACAAAATCAATTTAATACAAGCTTAGCTTGACGGCTATGACTCTAAGGGTACTCTAATAGGTTGTACGGGATTGGTTTTCAGTTAATTATGTAAACGACTGATTTTCAATGTGTAAATTTTATTACAGTACATGAAAGGTACTATAAAGGTACTTAGTCCTAAAATAGGTTTACACAAAAAATTATAATAATGAAAAAATACAGTAAACTTATTTTAGGATTATCTAAAATATATATGAGTTAGATTAACCTAGATTGTACATAATAGAAACATCTTAAACATTTTTTTGAAATTTTCTAATGATGTAAATAATTGTAAATTATAGTTATAAATTAAAATTAATCTTTTAATTTTGCTTTGTTTTAGATTTTTTATTAAGTATGATTATGGATTGGACAAAATGAATAAGAAAAGGTATGAGGGAATGTTAGTTTCTTTAATAATGATGAATATTGCTTATAATTTATTAGCCTTTAAATTAAACTCATCCTAATGGAATCTAGGTTTATTAAACTTGAGAGTGCTATCTGTTCTCAAAATAATCAGAACCTTAGGATTAATTGCAATTGTCATATTATTTTAAAAATATAATAAATGCCGAAGGATTTCTATGTTTTTACGACTAATCAGTGAAAATCAAGAACAGATGCTACAAGACGAGAATAAATTAATAAAAAAAATTATAAACGGTGAGCAAAACGCTTTTAAACTCCTGTATCTCAAATATTCTGATTTATTGTTTGCGTATATCCTGCATCACATTGATGATGACAGAGATGCAGCTTTGGATATATGGCAAGACACATGGGTTGTTTTTGTCGAAAAAGTAAACGATTTTAAATATAGGTGCAGCATTTTTACATGGCTGTGTGCTATAGCAAAAAACAAAATATTTGATTATTATAGGAATGCAAAAAACAAAGAACTTTTCCAACCTATTGGTAACCTAAATTTTGATATTGATGCCGAGGAGCTTGATGTGGGGTCAATAGATGTGGAAACTCAAGTTGATGTAATTACGGTGTTGGCAAGTTTAACAAACGAGTACAGATATTTACTGGAAGTAAGGTATTTAGAAAATAAAAGCGTTGATGAAATTTCCAATGAAATAGGCAAATCATACAAAGCAACAGAATCAATTCTCTCACGTGCCAGAGAAGCTTTTCGGAAAAAATTCAAACATGTTAAAAATTTAGAACGATGAAACAAAATATAGTATATACTGAAGCAAACATTAAAAAGCTACTTGAATCAAGTTTTGATAAAAAATATCAATTAAATAAGCAACTCAAAGATGATATGTTACAATTACTAGAACAAAAAGTTGCACAAAAATCAAAAGACTCGCAATCTGAAAATAAACTTTTTATTGGACTTTCTGTTATTTGGATAGCTATATCTATTTTTATTTTTTCCGAAAAAAGATTTTCAATATATATGTTGGATTTGATAAAATTAGCTTTAGGACTAAGTATTATTTTAATTCCTTTTTCAAGTATTATTTTAATAATTATAAAAATAAAAGTATATGCAAAAAAAATGGTATAGGGTATTGCCATTGATGGCTTTATCTTCTGGAATCTTAGTGATTTTTTTACTTGCAACAGTTGTTGTTTACAAACCATCACGTAACATAGAAAATATTGTAAATAGAAAAATAGCTTTTGACAAACTAAAACAAATTAAAGTAAAAAGTACGGATAATGTAAACAGCAAAGCTTTTTTTGACTACATCAATAAGATGCTGAGCGGTGCCGTGATCAAAACAAAATGGTTAGTCTCACCCAAAGGGGAAGTAATTTACGCTAAAGGGGAAATGACAGCTAGTACAGCTCTTAACTCAAATATTTATAGCTTGGTTGATGCTCAAAATCGTGGATTAATTGATGCGGTTGAATGTAATCTGGACTCTATACAAAAAGGAGTCATGTATGTAGCAGCTTCGATTAGGCGTGAAGGCGAACATAATGATATTTACGGACATTTGGTTATCCCTTTAATGACAAATACTCATGTTTTGGCTGGGTTTGTAGGAGTTTCTTATACATTGGATGATTCTAAAACCCCAATTCGGATATATGTAATTAGCATAGTGTTGATTATTTGTTTTTTTATGTATTGGCTCTCATTACCAATATGGGTTTATTATGATTCACGCAAAAGAAACAACAAATATATTTTATGGACATTATTTGTTTTGATTGGAAACCTTCCAGCATATATTGCCTATCATATTACAAGGAGATAATTTACAATTATAAAAAAGTTCAAGTAATTGTCTTATCCTAAAAATAGGTTTACACCAATGTTGTTTAAATTATTTTTATTAATTCTTCAAGTTGTATTTTTCGAGAGCCTTTAAGAAGGACGTAAGCATTATTGATAGGATTTTTTTTGATGTATTCAGTCGCTTCTATAGTGTTATTGAATGTTAAGAAGTGTGGGTATGTTGAGTTTTTCTTGAATAAGTTTCCAACAAGAATTATTTTGTTAAAATTCATGTTGTTTAATTTGGTACAAATTGTTTTGTGTTCTGCATCAGAGTTTTCTCCTAGTTCGAGCATATCTCCGAGTATTATGATTTTATTGTTAGAGTTTATGTCATTAAAATTGTCTATTGCAACGTTCATGCTAGAAGGATTTGCGTTGTATGCGTCCATTATAATAGAGTTTGAATTTGATTGAATGAGCTGGGAGCGATTGTTGTTAGGAGTGAAATTTGTTAAAGCAAGTTTAATATTTTTGTTATTTATTTTAAAGTATTTTCCTATTGCTATTGCGGCAAGCATATTGTCAATATTGTATCGTCCAATAATTTTAGATTTAATGTTTATTGTTGAAGATTTATTGATTTTTACATAGAAATTCAGATATGGGTTTATTGTTAGATTTTCAAAAAGGAGGTTGTCATCGTTATAATATATTGAGTTGTTATTAGAGGCCATTTTTAGTAGTAGTTTGTCGGAGTGGTTTACGAATATTGTCCCATTTTGTTTTTTTATGTAATCATAAAGTTCTTTTTTAGTTTTTACCACACCATCGAAGCTTCCGAATCCTTCAAGGTGAGCTTTACCAATGTTTGTTATTATGCCATAGTTAGGTTGAGCAATTTTTGATAGTTGAGCAATTTCGCCTTTGTGATTTGCGCCCATTTCAATTATTGCAATTTGAGTTTCTTTTGTTATTGATAGTATGCTAATTGGCACTCCAATGTGGTTATTGAGGTTTCCTTTTGTGGCGAATACATTGTATTGTTTTTCCAAGACTGTTTTTATTAGTTCTTTTGTTGTTGTTTTTCCGTTTGTTCCAGTAATTCCTATTACTGGAATTTTGAGATTTTGTCTGTGGAATTTGGCAAGTTCTTGTAAGGTCTGTAATACGTTTTCAACAATTATTATTTTTTCGTTTTGATTTTCAAGTTTTTTGTTATCAGATATTGCATATGATGCTCCGTTGTCTAATGCAGATTGAATAAATTCGTTTCCATCAAAGTTTTCGCCTTTTAGAGCAAAGTATATTGCTCCTTTTTGTACATTGCGAGAATCTGTAGTTATAATGTTGTGGATTGTATATAGATTGTGGATTTCTTGTATAGTTTTCATGCCATCATTTTAAAAATAAAAACCCAAATTTAAAAAAAAAATAAATTAATAGTCTATACCACAAATAATAATTTATTAACTTTGCTTTTTATAATTCAAATCATTGTTTATAATGGAAAGTAAAAGGCAAATAAAAAGTGCTCTTATCTCTGTTTATCATAAAGATAATTTAGAGAATATAGTAAGAAAGTTAAATAAATCAGGTATACAAATCTATTCAACTGGAGGAACGCAAAATTTTATAAACAGTATAGGTATAGAATCTATTAGCGTTGAGAGTTTGACTGGTTATCCTTCAATTTTAGGAGGACGAGTAAAAACATTGCATCCAAAAATATTTGGAGGTATTTTAGGCAGACGTGATTGTGAAAAAGATAAGGAGGAATTGTCAGATTATATTATTCCAGAGATTGATTTGGTTATAACGGATTTATATCCTTTTGAGAAAACTGTAGAATCAAATGCATCTGCAGATGAGATAATAGAAAAGATAGATATAGGAGGTATTTCGTTGATACGTGCTGCTGCTAAGAATTATAATGATGTTGTAATAATTTCTTCAATAGAGCAATATGGTTTATTGGAGGAAATAATAGATAATGGAGCAATTACAACAATAGAGCAAAGACGAATGTTGGCAAGTATGGCTTTTAATGTATCTTCTTCTTACGATGCGGCAATATTTAATTATTTTAACAGAGATGGTTTAATAAATGCTTTTAAGCGTGATTTTACAAAAGTAAATGAATTGAGATATGGGGAAAATCCTCATCAAAAAGGTTATTTTTATGGAGATTTGGATAAGATGTTTGATAAGTTAAATGGCAAGGAGTTATCATATAATAATTTGATAGATATTGATGCTGCTATAAATTTAATAAATGATTTTGAAGAGCCTACGATAGCAATTATCAAGCATAATAATGCTTGTGGTATAGCTTCAGGAGACAATATCGTTAAAGTATGGGAAAAAGCTTTGGCTGGTGATCCTATTTCTGCATTTGGAGGTATTATTATATGTAATAATAACATTGATATTGATGTTGCAAATGAAATTAATAAAATATTTTTTGAGATTTTAATTGCTCCAAATTATACTTTAGAAGCAATAGATTTGTTAAAACAAAAGAAGAATAGAATTATATTAAAGCAAAAAACCAATAACTCAGATAAAGTTCAGTTTAGGTCGGCATTAAATGGAGTTCTTTTGCAAGAAATTGATTTAAAAAAAGAAATATCTGAAGATTTAAAAGTAGTGACAAGAGTTACGCCTAATGCTAGAGAAATAGAAGACTTATTGTTTGCAAATAAGCTAGTTAAACATACTAAATCAAATGCGATAATTCTTGTTAAAGATAAACAAATGATAGGCAGTGGGATGGGGCAAACCTCACGTGTTGATGCATTAAAGCAAGCGATTAATAAGGCAAAAGCATTTAAATTTACATTGGAAGGAGCTGTTATGGCTTCAGATGCTTTTTTCCCTTTTGCTGATTGTGTAGAAATTGCACATGAAGTAGGCATAGAATGTGTTATTCATCCAGGAGGTTCGATAAGAGACGAAGATTCAATAAATTACTGTAATGATAATGCAATGAAGATGGTAATTACAGGATTTCGACATTTTAAACATTAAAAATATTATATTTAACATGGGATTATTTTCATTTTTAGATAAAGAAATAGCAATTGATTTAGGTACAGCAAATACTATAATTATACATAATGACAAGGTTGTTGTGGATGAGCCATCTATTGTTGCGATAGATAAAACTACAAACAAGGTTATTGCTGTTGGAAAACGAGCGATGCAAATGCATGGGAAAACGCATGAAAACATTAAGACAATAAGACCATTAAGAGATGGGGTTATTGCAGATTTTCAAGCAGCGGAGTATATGATTAGAGAAATGATAAAAATGGCAGGTATTCGCCGTTCTATATTTACTAGTTCGTTACGTATGGTAATTTCAATTCCTTCTGGAATAACAGAGGTTGAAGAAAGAGCCGTAAGGGATTCAGCAGAACAAGCAGGAGCAAGAGAAGTTAGGCTTATTCATGAACCTATGGCAGCAGCGATAGGTACAGGTATAGATGTTTTAGAACCAAATGGGAATATGATTATAGATATTGGAGGAGGAACAAGCGAAATAGCAGTTATTGCATTAGGAGGAATTGTTTGTAATAAATCTATAAAATCTGCTGGTGACGAATTAAATAGTGATATAGAAAATCATTTAAGAAAAGTCCATAATATCCATATCGGAGAAAGAACGGCAGAACTTATTAAAATTAATGTAGGTTCAGCTTTGCCAACACTAGAAAATCCTCCCGATGATTATCCTGTAAGAGGTCGAGACTTATTGTCTGGAACACCTAAGCAAATATATATATCTTATACAGAGATCTCACATTGTTTAGACAAAACAATAGCTAAAATAGAACAAGCTGTTGTTAATGCTTTAGAAATAACTCCCCCAGAACTTGCCGCCGATTTATATAATACAGGAATTTATATTGCTGGAGGTGGTGCTTTATTACGAGGTCTTGATAAGCGAATAGAAATAAGAACAAAACTAAAAGTAAATATTGTTGAAGATCCATTAAAGGCAGTTGCAAGAGGAACAGGAATAGCTTTGAAAAACTTTGATAAATTTACATTCCTTATTAAATAGACTCCGTTTTCTTTATATGTATAAACAAAGTAGTAAATGCGCAATATCATTATTTTCTTTCAAAGATATTATGTAACAATATTGTTTGTACTATATTTGATAATAGGCTTTGTTTTTTTATTTCAATATAATAACTATCAAAAAGTTTATTTTTTTAATAGGTTTACATCCTTTTCTGGAAACATTTATATTATTAGAGATAGGGTTTATAAGCATTTTTCTTTAGATCAAGCAAATAGAGAACTGATAAAAGAAAATGCCTTATTAAAAGAAAAATTAAAAGATTCTTATATAATTAATCAGCATAAAACATTTGAAATAAACGATTCTTTGTACAAGCAACGTTATGAATATACTACAGCAAAAATAATATATTCAACGGTTAATTCTTTGAAAAATTATCTAATATTAGATAAAGGAGCAAAAGATGGAATTACTGAAAATATGGCTGTTGTTAATAACAAAGGAATTGTTGGTATAGTAAATAATGTTTCAGATAATTTTTCAACAGTATTATCTGTTCTAAATAACAAAGTCAAAGTAAGTATAAAACTAGAAAGAACAAAGTATATAGGAACATTAATTTGGGATGGGTATAACTCTAACAAAGCAAAAATTATAGAAATACCTATACATGCTGAAATAAAAGTTGGAGATAAAGTAATTACAAGTGGTTATTCAGAAATATTTCCAGAAAATTATAGTGTAGGTTATATTTTGCATATAAACAGAAAACCTGGAAATAACTTTTATGATATTGATATCATGTTAAGCAATGATTTTAATAATATAAACTATGTTTATATAGTTAAATGTTTATATAAAAAAGAAATTGAAAAGCTAAAAGAAAAAATAGGAGATGATAAGTAAAATACTAAAAAATATATTATTGTTTTTTGTTCTGATATTCTTGCAGGTATTTGTGTTTAACCATTTCTACTTGTCATCTTTTATTACTCCGTATATTTATCTGCTTTTTATAATTCAATTACCATTCGAAACCCCTAAATGGTTGTTAATAACATTAGCATTTTTGACAGGGTTATTATTAGATATTTTTTCAAATAGTATGGGTGTTCATATTATTGCAACTGTAATTGTAGCTTATTTTAGAAAAAATATATATGGATTGTTATTTACAACTAAAGATATTGATGAAAATGTATCCCCTTCTATAAGAGATATGGGAAGTACTTGGTTTATATATTACACCATTTTTATGGTTAGTATACATCATTTCTTCCTATTTATATTAGAAGCTTTTACATTTGCTCATTTTTCACTTATTATAGTAAACATTATTTTAAGCTCAATCGCCACATCTGGTTTAATAATAATAATACACATTCTAATAGAACGAACAACAACTAAAAATACAAAAATTGCTAAAAAAATATAATATATATTCTTTTAGCAATTTTAATTATAGTCTAATTTAATGAGATTAGCGCCTTATTTTTGCTCTGTAGGTCTTTCGATTAAAGCTCTTCTTGACAATTTCAACTTTCCTGTTTTACTGTCAATTTCTATTAGTTTAACGCTGACCTTATCGCCTGTTTTTAAGACATCCGTAACTTTTTCTATTCTTTTCCAATCTATTTCTGAAATATGTAATAATCCATCTTTTCCTGGCAATATTTCAATAAATGCACCAAAATCCATAATGTTTTTAACTGTTCCTTCGTAAACAGTTCCAATTTCAGGTACAGCTACAATATCTTTAATTCTTTTTTGAGCATTGTCAGAATCTTCTTGACAATTAGAGACAATGTCTATTACTCCAACGTTTCCTTTTTCTTCAATAACTATTGTAGTGTTAGTTTGTCTTTGCATTTCTTGAATTATTTTACCTCCAGGTCCAATTACTGCACCAATGAATTCTTTAGGTATAATTATTTGAACTATCCTTGGAGCATGAGGTTTGTAATCACTTCTTGGTTCTGATATAGTTTTTGTTATCTCATTAAGGATATGAAGTCGTCCTTCTTTTGCTTGATTTAGAGCTTTAAGAAGTATTTCAAATGTTAAACCTTTAACTTTTATATCCATTTGACAAGCTGTAATACCATCTTTAGTTCCAGTTACTTTAAAATCCATATCACCAAGATGATCTTCATCTCCTAATATATCTGAAAGTATAGCAAACTTTGAATTATCATCATTCGTTATAAGCCCCATTGCAATACCAGAAACAGGTTTTTTTATTTTAACCCCAGCATCCATAAGTGCTAATGTGCCAGCACAAACTGTAGCCATTGACGAAGAACCATTTGATTCTAAAATATCAGAAACTAATCTTATTGTATAAGGATTATCTTCAGGCATAACAGGTTTTAGTGCTCTTAAAGCAAGGTTTCCATGTCCTATTTCTCTTCTTCCTGCTCCACGCATAAATTTTGCTTCACCTGTAGAAAAAGGAAGAAAATTGTAATGTAATAAGAATTTATTTGAACCATCAATCACTACTCCATCAATAGTTTGTTCATCTAATTTTGAACCTAAAGTACAAGTAGTTAAAGATTGGGTTTCTCCTCTTGTAAATATTGCAGAACCATGAGATGCTGGAAGATAATCAATCTCACTCCAGATAGGTCTGATTTGGTCTAATTTACGACCATCAAGCCTAATATTTTCTTCAAGAATACAATCTCTAACAGCTTTTTTCTCTAAATCATGAAAATATGTGTTTACAAATCCTTTTTTTGCTTCTCTATCTTCTTCTGGTATACTTTCTAAAAAGTTTTGTTTTATTGCATCAAAAGATTCTTTGCGTATTTTTTTATTAGCAATGCCTGATTTAGCTACATCATAAGTTGCTTTATATAATTCGCTAAATATTTTTTCTTTAAGTTCTAAGTCATGAACCTCATGACAATAAGTTCTTTTTATTTTAGAAGCTTCAACCTTACTAGCTAGTTCTTCTTGAGCTTTACATTGAATCTTTATTGCTTCATGTGCTATTTTTATTGCTTTGAGCATATCTTCTTCTGACACCTCTTTCATTTCACCCTCAACCATTACTATATTTTGCTCAGAACCAGCAATAATCAAATCCAAATCAGAATTTACCATTTCTGATATTTTAGGATTTATTACAAATTCTCCATTTATTCTAGCAACTCTAACTTCTGAAATTGGACCATTAAAAGGAATATCTGAAACAGCTATTGCTGCAGATGCAGCTAGACAAGCTAAAGAGTCGGGCATTTCATCAGTGTCAGCAGAAATTAGAAAAATCAGCACCTGAGTTTCTGCATGATAATCCTCAGGAAACATAGGACGCAAAGCTCTATCTACTAATCTTGAAATTAATATTTCATGTTCAGATAATCTTGATTCTCTTTTAATAAAACCACCAGGAAAACGACCTGAAGCAGCATATCTTTCTTGATAATCAACTGAAAGAGGCAAGAAATCTTGACCTATAACAGCATCTGTTTTAGAAACAACAGTTGCTAAAAGCATTGTGTTTCCTTTCTTTACAACAACACTTCCATCTGCTTGTTTTGCTAATTTCCCTGTTTCAATAATTATTTCACTTCCATCAATTTGCTTAATTGATGTTCTTATTCCTAAGTCTAACATAAATTTATATCCTTATTTTCTTTAAATGTATTTTTCTTAATTGCCATATACAAAAAAAGGCAATCCTAAAATTGCCTTTTTTATTCAACAACAAAACTGTTATTTTCTTATTTTTAATTTTTTGATTAATTCTCTATATTCTTGAATATCTTGTTTTTTCAAATAATCAAGAAGCTTTCTTCTTTTACTTACAAGTTGGATTAATGCTCTTTCTGTTTGAACATCTTTTTTATGAACTTGTAAATGTCCAGTTAAATGCTGAATTCTATGAGTAAATAATGCAACTTGTCCTTCAGTGCTACCTGTGTTATCAGCTTTACTACCATATTGTGTAAAAATGTCCTGTTTTACTTCACTTGTCAAATACATAATCTTATTTATTTCTTAATAAGTTTTTTAATAATTTCTATTTTAAGTTTGCAAAGTTAATAAATTTTTTAGAAACAAAAATATTATTTTATTTTTTTATGCAACTATCTTTAAAAAATTGGATAAATATGATTAAAATATTATTGTAAAAGTCTTGTCTATTTATCTGATTAATGTTATGTTCCCTTTTTTAAAGAATTTTTCATCTCCCCAACAACTAACTTCGAGATAATAATCATATACTGCAGGGTCTAAAGCATTTCCTTTATATTTCCCATCCCAGCCTCTATTCATATCATAAGTTTCAAATACTTTTTCTCCCCATCGGTCAAATATTGCAAAATATATTTTTTTTATTACAGCCGATCTGACAAATACCATATCATTTTGCTGGTCATTATTAGGGGTAAATGCATTAGGAATGTAAATATATGGCTCTTCGCACAATACTTCTCTTATATATATTGTTGCGGTATCTGTAAATACACATCCAAAGCTATCAACAGCATTTAAATAATAATTTTCCTGTTTTATTGGAAAAACAGTTATGCTAACACCATTTCCTAATGACATTTTATTTTCTCCTACCCAATCAAATTTGTAATTAGTTATATTTTCAGCTGTAAGAGTTACGCTTTGTCCTACAAATATTGAATCGGCAGATTTAGTTATGTTTACATTGCTGTATTTAGAATAATCAATATCTATATTTACGGTTTTTGTAGTATAACAATTCCTAGAATCATAAACACTAACAGTATACGTGCCTACACACAAATCTGTTAACAAGCTATCTTCTTTTATTTCCCCATTTATATTCCACAAATACTTATAAGGAGGCACCCCACCCCAAGCATTTACACTTATTCGACCACTACAAAAATCTTTACAAATTGTATTTGTTATTTTTATATTAACATCTAAATCAATTGGGTCACCAAAAGACACCGTGTTATATGCTTTACAATCATTAATATCATCAACAGTTATATTATAGACTCCTTTACATAAAGAATTTATTGTGTCTTTTGCGGTGTTATTGCTCCATAAATAATTAAAAGGAGGTGTTCCGCCAGAAACAACAGCAAGTGCAGATGCGTTGCAATAATTAAAACAGCTTATTTCTGTTAACTTTTGAATATTAACTTTTAATAAAGGAGGCTGTGTGATATTAATTGTTTTTTCCTCATAACATCCTGCTCCATCTGACACTGTTAGTGTATAACCTCCTGCACATAAATAACTAATATTAGAACCTGTTAATCCATTACTCCACTTTATTTGTAATGGGTGAGTGTATGCTGTAACATTAATATTTATTTCTGCATCACATTTCCCAAAGCACGTAGCATTATTTATTGTTTCTTTTACGCTGAATAATGTTGTATCTATTATAGTGTATGTTTTTATATTAGTACAATTGTTTTTATCTGTAACAGTTACTATGTGTGTGCCTTTACATAGAGAGTTTATAACAGAGTCTTTAGCAGTATTGTCCCAAGAATAAGAGTAAGGGCTTATTCCTCCTTTTGCAGTAAGAGAAATACTTCCAACGCATGCCCCATTACAACCATTGTGCGATATTGTTTTTAAAATAACATTTATTGAGTCAGGTTGTGTTAATTTTATAGTTTTTATAATTTCACATTCTCGATTATCTGTTACTGTTAAGGTATAATCACTTGCAATTAACGATGTCGCAATATCAGTTGTTTGGTTATTTAAATCATTCCATGTGTATTTATAAGGACTTTCGCCTCCTGTTACAGTTGCTATTGCCTTTCCTGCATTTTCTCCATAACAATTAGGGTTAAAGATACTTATATTAGCGTCTAATATTGGAGCATCAGAAAGCTTTATATTTTCTATTTTTCTACATCCTTTATTGTCTGTAACTGTCACATAGTAATCTCCTCTAGAAAGATTGTTAATAATACTATCTTTTAAACTATTGTTCCAATCAAAGGTGTATGGTTGAGTTCCTCCTTTTACAGATAAATCAATAGAGCCATTTGAATCACCAAAACATCTAGGTTGTTTAATCGTTGAAGTTATTGATATATCATCTGGGGAATAAATAGTTCCAATGCCTGTCCACATGCAATTATAAATGTCTTTAACGGTTAATTTATAATCACCTCCTGTAAGATTTGAAATAATAGGTTTCTCATATCCATTTTCCCATGAGTAAATATATGGACCACTTCCGCCCTTGGCTTCTACAAAAAGTTGACCATTATATAACCCGAAGCATTCAATGTCTTTGGAAGTTATAGTAACATCTAATGGTTCATTTTGGATAATTTCTATTTTATCATTTATCTTGCAACCATTTTTGTCTTTAACGGTTACTTCATAAGTCCCTATTTTTAGATTACTTACTGTTGATTGTTTTGGCAATTTTATGTTGTTCCACGTGTATTGATAATAAGGAGTTCCTCCGCTAGCTATAGCATTTATAATACCACTACTGTCTCCCCAACACATAACATCCTGCTTTAAAAGTTTTAAACTTAACTGCTGTGGTTCGATTATTTCAATGCTATCAACGAATTGACAATTATTAGCATCTATAACAGTTAACACATAGAGTCCATTGCTGAGATTATATAAGCTATCCGTTTGCAATATTCCATTTGACCAAGTATATTTATAAGGCATAATACCTCCCGTTACAGTTGCTTTAATAATTCCATTATTATAGCCAAAACATGTAATATCTTTTTTCGCAAAACTAACATCCAAAACAAGTGGCTGTTTTATTGTATCTTGTGCAGTTAGGTAGCATGTTTCATTATCAGTAACGGTTACAACATATATTCCAGTATCAAGATTTTCTATTGTAGGTGTAGTTTCCCCATTTGACCAATTGTATGTGTATGGACTTTTCCCCCCAGATATATTAGCTGTTATTTTTCCCATATTGCTGTTTGCACATAAAATGTCATCCTTGCTAGTGTTTAATGCTAAATTTGATAAACATTTTATTTCTACTTTCTCAATTAATTGGCAACCCCTTTTATCTCTTACTGTAACCTCCTGAACCCCTGCAGGAAGCATGTCTATATATGGATCAACCTTTCCGTTTTTCCAATTAAAGTTATAAGGTGTTTCTCCTCCAAATACTTGAACTAATGCTGTTCCTTTTTGATCGTAATAACATATATTATCCGTTTTTGTTATCTTTATTGAAAAGGTGTCCACTTTATTTAGTATGGTTGTATCAATAATAAAGCAACCAATATTGTCAGTTACTTTAACAATAAATGTTCCTATACATAAATTCGATATTGAATTTGAAGTATTTGGATTGTTATACCAAGAGTATAAATAAGGCAATGATCCATTTGATGGAGTAATATCAATAACACCATCACAATTTCCTGCACAAGTAATTTCTTTAACATACTTTGCTAAACTAATTTTATTAACATTTAATATTACCGAATCTATAGCTGTACAACCTATTTGGTTTGTCATTTCCACATAATATGTTGTAGTTTCTGTAGGTTCTACTGTAGGGTTGTATTTTGTTGACCCTGAAATAATAGATTCTGTAGGAGTCCATTTATATTTTAGAATATCTGTTGAAACTAAATTATTTGCTTTTATAACAATATTATTTCCATCACAAATTGCAGTATCTGTTGTTTGAACTTTTATTTCAAAAACATTTACTATTGCAGAGTCTACTAGTTTGCAAACATTGCCATTTATTTTTATATAATAACTCTTATTTTCAGTTGGACTTACATTAATAACACTGTCAGTTGAAGAAGTATTAATAGTATCACTAAAATTAATATTGTTTGACCAAACAAATCCTGTTGCTGTTCCTTTTGAATTAGCTAATATACTAACACTAGAACCTTTACATATTGATTCAGGCAAAATTTTATTTAACGAAATATTTTCAACAAATACTCTTTGTATGTATTTAGTTGAACATACTCCATTTGACATAATAAGAGAATATGTTATGTCTTGTGTGGGTTTTGCATAAGGGTTTGAACTAGTTGGGTCTGATAAACTGCTCGATGGAGACCATGAATAAGTTATACCACTGTGATTTATGGGTTCCAATCCTATTTGCACAACGTCACCATTGCAAATATATTTATTTTCTAAAGTGTCTTCTCCACTTGTAGTAAAATCATTAAGTATTGTAAATGTTTTTAAAATAGAGTCTTGAAAATTACAGGAAGAGTTATCTGTAACTATTAATTTTACACTATATGTTCCTGCTTTGTTATACATATGTGTTGGATCTTTTAGACTTGATGTAGTCCCATCTCCAAAATTCCATAAATAACTAACTGGAGCTGCACTTGCCGAAAAAGATATATTTTTAAACGGAGCATTGTAAGGCGCACATCCTGGGGGCGGTAATTCAAAGTCAGCAATACAATTAGGCAATTCAAAGCTAAATACAAATACAGCATTATTGCAATTATTGCTATTATTTGTTCTTGACCAAGCACTTTCTGTTGTAGGCATAACATTCAACTTACTAACATTACTGGTGTCTTTTGAACGACCTCCACAACCTCCACAAACTGCTTGATACACTTTCCCTCTTTTATTAAACCTACTTGTCCCTCCGTCAACATGCTCTCCTATACCATAACCTCCAAAAAATGTTGCATAATTTAACTTTGAAGCATCTTCTTTTAAAACCATTAGATAGAAATCACTACCATCAGTAGTTTTCTGAAAAGCATCAGGTGTTACTTCTAAATTTTTTGTTCCTGTTCCTCCCATGCTGTAGTTTACCTGACCTCCCCATCCAACTAAGTAAACCATATCGCAATAGTCCACAAGCATTGCCGTTGGTGAAATATCTGGCACTCCTGAGCCGGAACCAAATACAGTTGACCATTTTAGCGTGTCTAAAGATTTACTTATTTTTGAAACAAATTGACCACTAGCAGGATTATTATATAAAGCATTTTTAATTAATTGACTACCTTTGGCACGAGTTTGACCAAATATGTAAATATCATCTTCTCTGTTTACATCAACTAAGAAAGATTGGTCTTGTTCGTAAGTTCCAAAATACGTTGAAGCAAGTAACTCACTCCCATCATCACTAATAACAGATACATATCCGTCAGATAAACCTCCCTGATAGTTTTTGTTGATTGCCTTGTTATTTGTTGGGAAATTTCCAGATGTTGTTCCTCCTGTAACAATAGGTTGGTTCTTTGAATTAATAGTTATTCCATAGCCACCATCATTTCCCGAACCTCCTATGTAGCTAGACCAAACTAAAGTGGTAAGATTATTATCAAGCTTAAATATACAAGCATCTTGCATACCTCCTCCAAAAGTCTTTTGAAAAGCATCTTTACTAATCGGAAAATCTTTTGAATGAGTACTTGTTGATATAAAAATATTATTATTGTCATCTAATATCAATCCTCCCCTTATCTCATCTGCATAATTATCTCGAAGGATTCCTTTCTCTGAAAATAAAGAAGGAAAATGCTGTCTATAAAAAAAAGTATCTTTTGTTAGAACATAATAATATGTTGTATCTTGAAATGCCACCGAATCATAATTAAGCCCATCATTATCTGTGCCTCCTACATATGTAGAATTTAACAAGCTTGTTCCATTTTCATTTAGCTTTGTAATCACAATGTCTGAGCCTTTATTGTAGTCAAGCACATAATCTATTATTATTGGAGTACCTCCATTAAAAGTATTGTCATAAGCATTAGCTGATACTGGATAATTGTCCGACCCTGTTGTTCCTGAAATAATCAATTCATTCTTTGAATTAACTATTAAACTATGAGGAACGTCAACTCCGTTACCTCCCAAATACGTTGCATATAGCCTTTTAGAACCTACACTGTCATATTTTATAATTGCAATATCACAATCGCCTCCTTTAAATAAAGTTTGATAAGCTCCCATTGAAACAGGATAACCTGTGTAGAAATCTATTCCTGCTGAGTAAATGTTGTTTTTATAGTCATATGTTGCTGTAAATCCAAAATTATCTGATAAAGATCCTGAAAATGTAGATGCAACAAGCATTGGATCTATTATTAATAAATTACTCCTATTATGCCTTTTTACTTTGTATTTGAGCGTTTTCCCTTCAAGCACAAAAGAACATTCAATAGCTATTTTCTCCCCATTATCTACCTCAAAAGCAATAGGTTTAAACTCTGTAACATCACATACGGATGTCCTAACAACAAGATTCCCTTCTTTAATAAAAATATCTTCCACTCCTTCATATTCAACTTGTATATCATTAATATTTGCTCCAGGCTTTACTATAAAATCATATTTTACAATCTTATCAAAAGAATATAAATGAAAATCTATATCATTATAAACATTTTCATAAAGCAAACTCTTATAGTTTTTTACATTTGAAGCCCACTTCGTTTTATCCATACCTTTGTAATAATTAACATAATCACTGAAAGCATCCAAACCTTTTATCTTTAAATTGCTATTAATATTAGCAAAATTCATTCGGTAAGCATGCAATTTATTTATAAGACTACTATTATTAACGGTATCTACATGATCTTCATCATGCTTATGTAAATTATGCCGACAATTAGGATTTTTGCATGTTATAGGCTCATCTCCATGTTGAGCTGTAGTATTATCTTTTAATAAAAATGTTATACCTTTATTTTCTGCAAACAATAAACCTCCATCAATATTGGCTCTAAATAAAACATTATTTTCCCATTGCCCTTTATTTTCTGTAAACCTTATTATTGCAGATGTCGTATCATACGAAACAACCCCATTATCAGCAAACATTTCTAAAGAAAATAAAAAAATAAAAATGATATAAAAAATTTTATATTTAGCCATTAAATTTTGTTTTATAAAAAGACCGCTAAAGTAATAAAAAAAATGATATAAGTCAAGAAGTTGTGAAGTTTTTTTTATAACATAAATCAAAATAGCATAAATCAAAATTATATTTGAAAGAAATACCTCAGCTATGACGCGAAATTTAGTTAATATGCTATTCCCTTTTAAATTAAATAAGAGGAGCTAATAACTTTTGGGTTTAATCAAAATTAATTTTTGATATAGAGCACATATAAAGCACATATACAGTTCATATAGAGCACATATAAAGCACATATAGAGTACTTTAACCTCACCTTTAACTCTGTTTATCAACCTCAAAATCACATTTTAAACTAATAATCAAATGATTAACCATACAAATTTTATCATATTTGCTTTTAATTATTTTTTTTATGCTTATTCGTTTGTTTGGATTTTACCAGTTTACTAAAACTGTAACAATCTAATTTTGATATTATTTATAAAAAAAATGTTACATTTTCCCATACTTTAAAAAAATATTTTGTCCCATAAAAAAATAGAGTTATGCCAAAAATTATTAATACTTTTACAAAAAAAATACACACAATATGTCAAAAAAAAACATTGCAATATTTGCTTCAGGATCTGGGTCTAATGCGGAAAATTTAATTATGTATTTTAATAATACAAATACTGCAAAAATTAAAATGATATTGACAAACAATCATAACGCTTACGTATTAGAAAGAGCTGAAAAACATAAAATTAAAAGTAATGTTTTTAGTAAAGAAGAATTAAATAATACTAATAAAATCATTGACCTATTATTAGAAAACGATATTGACGTAATCATACTTGCTGGTTTCCTATTAAAAATACCTCAAAATATTATAGATAATTACGAAAATAAAATTATAAATATTCATCCAGCTCTACTCCCTAAATACGGAGGCAAAGGAATGTATGGAGACAATGTTCACAAATCAGTTCTTGAAAATAATGAAAACTTGAGTGGCATAACAATACACCATGTGAATAATAATTATGATGAAGGAAATATTATATTTCAAGCAACATGCAAAGTAAACAAAGATGATTCAATAGAAGCACTCGCAAAAAAAATACATGAGTTGGAATACAAATTTTTCCCATTAGTTATTGATAGCTTTTTAAAAACGTTGTAGCATTACTAAGGTTGATTAAAATATTAAATACTAAAAAAATACAATGAATATTCAAAATTATAATATTAATTTATAATTTTGAATGTTTTTATTAACTAAATTTAATTTATAATTTTATGAAAAGTTTAAGCAAATTTAACCCTGTAGTGATTGTAGTTGCAATCGCCATTAGTTCATTCACTTTTTTCATGTCGTTTAAAACTAACCAAACAAATGAAGGAGTTGTTTATGTTTATAAACAAATTACAACTGTAGAATCCATTGTCCCTGGAGGGCTAGGTCGCTCTAAAATGTTAGAAACTAACGAAAAAGGAGAATTAAAAGAAACATCAATGGAAAATTTCTACAGTATGGTTGGAATTAATTTTGGAAATATAAATAGTAATGACAAGCAAATACTCAATACAATTAATTCTCTTAGTGCTGAAGGCTGGCAATTATTCAATGTGGGTGTAGGTGTTCAAAGCCCATCTGACAAAGGACAAGGCATTTATATGACAAGATATCTATTCAGAAAAGAAAAATAATTTTATTGCGTAATATTTTTAGGACGACACTCTATGATACCATTGCTAAAAGTACGTTATTAATAATTTCGTTCTATATATTGCATTTCTGTTTTCATCATATTCCCTGCTAACTTATGCAATCGTAGTTATTTTTTTTTAAAATTTCTGATACTTTTTTTCTCTTAAAAGATTCGCTAAAATCCCATTTGCGCTGAATTTCTGTTGTTACTCTAAATCTTTGTCTTGTTGCCATCTTTTTACAGTTTTAAATTATTAATAAAAATCTGTTCAAAACGACCATACTATTTCAGGCATTAACAATTATTTATACAATTCTATAAATTTGCAAAAAAAATAATGTATATTTGTGTTTTCCATTATTTGTAAATACAAAATGATTAGTAGAGAAGAGAAAGAACTAAAAATTGGTCAAAAAGGAAAAGTTATTTGGCTAACTGGCTTATCTGGTGCAGGAAAAACTACTCTTGGCATATTACTTGAAAACGAGCTTTTTGAGATGGGATATATGACTAAAGTTTTAGATGGAGATACCATAAGAAAGGAACTTAATTATAATTTAGGATATAGTCTCAAAGATAGAGAAGAAAACAACCGGCGTGTTGCAGAAATATCAAAGATGTTTGTTTCATGTGGAATAATAACAATTTGTTGTTTTATAAGCCCAACTGAGCAAATACGAAATAGTGCAAAAAGTATAATAGGAGAAGATGACTTTATAGAAGTATATATAAATAGTTCATTAGAAGTATGTAAGCAAAGAGATGTAAAAGGTCTATATACAAAAGCAATCAATGGAGAAATTAAATATTTTACGGGAATTAGTAGTGATTTTGATATTCCATTAGCACCTGACATAGAAATACGAACAGATATACTATCAGAGGATGAGTCATTAAACAAATTATTAAATTTTATATTAACAAAAGTGAGTTTAAAATAAATATCAAATATGTATTCTTACAACTTAAATCATTTAGAAGAACTTGAAGCTGAATCAATATTTATATTAAGAGAAGTAGCTGCACAATTTGAACATCCAGCTCTATTATTCTCTGGAGGAAAAGATTCTATAGTAATGGCTCATCTAGCTCGAAAAGCATTTTATCCTGCTAAAATCCCATTTCCCTTATTACATATTGACACTGGTCATAATTTCCCAGAAACAATGATATATAGAGATAATTATGTGGAAAAAATAGGAGCTAAACTATTAGTAGGACTTGTGCAAGATTCCATTGACGAAGGAAAGTGTGTTGATGAAAAGGGATTTAATGCAAGCCGTAATCTATTGCAAACGATAACTCTGCTTGATTCAATTGAAAAATACAAAATTGATTGTGCTTTAGGTGGCGGTAGAAGAGATGAAGAAAAAGCTAGAGCAAAAGAACGTTTCTTTTCTCATAGAGACGAGTTTGGGCAATGGGATCCAAAAAATCAAAGGCCTGAGCTTTGGAATTTGTTTAATGGAAAAAAAAGGATGGGAGAGCATTTTCGGGTATTTCCTCTTAGTAATTGGACAGAAATGGATATATGGCAATATATATTTATAGAAAATATAGAAATTCCAAATATATACTTTACTCACAAGAGACTTTGTATAAAAAGGGATGGGACTATTTTAGCCCATTCTCCATTTCTAACATTAAAGGATAATGAAAAACCAGAAGAGTTGCAAATTAGATTTCGCACAATAGGCGATATGTCATGCACTGGTGCAACATATTCTACAGCAAATACACTTGAAGAAATAATAATGGAGGTTGCTGCAACACGAGTAACCGAACGAGGAACTCGGTTTGATGATAAAAGGTCTGAAACCGCAATGGAAGATAGAAAAAAAGAAGGTTATTTTTAACATTTTTACTCGATATAACAATGAATAAAGAAAGAATAAACAAATATATAGACATGGAACTGCTTCGTTTTACTACAGCAGGAAGTGTTGATGATGGCAAAAGCACATTAATCGGGAGACTTTTATATGATACAAAATCCATATTTGAGGATCAATATGATGCAATAAAAAAAGCGAGTGAAACAAGAGGCGAGGAATATGTTAATTTAGCTTTATTAACAGATGGCTTAAAAGCAGAAAGAGAGCAAGGAATAACTATTGATGTTGCATATAGATACTTTGCCACACCAAAACGTAAGTTTATAATAGCAGATACACCTGGACATATTCAATACACAAGAAATATGGTTACTGGAGCTTCAACAGCAAACCTTGCATTAATTTTAGTTGACGCAAGAAAAGGTGTAATTGAACAAACGCATAGACACTCTTTTATTGCATCTTTGTTAAAGATTCCTCATTTAATAGTATGTGTTAACAAAATGGACCTAGTTGATTATAACGAAGAGGTTTATGATAATATAAAAGCAGATTTCAAAAAGTTTGCAGCAAAATTAGATGTACAGGATATTAGGTTCGTTCCAATTAGTGCTTTAAAAGGTGACAACGTTGTTAGTATGTCTAAAAATATGCCATGGTATCAAGGAGGTCCTACATTACTTTATTTACTTGAAAACATCCATATTGGTAGCGACCATAACCTTATTGACTGTAGATTTCCTATTCAGTATGTAGTTAGACCATACAGTGATGATTTTCATGATTATCGAGGGTATGCTGGCCGAGTATCTGGTGGCGTTTTCAAGAAAGGAGATACTGTAATGGTTTTACCATCTGGATTTAGTTCAAAAATAAAATCTATAGATTCTTTTGATGGAGAAGTTGAACAAGCATTTTCGCCAATGTCAGTAGTTATTCGATTGGAAGATGATATTGATATTAGTCGAGGAGATATGCTGGTTAGAGAAAATAACCTTCCTAGAATATCTCAAGACATAGACCTTATGATATGCTGGTTAAATGAAAATAAATTAAAAATAGGACATAAATACACATTAAGGCACACAACAAAAGAAGTCAAATGCATAATTAAAGAAATAAAATACAAAGTAGATATAAATACTCTACACCGTATTGAAAGTGATAAAGAAATAGGTCTAAATGACATTGCTCGGATTGTTATTCGCACAACACAACCTCTATTTTATGATGCTTACAAAATTAATCGGACAACAGGAAGCTTAATACTTGTTGATGATTCAACAAATGAAACTGTTGGAGCTGGAATGATTGATTATAAAAACTAAATATTTATGAAACATAATGTAAAAGCAGACTGGAAAGGACTGATGCAATTTAATGCAAACGTAAATGGACATGAGTTAATAATGGATGCAAATGAAGCATCTGGAGGGCAAGACAAAGGTGTGCGCCCAAAAGAATTAATGCTTACAGCATTGGCAGGTTGTACAGGCATGGATGTTATTTCAATATTAAAAAAAATGCGTGTTGACTTAGATCGCTTTAATGTAAATGTTGAAGGCGAGCTAACCGAAGAACATCCAAAACATTATACTAAAATTCATATTACATACCAATTTTCTGGCAAAGATTTAGATAAAGATAAACTACAAAAAGCAATAGAACTTTCTAAAGACAGATATTGTGGAGTTGCTCATGTATATAAAAAGGTTATGGAATTAACTTATAGCATAGAGATAATGTAGAATCATTAAATTACAATAGGTACCGTTCAAAAAAATGTGTTTAATAAAAACTCATTTTAGGTTTAAATGGCGCTAAATTATTTTATTACAGCATTGATTTATATACATCAACAGTTTTTTTTGATGTTTTATTCCATGAAAATAATTTCTCTCTTTGGTAGCTTTTTTGTATTAAATCACTACGAAGTTGTTTATCTGTTAATATAATATTAACAACTTCATTTATAGATTTTGCAGACTTAGGGTTGAAATATATTGCAGCATTATTAGCTACTTCGTGAAATACAGGAATGTCAGAGCAAATGACGGGACATCCCATACTAAAAGCTTCAATTAAAGGCATTCCGAATCCTTCAATTAGAGATGGAAATAACAACGCTATTGCATTTTTATATAGTTTTGCAAGAGTAGAGTCATTAGCTTCAATATTCAATACTAAATGTTCAATATTAAGAAATTTGAAATACTCAATTTCTTTAGGTGTAAATTTATTATTTGAACAAATTAGTTTAATATTTTTTTCTTTTAATGTATTTGCTATTGAAGATACCAAAAAATAGAAGTTTTTATATGAATATCTATTTCCTACATATAAAAAATAGCTTCCATAATTATTTTTTTGAATATCATTATTTTCTCTATTAGTTTCAATTGAATTCCCATGATAAACAACATGTATTTTTTTATCCGATATCCCATACAATTCTATAATATCTTTTTTTGTATTTTGTGACACAGCTATTACTGCCGTTGCATTTTTAACTATATTATGTTTAGTTTTGTATATTTTGTCACTAATATTGAAAAGTTCTGGGTATAGTTCATAAATCATATCATGAACGGTTACTACATAAGGCTTTTTTTGTATATATTCTAAAAAATAATCATCATAATAAGTAGGGTGAAACAGATCGAAATTTCGCTTTTGAATTGAGTTTATTGATATATTAAAATTCTCATTAATATCTTTTTTTGATTTAGTTGCTTTATTTAATATTTGTTCTATAAAACTTCTTTTTTGAGGTATATTAGTAATAGGAAGAATATTTGGCATTATATCAAGAAGGTGTAAATTATCTGATTGTTTATAAGGCAACATAACCTCAACCTCTTTACTCATACTTTTAATTATTTGAGTAAAATACCTAGATATACCCCCTATTCTTTGCAGGCCAAATATTTGATGGTCAAAAAATACCTTCATTAATTATTGCTTCATTTCAATCACTTCATTTACTTTATTCACAATGTCAATAGAATCCAATTTATACTTAGTCATTAGCTCTTCTGGTTTCCCGCTTTCACCAAAAACATCATTAACAGCTAACATTCTTATTGGTGTAGGAATTGTTTGTGACAGTAACTGTGCAATGCTGTCCCCAAGACCTCCATTCATTTGATGTTCTTCTGCTGTAACAACACATCTTGTTTTCTTTACTGAATTAATTACAGCATCTTTGTCTAATGGTTTAATAGAATGTATATTAATAATTTCAGCATTAATACCTTTTTCGGCAAGCATATGCCCTGCTTCGATAGCTTTCCATACCAAATGCCCTGTTGCAAATATTGTTACATCCGTGCCTTCGTTTAACAATAAGGCTTTCCCTATTTCAAATTTTTGATTTTCAGGAGTAAAATTAGGAACTACCGGACGACCAAAACGGAGATAAACTGGTCCCAAATAATCAGCAATAGCTAGAGTAGCAGCTTTAGTTTGATTGTAATCACATGTGTTAATAACTACCATATTAGGAAGCATTTTCATCATTCCTATATCTTCAAGAACTTGGTGTGTTGCTCCATCTTCTCCTAAAGTAAGTCCTGCATGAGACGCACATATTTTAACATTTTTATTAGAATACGCAACGCATTGTCTTATTTGGTCATAAACTCTAGATGTAGAAAAATTTGCAAATGTTCCTGTAAATGGGATTTTACCACCTATAGTAAGCCCTGCAGCAATAGAAATCATATTTGCTTCAGCTATTCCTATTTGAAAAAATCTTTCAGAAAATTCTTTTGCAAAGGCATCCATTTTAAGCGAACCAGTTAGGTCTGCACACAGTGCTACTACATTTTTATTATTCCTTCCTAATTCTGCAAGAGCATCTCCAAATCCCGATCTGGTATCCTTGTTAGATAATATTTGATACGTTTTCATTATATTAATACATGTTTATATTTATAGATTGTCCTGATTCTATTTTAAATTGCTTTTCTACAGAAAATTTTGTTTCAGATGCAGTTTTAGCTCTGTAAACAGCTCGATAATTCCCTGGTTGCAATAAAAGCGATTCTTTTGTTATATTTTCTTTAAAGTTGTAAACTAATTCAAGTTTGTTGCTTTCTTCCAAATATATGCCACCATAACCTATTGAATTTAGATTAAATGTTACTTGTCCAGGCTGAGGGATTTCAACAGTTGTAGTATGGCTTTGCATAATTTGAATTTCATTAATTTTTATTCTAGGTAGTGTCAGTACTTCTATATCATACAATCCTAAAATATACTTTTCTTTCTGATTAATATTTTGAACATTAATAATTTCTGGTTTTTGAAATTGCTTAACTAGATATTGAATATTAAGATTTCCAGCACTACCACCTTTCATCTTTACAACAAGATATCCCTGAGGCGCTGAAATTGGTATTACATTATGCTTGCCAGGAATAATTTTAACACTATCATTACTAACAGGAGGAAGCGTATGTGCCACAACAGTATACTCAGGAAGAGGGTCTATTAATAAAGTGTCAGGGAAACCCGCTGAGTTCAATGTATGAATAAAATCATAACTTATTCTTCCATTAAAATTGTCATAAAAAGTAACATTAACGTTTGTTTCTGAAGCCCTATGTTGATTATCTAATAAATTAACTTGAGCTGTTGTTGAATTTAATGCTTGAGACACAACTATATTTAATACTGTTTTAAAACTAGCTTCATTTGTCGCATCAAAATATCTACCAACACACTCAAATTTATTTGCAAAATTTTCTCCTATTCCAATAATGAAAGGCTTTAAAATTATTCCTTTTTTTTGTAAAGCAGCAGAAACTGCACATGGATCTCCATTACATTCTTCGATTCCATCTGTTATTAAAATAATTATGTTTCTACAATTGTCACATGGAGAAAAATCATCTCCTGCAGCTTCAAGACTTCTTGCAATAGGTGTTGTTCCTTTTGGTTCAATAATTTTCAATTTTCGCTTGATTGCAGAAATATTGTTCTTAGCTATAGGTACTTCCAATTTGGTGTCATTACAATCCTGAGGAGGAACTCTACTTTGGTGTCCATAAACTCTTAATCCTATTTCAATATTTTCGTCAATTCTTAAACTATCTAAAAAATTTGTAAGCATCTTTTTTGCTATATCCATTTTTGTTCCTGTTTGCCAACGTCCATACATGCTATATGAAGCATCAAATATGAATAATATTCTGGCTCTGCTTTTGGTTTCAGATTTATTAAGTTGAGCTGAAACATGAACAACAGAAAAAAGAATAACAAGTACTAATAAACAAATTTTTTTCATTATATTTTTTTAATAATCGCCAATTGTTTCTTTTAATTGGGAAAGAGCTTTATTTAATTGTTCATCATTAGGAGCTACTCCATGCCAATTATGATTATCTTCCATAAAATCAACACCTTTTCCCATAATTGTTTTCATTATTATAACAATAGGTTTGCTTTTATTAATTAGATGTTTTGCTTCATTAATAATGTTAATTACTTCTTCAATATTATTTCCATCCATTTCCAATACATCCCACCCAAAAGCATCCCATTTTTTGTTTAAATTACCTAAATCAAGTACATCCTTTACAGGACCATCTATTTGTTTTTTATTGTAATCTACTATTGCAATAATATTATCAATTTTTTTAGCTGCAGCAAACATTGCGGCCTCCCATACTTGACCTTCTTGCAATTCACCATCTCCCATAAGGCAATAAACAATATTATTTTCTTTATTTAGTTTTTTTGTCAATGCAGCTCCTATTGCAACTGATAACCCTTGTCCTAAAGACCCTGATGCAATTCTAACACCCTCTATTTCATCTGCTGGAGTTGGGTGACCTTGAAGCCTTGTTCCTAATTTTCTAAAAGTTCCTAATTCATTTATAGGAAAATAACCAGAGCGGGCTAAAGCACAATACCATACGGCAGACAAGTGCCCATTTGAGAGAAAAAATAGATCTTGCTCTTTTCCATCTATTGAGAAATTAGCTGGATCATGATTTAAAATATTAAAATACAATGCTGTAAATAAGTCTGCACATCCTAAAGATCCTCCAGGATGTCCTGATTTAACAGCGTTTATCATTCTTAATAAGTCCCTTCTTATTTGGGTTGAAATGTCGTTTAGTTCTTTTATTGTTTTCATCTTATCTTAAATCTATTACTTCTATATTGGGATATTTGCTTTTATTAAAGGTAAAGAAATTATTCTCAAGAGTAACGTTTGGAGTTAATTCTTTGATCTTAAACGTAAACATATTGCCATTTTTTTCATAAACTATGCACTCTGTTATGTGTTTTTTATTTTTATCAACCATTACTCTAACTTTATAATGAGATTTTCCTTTTATTGGAACTAAGTCAATAATATGATATGTAACCCCAGCCTTCAACTCGTCTTTTATAAATTTTGACTTATACCCTTTTTTATATAAATTAAAAATATTAGCAGGATTTATAGCATCTTCATCCGTTATAACATTATTTATTTGAACTTCATTTGCATCATCAATAAGCGTCCAAACAGTTTTATTGTCAGACATAACAGATTGACCTTTAAATTCTAACTTATACATTTCTCCTTTAAGATACAATGTGCCTTCTTTTGACTCGTTTATTTTATCCTTTTTATTTTCAAATCCATTTATAAATTTTATTTTTATTGTTGAATATGTTTTTATTTTTTTACTAACTTCATCTAATATTTTTTCAGGATTAGTCTCATTTTGTGAAAATGACATTATATTAAGTCCTAATAAACTGATGATTAACAATATGATTTTTTTCATTAATTAAATATTGAGATTAAAAACTATTAATAATTTCGTTGAGTCTTACTTCGTCTTTTATTAAAACTTCTCTTGGCTTACTCCCATCTTGCCCTCCAACTATTCCAGAACGTTCTAATTGATCCATTATCCGTCCAGCCCTATTGTAACCTAATCTAAACTTTCTTTGTAACAAAGATGTTGACCCTTGTTGGGTTTGTACAACTAAACGTGCACAATCTTCAAACATTGAATCTTTTTCGGATGAATCAAATTCAAGAGCGGGCTCATTTTCATCTATAATTTCTGGTAACATTAGTGGCTCAGAATAACCTTGTTGTTTTGATATAAATTGCGTTATTTTCTCTACCTCTGGAGTGTCAACAAAAGGACATTGTAAACGAATAATATCGCTACCCATAGACAACAACATATCCCCTCTACCAATAAGTTGCTCCGCTCCTGATGTGTCAAGAATGGTTCTTGAATCCACTTTTTGAGTCACTCGGAAAGCTATTCTCGCTGGAAAATTTGCTTTTATAATTCCAGTTATAATATTAACAGAAGGCCTTTGAGTTGCGATAATAAGATGAATCCCTATTGCTCTTGCTAACTGAGCAAGTCTTGCAATAGGTAATTCGACTTCTTTGCCTGCAGTCATTATTAAATCTGCAAATTCATCAACCACTAAAACTATATATGGCAGAAAACGATGTCCATTATTTGGATTTAACTTCCTTGACGTAAACTTAAAATTATACTCTTTTAAATTTCTTACCTGAGCATCTTTTAATAGATTATATCTATTATCCATTTCTACACATAAAGAATTTAATGTTGTAACTACTTTACGAACATCTGTAATAATTGCATCTTCCGTATCTGGTAATTTTGCTAAATAATGATTCTCTATTTTAGAATAAAGTGTTAACTCTACCTTTTTGGGATCAACTAATACAAATTTTATTTCCGCTGGATGTTTCTTATACAATAAAGAAACTAATACTGCATTTAGCCCTACTGATTTCCCCTGCCCTGTTGCTCCAGCCATTAACAAATGTGGCATTTTAGCTAAATCAACAACATAATTTTCATTTGAAATAGTTTTCCCTATAACAATTGGCAAATCAAATTTAGATTCTTTAAATTTGTCTGATTCTATCAACGATTTCATTGATACAATCTCAGGATTTTTCTTTGGGATTTCTATTCCAATTGTCCCTTTTCCAGGAATAGGCGCTATTATTCTAATCCCCAATGCAGAAAGGCTTAAAGCTATGTCATCTTCAAGATTTTTTATCTTTGAAATTTTAATTCCAGGAGCAGGAATTATTTCATATAAAGTTACAGTAGGCCCAACAGTTGCTGATATTTTAGTAATTTCAATCCCGTAGTTTCTAAGAGTATTTATAATAGCATTTTTATATTCAATAAGCTCCTCGTCGGTAATTTTAAGATTATTACTCCCATGCTCTTCTAATAAATTTGAATCAGGGAAAACAAAATTAGGCAAATCTAGTTTTGGATTATAAGGACCATATTTTATCAATAAAGCTTCACTATTGTCATAATTATCTTTATTTGCTTCAATTTCTTCTCCATCTAGTGTATTATCAATGTTTTCTTCTGAATATTCATTATCTGTGTCTTCATTATTAGTTTTTACTTCAAAATCTATCTCTTCCCTTTCTTTATTTTCTTCATTTTTCGTAATTTCAAAAGGAGTTTCTTTATTTTCTTCAGATGTTGTTGTTTTTACTTCTTCTGGAGTTCTTTTAATTTCAAAATCACTAAAGTCGTCTTTCTTCGATTCTTCTTGCTTCTCTTTTTTAAAACTATTTGTATTAATTATTTTATTCCTACGTATTTCAAATCCATCATCTTCTTCAAAATCTGACGATGTTTCTTTTTCTTCTTTACCCAAATCATCTTCATATGATTGGGTTTTTATGGAGTTAATATCTTTTTTAAACATAAAGAAAATATTTTTCAACCACTCCGTAGAAAAATTATTTAATATCATATATACCAATAAAATAGTAGAAAGAATTATAATCTCTCCAACTATTCCAAAAAACAATTTCAATAAATAGCTTGACTCATAACCAAAAGAACCCGCATATATTAGTAAACTTGAGTCAAAAACTCCTCCAAGTGTATCTGGATTTAATATTAGTCCTAAAACAGTTGATGTAAAATATATCCAAAAAATAGAATGATAAATAAGCTTATTTAATGGTAATAAACTATATTTAAAACTTAATTTTATTCCAAAAACAAAAACAATAAACAATAACAATACAGACATAAAACCAAAGCACTTATAAATAAGATAGTACGAAATATAACGACCTATTTTACCTCCTAAATTATTATTCTCTATAGAATCATTTAATATAAAAAGATGACCTGTTTCATTCTTTGTAAAATCATTTGTTGAATAAACAACATTATTAGCTTCAATTATAACTTTTCCCGAATTTTCAAAATAAAGGCTATCTACATCAGAAACTCTAATCTCCCAATTATAAACAAAACTAACAAAGCTTACAATCGTGAATAAAGAAAAAGCGATTAGTAGAAATCCTATTATTCGTCTTAATGAATCTGATTTAAGTTTATCTAAGATAGAAAACGAATTTATATTTTTCTCTTTAGGCTCAGTTTTTTTCTTTTTGCTACTAGCATCATCTTTACTTTTTGTAATAGAATTCTCTTTTGCAATGTTTTCTGCATTACCTAAATCTTCTTTTTCTATTTTACTCTTTGCCTTAAATTTATTCATTTATTACATTAACTATTACATTGCAAATGTACATTATTTTTTTTCACAATTATATCTATACAATCATAAAAAATTATAAAACCGTATATTAGATTTAATTTTATTTGATCAAATACAATAATATTGCAAACAGTCAAATCAAATTTCAAACCAATTAAAACTCATGGAAAACAAAATGAGACCGTTGCAAGGCAAAATTTCATAAAATAATTACATAAATTATTAACAAACAGTTGTTTGTGTTAAATAATTTTGTATATTTGCAGCATGAAAGTAGAAATAACAGCACAAATAGGATTTGCCGAATTGGCATTATCAAAAAGA
>Ga0209417_1002267_pt1 | contig 30571 bp, 28 predicted proteins | sample RifGroF2_FD_184002 | JGI IMG/M metagenome (GOLD analysis project Ga0209417, IMG submission 184002) | Groundwater microbial communities from Rifle, Colorado, USA - Groundwater F2 (SPAdes) (version 2) | ecosystem: Environmental > Aquatic > Deep subsurface > Groundwater | place: Rifle, Colorado... | reverse complement strand
ATTATCACGGTTATATTTGTTTTTCATCAACTCAATTATACCAAAAAAGCAGAGCTTTTTCATCCCTTTCGGATTGATTTGCTCTGCTTTTCTTCTGTCTTTGAAACTGCATTTTGCTACAGCTCCTTTTATAAACAAATATAGACCAGGCTCAATTACTGCCATCCATTCTTTTTTTGAACGCTCAAATATGAAATAACAGTCTCCTTTAATAATTTACCTTCAGAGCAGAACGCAACATTTACCGCAACATTTACCGCAACCTCACCGCACCTAAAAGCATAGGGATTTTCGATTTGCCTTAAAAATTGCCCGGCGCGTTCATACAAGGAAGGAGTCATATCTATTTTTATATTTCCGATATCCACACGTTCTTCATATGTAGGATGAACGGATTCAAAATCCGTAACTGACATATATCTAAAGAATCACACCTCGCATAATAGTCTATTCCATTTTATGAAAGGCAAAATAATAACTTGTTTGTAGACAAGCTGAAAAATTCCAAAGCCGCCAGATCGTTGTTTTCATCGTTCCGGCGGCTTTGCTTTGAATTTAGGAAAGCCCCTATTCATACGGCTTTCAGCAATTGCGGATTAATCTTCGGGGCTGTTAGAGCGATATGATAATAACACAGAACACGGACTTTAAAGTTAATATGTAACCAAATTAATAATTGTTTCTCTATTTATCTGGACTTCTGCAAAACCTTGTGGTATGTTGTTGTACTGCAAGGAGGTGCAGAATATGGCACCGGACACCTACACGCATGTCACCACCGATATGCAAAAAAGGGCATCGGGAATCGTCGGAAATTTCATGGAGGAACTATTCGGACAGGAACTGAAACCATGGGAGGACGGCACGGGAGTATAAAAAAGGAGTGAATTCAAATGGCGAAATTGATCGGGAAATACGCGTACGCGAAATTAAAAAGTGTTGAAGTAAAAAAGGAGGCTCAGACCGAGGGCTGGGAGTGGCGCAAGGGCTCTATCGGAAAGATTGGCACGTTGAGTTTATTTGAAAGTAAACACAAATATCCCGGCAAACGCTTTGTACACATGAATTGTTTTGAAGGCGAATGGCTTACAACAGGCTGCGGAGAAGTTGAAATATCCGATACGGAGCTGAAGGTAACGTCCAAAAACAGCGTCTATATATTCAAAATCGGCGGGAAGGGGTATCAGCTATGGGTAGACGAAAAAACGGAGACGGAACAGTAAGACTTCGTAAGGACGGTCGGTGGGAAGGCCGGGTTGTCATCGGCTACGACGATAAGGACCTGCCGAAAACCAAAAATGTCCTTGCCAAAACCAAAACCGAGTGCCTTGAAAAACTGGAAAAGCTGAAAGAGGAATACGGCTCGGCAGCCGGAAAATTAAACCGGATATGTCCTTCGGTGAGTGGATGGACTTCTGGTATCAGACCTATTCAAAGCCGTCGCTCAGACTGACCACACAGGCGGGATATGAGGACAGGATTTACAAGCACATCATTCCCGAAATCGGCAGGATACCACTGAACAAATTGGCACAAAATGACTTACAGCAATTCTATGCGAGGCTGAAAAAGAGCGGCAGACTGATTCGGGTGGAAAAATGCAGCGCGGGCTTATCCGATCGTATGGTGCGTTCCTGCCATGCAAGCTGCCGCACGGCACTGGAAAAAGCAGTGACCGAGGGGCTGATCCGTGTTAACCCTGCTATCGGCTGTAAGTTGCCACCGAAAAAGGCAAAGGAAATGCAGGTGCTTTCCCCTGAAGAAATGCAGCGGTTCCTGATATAGGTAAAGGCCGAGGGCTACTATGAATTATTTCTGCTGGAGCTTGCCACCGGAATGCGTCGGGGAGAAATACTCGCTCTGCAATGGAATGATCTGAATATGAGAACCGGCGAGCTGCACATCTCGCGGCAGGTGTATCCGGTACGCGGGGAGTTGCAAGTGTCTACACCAAAAACAAAATCTTCTGTCCGCACGGTGGTGCTACCGCCGTCGCTTACCGAGGTGCTGAAGGAATACAAAAAGACGGTGAACACCCGCTGGATGTTCCCGTCGCCCGTGAAGGAGGACAGCCCGCGCTTCCCCGGTGCGGTCAGAAAGCGGCTGCATTTGATTCTGGAACGGGCAGGTTGCAAGAAGGTGCGCTTCCATGACCTGCGGCCACCATGGCACTGGAACACGGCATGGATATCAAAACGCTCTCTTCCCTCATCGGTCACGTATCGGCAGCAACCACGCTGGATATTTGTAGCCATATCACCGACACCATGCAGCAACAGGCGGCGGTCAACATCGACCGCCACATCGGCAAAACAGACGCTGAAATGCCTGGGCAGGAAAACACACAGCCGCAGGTAGAAAAGCCCCGTGTGAACGATTTTAAGCCCGACACAGGCAAAATACGCAAGCCTGGCACCGGAATGCGTCACCATGATCAACGACCACCTGTATGAAGGGCGGTTTACACCAACAAATGCGGACGGCAAGCGAATCGCCAGAAATGTCTACGCACAGACGCGCGAGGAATGCGAAGAAAAGCTTGCCGAGCTGATTGTGCAGATGAAAACTGAAATCGCAGAGGAAAAACAACGGCGTAAAGTAGCAGAGAGTGGGTCAAAAACTGCATTGCAGTAAACAAAGAAAAGAGATTTTGATTCGGTTGCAGTAAATAAAAGTTTTTACAAACAAGAGGTTTGAAGTATTTATTTCTGTTGTTCAGTCAACGTATTAGTTTCTTCATAAATAATCTTATTATCGAGACGCTCAAATAGAATTGATATTTCGCGCAAAGCATATCGTGCCAGTATCCACTGAGCTTTCCACTCATTGTTCAGGTTTAGCCATTCAAATATTTTTGCAGATGAAAACGGAAGAAAGGGTTCAAGCAATACCGAGAGATTAGCAATAATTTGAACGCAGTTGAAAAGCGTCTGATTGCATTTCTCGGGATTATCATTTCTGGTTTTCCATGGCTCATTTGTATCAAAATATTTGTTTCCGAACCTGACAAACTCAAATATACGTTCAATGGCATCCTTAAATTGTCCGTTTTCAATTTTTTGACCAACAGAAGGAAACAAAACTTGAATTTGTTCTGTTATCTCATTTTCAATAAATCCATTAGAAACAATATTGCATAAATATTTGGAGATAAAAACAAGTGTACGATTAATAAAGTTTCCGTATGCGCCAAGCAATTCGTTGTTGTTTCGTTCCACAAATTCATGCCACGAAAAGTCGGTATCCCGTTTTTCCGGACCATTGGTGATGAAAAAATACCGCAAGGTATCGGGATTATAACGATCCACAATATCCTTTGCCCATATCGCCCAGTTCTGACTGGTCGATATTTTTCGGCCTTCAAGAGTAACATATTCGCTTGAAATGATGTCATCTGGCAGTCTGAGACACCCGCCATGGCCAAGCAGCAGCGACGGCAAAATGATGGTGTGAAACGGAATGTTATCCTTTCCATGGACATAGTAATGACGCGCGCTTTCGCCCCAGACTTCTTCAAACGGGATGTCTCGTTCATCACATACAGCTTTGCTAGCTGACAGATATCCAAGTACATTTTCAACCCAAATATAGATTTTCTTATCCCCGTAACCTTCCTTCGGCACATCAATTCCCCAATCAAGATCGCGTGTAATGGCACGGTCACGCAGCCCCTCATCAATATACCGTTTTGTAAACGCGATGGCATTCTTTCGCAAATGGGGATGAGCGTTCAGAAAAGAACGCAACTCTTTTTCGAGTTTGGAGATAGCAATAAATAGCTGTGTTGTGTCTGTAAGCGTAAGTTCGCTGTCACAATCAGCACAGACGGGCGAAAGAATAGTATCAATTTCAATGATTTCCCTGCAGACATCGCACTGATCACCTCTTGTTTTTTCACCGCAGACAGGGCATTTTCCGATAATCAGACGGTCAGTTAATGACTTTTTGCAATTTGGACAATACGCTTGTTTGACTGTTTTTTCGTAAATATAGTCGCCCTCATAAAGCTCATAATGAAATTGTTTGACGAAGTTTTTATGATGTTCATCAGATGTCTTGGTATATAAATCATAACTAAATCCAAGTGCATTAAAAACCGATACAAATTCCTTGTGGTAAAAATCGCTGATTTCCCGCGGTGTTTCACCTTCTTGTTTTGCCCGAATGGTCACAGGAGTACCGTGACAGTCGCTGCCGGAAACATAAAAAACCTGTTCGCCCTTTGCCCGATAGTATCTGGCTAAAATATCACCTGATAATAATCCGGCGATGTGTCCGATATGGAGGGAGCCGTTTGCATACGGCCACGCTCCGCCAATTAGAATATTTTTCATTTTGATTCCTCATTTCTAAAAAGATGGTTATTTGCGGATAAAACTGCAATAAAAAAACTTTCACCCCCGAAATTAAATTCAGGGACGAAAGTTACAGCTTCCGTGTTACCACCCTAATTCGCCCATTCCTCACAAAATGAGCTTTGTCGAGTACAGGCAACTGCGTTGCCGCAGGAAATGATCTGCCGATACTCTATCGCTGTTACGGGCGATCCCGTCGTAGCCTAAGGGATAAAATCCCCTCGGTACGCTGCTCCAAGACCATGTTCAGTAATTTTATTGTTTTGTCTGCTCTCAGCAAATGCAGACTTCTCTGTAAAAACTCACATTACTTACTCTTTCTTTTCTTCTGCCCGAAGGACAGGTTGCGCATTTAAGTGTCTTATTCAGTTTATATTATTATACTCAAAATAATAAAAAAATCAACTTGTTTTTACGGATAAGTCACAAACATATAGAATGACAAAGAAAATGAAAATCCTCAAAAACCGCAAGAAATCAACGATTTTTAAGGATTTTTGGTCGGGACAACAGGATTCGAACCTGCGGCATCTTGGTCCCAAACCAAGCACTCTACCAAACTGAGCTATGTCCCGATGTATTTAATTTTCGTTCTAAAAGTGGTCAAAACTGTGGTCAAACACAATTTTTGGCAGGATTTATGATTTTAAGAAATGCCCGAAAGTGGCTTGAAATAAGGCTTTGTCGGACTTTTAAGTTTTTATCGGATGAGGTCGGGTTCACGCTCCCAAACCAAGCGCGCTACCAACTGCGCTACATCTCGATATTTAATTGTTATATCAGAGACTTAATCTGTGTTGAATATTAGCAATCAATTATTTATTCTAACCTTAGTTTAAAATTGAAGTTTCATGTTATTGTCTATATAACACAAACAGCACAATCTGTTTGCGCTGCATATGAAGATATTAGTTTACACATTATATAGGTTTTATGGGGTGGATAACCGGACTCGAACCGGCGACCTTCAGGGCCACAACCTGACACTCTAACCACCTGAGCTATATCCACCATTTGGCGTGCCTTGAGGGACTCGAACCCCCGACCTACTGCTTAGAAGGCAGTTGCTCTATCCAGCTGAGCTAAAAGCACATATAAACCGGACAATATAAAATGAATGTTTTACTGCTGTAAAACTTCATTTCCAAAATCAAATATTGAATTTTGGAGCGGGTGACGGGAATCGGACCCGCACGACCAGCTTGGAAGGCTGGAATTCTACCACTGAACTACACCCGCATATTTACTAACAAAAAGAGATACACAAAGCTTATACATAATAGCACAGTCCGTACTTTTTGTCAATACCTACTCAAATATTTTTTTGTTTTATTCCCTGAATGTCTGTAATATCGATCTTCTAATAGTTATATATAACAGTAGATGTTTATCTATCTAAATTCGAAAAACACAAATCAACAATACCTGAACCAATACTTGAAAATCAATTGTTTCCAGACAAAGGTGTGATAGCAAATGAAGCATGAGCGCATATTGAGAAAAGTATATCGTCGCTACTATCTTCTATAAGTGTAGCCGCAACCGATCTTATATTACCTGCAGCAAATTTGATATCCATCTGTTTTCCTGTCTGATAAAAATCAGGGAATGCAGTCATACAAATCAGAGTATAAATCCCGATAATTGCTGCAGTTGCTGCTATTGCAATAACAAGCATTTTATATATTTCTTTCATCTGTAAAGCTCCCTTCAAACGAATATATGTCTTTATCTATTATCCGTCTGTCTGGGAGCTTTTATTATATTAATTTATAATTTTTATATTTCCTGTTAGATTTGTTACAAAATTATTAAAGCTATTACGTGGTAAAGCCAACTCACCTGTACAACCGTCGGGTATTTCTGCTTTTATTGTAAGCTGATCTTCGATGCTCTCCCATTCTATTATGATATCTCCCTTACGAGTTGCAATTTTTGCTTTTGCATAATTTATTCCAAATACAGGCATTGGTTGAAGCAATACTTTTTGGAAGCCCGGATCATTTTCGTTATATCTTATTCCAGCAACATATCTGTAAAAATATGCTTCAACATCAGCAAACATATGATGGCAAAGTGAAGCATCGCCACTCCATGTTTCGTAAAGAGTTGTTGCTCCCTGTTCAACCCAATAACCCCATCCGGGATATGTAAGATTATTGACTATTGCATAAGCAAGATCAGGACGATCGTATTCGCACAACATTCGTGGGACTGCTTTTGCCCCAAAAATACCGCAATCAATATGTCTATCAGTCTTCTCAACCTCATCAACCAGATGCGCAAAAACCTTTTCAGCCATCCCCCCTTCAATGAGTTTGTAATACAGTACAAGCGCATATGAAGTCTGACAATTACCTGCAACATATCCATTTTCTATGTTTATGAATTCTGCAATAAATTTTGCTTTTATCTTTTCAGATGTGTTTTTGTATTTATCAACTGACGAAAAGTCATTCAGGATTGTTGATATCTTTGTCAGCTTAACAGCGCAATCATAAAATATAGCTGTACTGCTGAGTGCAACAGGACATTTACTTGTTGCTAATCCGCCATTCTCAGGGTAACGCGGCGGACACCAGTCATCAAGTCCGAGATTAACGATATAATCAATGGTTGTCTTTTGCAGACTGTCGAAATATCGTTGCATATTATCATAATATTCTGATAAAATGCTGACATCCCCGGTATACATATAAATCATCCAAGGCAGCTCAATAATTATACTGTCCCATGCCGGACCACAGCTCCAGCCCCATGCCCAATTGCAGCCAATTGGAGCAATTCCGGGTATCTGACCATTAGGGCGCTGGCTGTCGCATATATCGTCCAACCACTTAATTAAGTCGGAAACACAATTATAATTAAGAAGAAACTGTTCAGCTGAGATAACAACATCACCTGTCCAGCCGTTCTTTTCACGATGTGGGCAATCTGTCGGTATCAGTACAAAATTCGCAAGAGATGAGTTCTTTGCGCACAATGAAATCCTGTTCAATCTTTCATTTGAACAACTGAATTCACCTGTCTTTTCAAAAGCAGCATGTATAAGTCTGCCAACAATATTATCCTTACTCAATTCACCAGTATATCCTTTTACTAGCATATAACGAAAGCCGTGATATGTAAATGTAGGTTCCCACTCTTCAACCTCATCACCGCTGCAAATATACTTATCTGTTTGAAACTCCGAGCTTTCAACATATTGTGAAATATGGTGTGTATCAAGCTCGCCGTCTTTGCTTAGCACCTCTCCGTATTTCAGAGTAATTTCTGTACCTTTGTTCATATTTTTTAATTTAATTTGAACCCAACCACTGAATATTTCTCCGAAATCAACAAGATAATTCTCATTAATTTTCATTATACTTATAGCTTCGACATTTTTCGTAACTCTGACAGGATGATGCTTCATCTCCTGCAGCTTGCCACCAACGCCACGGGTAACAGCAACATTCATCCAGCTGCTGTCATCGAAGCCCTCGCTGCTCCAGCCTTGTGGATCAAGTCTATTGTCGTATACATCACCGCAATATAAATCGTTGAAAATAAATGCTCCGGTTGAAGTTTTCCAGGTTTTATCTGAAACTACATTTATTTCATCATTCTCTGTTGCTATCCTGATATCAGCAATCAGCTTATTAGTATCTATCCAGGTTGAGTTATGATGATTCCACACATTAGGCTGCTGCGGTCTGTACATGCCGTTACCGAGAATAACCCCGACAACATTCTCACCTGACTTCAGATATTCAGTAATATCATGAGTAGTATAATAAAGCTTTTTATCATACACTGTGAAAGGCTGATTTAAAACTTCATTTCCAACACGAACACCATTTATAAATAAAAGATAATGTCCTACTCCGCATATTGATATCTGTGCTTTTTTTACTTTATTACTAATTATGAAGCTTTTTCTAAAATAAGGAGCGTAGGTTTTAAAATCACCGAATATATTTGTTGCCTGTATCCATTTTGCATTATTTCCGATTATACCACCGTATATAACACTGTTGTCCGTCATAATTATAACCATTCTTTCTTTATTAATGCAGCAATTATAGATTCTTTGACGAGAACATAAAACTTAGATTTTTTGTCTCGTTATTCGAAAACATTATATATTAAACAATGATGAAATGCAATAAAAAAGAGCTATCTTTCGATAACTCTTTTTCAATTAGCTAGTAATTTATGCTCTGGATTTCTTTATAACAACTATTGATACGCCAAGCATAACAACTGCAATAAGAACATAAGCATATGTCATGTCGCCGGTATCGGGTGTTGTTGTGCTTGTTTCAGACTCTTCTACAACAGGAGCTGTGAAAGCTGCATCACGAATGCAAGGATCCCAAGTATTTGAACGTGTTCTTGCAAAGTAAACATACTTAACAAGAGTTGCGTCTGCGGGGACTGTTGCTTCAGCGATAAAATAGAATTCGCTGTATGCGCTGTCGCCATCGCCAACATTTGTTGTGATCGGCTCGTCGTAACCTGTCATACCGTTAACAAGAACAGGTGTTCTTGTTTCAACTGTTTCGCCTGTGAAGGTTGTTGTTAATTCTGCCCATGTTGTACCATCAACTGATGAATAGAGTTTAACAAATTCGCCAAGGTCTGAACCGTCTTTTTCAACAGTTGCAAGCCCTGCTGTTACGCTGCCTGCGCCTACTGTGTGAAGGAAGCCGATCTGAACCTTGCTGCCGCCTTCAACTTCATAAGCTAGAACAAAATCTTGTGTTGCATCGGTTGTCCATACTGTTGCTGGTGACATATAAGATTCAGTGATTTTTGGCTGATTATCCTGAGCTTTTATTTCCCAGTTTGAAGAGTAATCAGCAACGATTCCTTCGTCTGACGTTACAACACTACCTAATGTTATTTCGCCGCCATCCTTAACCCAAGGATACCAATAAGTTACATTTTCGTCTACAACGACAGTTGCTGTTGCCAAAAATGTGCATGACAAAACAAACATCAATGCAATAACGATTGATAAAATCTTTTTCATTTAAAATACCTCCTAATTATTTGAGACTATATAAATTATATCATTGAAAAATTAGCTTGTAAAGAGAATTTGAGCGAATTATTTAATAAAGTGTTACATTTTACAATTAGTATTTATTCTGTGGATATTCTATCGACATATTTTAATATTCTGTAAACGCAACGTGTATATTATTTATCGGTGTTAATGATAATTTACATTATGGGCATTTTTTGCAATATTAATCTATAGTATTTTCAATATTTTTTTCATTAAAATCTTAACTTTATATCCTTGCAATGTCAAACGACACCTAATATCGCACCAAGGCTTAAAAATTCTGAAATCGTGTATTGTCAGTCTGTTATCTACTATTTTTGCAGCTTTAGATTTAAACTTAGAAACAGAATTTATTAGACCGAAATTATTGACAATAAAATCATGCACACATATAATTCCCTCATATGATAAAATATATTCAATTCTCTGATGATTGAATATATTCCGTAGATTCACCGTGTGTAAATGTCGTCGACTTCGATGATAACTTGTAGTGTAGATATTTTTTGCAATATCAAATTAATAGTATTTTCAATAATTTCTTTCATTGTAATCGTAACCTCATATGGCCTTGCAATATCGAATAATACCTTATACTGTACTGAGCTCTTAATAACTCTGAAATCATGTATTGTAAGCCTGTAATCGACTGCTTTAACGGCCTCTACGCATACATTGTGGATTTTTTCGATTTCATCATCAAACTCAGATACAGGATCCATATGAATAACAACCTGTATACCGAATTTCTGCTGTACTGCTCTTTCAATACCATCAACTACATCATGCGCTTTTAGAATACTCATACTCCCGGAAATTTCAGCATGAACAGATGCATACATGCGATTCGGACCGTAATTATGGATCATAAGGTCATGTACGCCGATAATTCCCTCAAATGATAATATATATTCAATAAAATTATCACACAGGTTTTTATCAGGTGGGGTTCCGATAATATGATTGGATGTATCTTTGATTATATTAATAGCTTCCTTAAAAATCAATACAGCTACAAAAGCACCGGCAAAACCATCCAATTTAATCCCAATAATCGGACTTAATACTAATGACAATATGACCGCTAAGGTTGCACCTGTATCAGATATACTGTCGATTGCTGTTGCTTCAAATACTATAGACGATATGGTCTTACTCAATTTCATATTGAAAAAATACAGCCATAGCTTTACAACAGCAGATATAGCAAGGACAACAATTGTTATAACACTGAAATCAGATTCATCCGGAGAAAAGATTTTTTGAACCGATGAATAAAAAAGACTGCCACCGAGAAGTATAATAATAAATGTAATACACATAGAAGCAATATATTCAATTCTTTGATGACCGAATGGATGCTCTTTATCCGGTGATTTATTTGAAAGCTTACTGCTTATAAGCGATATAACAGAGCTACCACTGTCAGAAAGATTATTAATAGCATCTGCTGTTACCGACACAAATCCAAAAATGCTGCCAACTGTAAATTTTGCAGCAAACAAAAGTATATTTATAATAATACCAACTGAGCCTGCCAGTATTCCTACCTTTTCTCTTGTAGTTGAATCATTATAATTTTTTGATTTAATAAATTTCTTTAACAATAATCCGGTCATAATAACGCTCCCTTCTGTCGTTTTGCGTCAGCACAAATAGCAAAGAACAATTCGTGGAGGTACGCGCGAATGTATCACTTATTTCTATATTTTTCAAGCTAAATCACTCCGTCTGTTAAAAATTAGCGGACAAATAGTCCGCTAATAAAATTTATTTTCTGATTAAACACATTTATTTTCGTTTGATAATAGCCCATTTATACCAAAAATATCAGGAATATTTATTGCTTTTATGTCTGCTCCCACACCACGCAGCTTTGCTTCCATGTTATCATACCCTCTTCTGATATGATAAATTTCCTCGATTTCAGACATACCGTCTGTTGCAAGTGCAGCAATTACCATCGCAGCACCGGCACGGAGATCACAAGCTCTGACTCTTGCACCTGTCAGCTTCTTTACTCCGGTGACAACAGCAGAACGACCGTTAACCTTTATATCCGCACCCATCCTGATCAATTCCTCGGTATACTTAAAGCGTCCGTCCCATACACCTTCAATCAGACGGCTGTTACCCTCTGCCAAAGTAAGAAGAACACAAATTTGCGGATTCATATCTGTCGGAAATGAGGGATAAGGCAAGGTCTTTACATTGATAGGTTTAAGAGGTTCGGTTCTGGAAACGATAACATAATCGTCTCCCTCCTCAACATTTACACCCATTTCTATTAGCTTTGCAGTTATTGATTCCAGATGTTTTGGAATTACATTTGTTATTTTCAAATGGTTGCCTATTCTTACTGCTCCCGCGATCATATACGTACCGGCTTCAATCATGTCCGGGACAATTGCATATGTTACTCCTGTAAGCTCCCTGACGCCCTTTATTTTAATCATATCAGTGCCTGCACCGGATATCTCCGCGCCGCAGGCGTTCAAGAAATTTGCAAGATCGACTACATGAGGTTCTCTTGCTGCATTATCTATTGTTGTAACACCGCTCGCTGTTACAGCTGCAAGAATAATATTAATTGTAGCACCAACCGATATATCATCCATGAAGATATTATTTCCAACTAAACCATTTTCGGTTGTTGCACGGATACACATTAATTCTTCTTCGACTGTCGCTCCAAGAGCTTCAAACCCTTTTATATGTCTGTCAATCGGTCTGACCCCGAAATCGCAGCCGCCAGGTTTTGCCGAATATGCAGTTCCGAATCTACCGAGCTCAGCGCCAAGTACATAGTATGAAGCACGCATTTTTGATGCAAATTCATCGGGAGATTTCCCTGCTATAATATTCTTTGTATTTATTTCAACCGAAGTTTTATTTAACCATTTTACCGAAGCTCCCATCACTTCAAGTATTTTTATCGACGTACAAACATCATCAACCGGGGGAAGGTTTTCGATGACACACTTACCATCAACTAATATCGTTGCAAACAGAATTGCGACCGCAGAATTTTTCATCCCACTAACTTCAATCTCACCTTGTAATGTATTACCGCCAGAAACAATAATTTTCTCCATTAATTTCATCCTAACATATGTATATAAAATTGAGTAAATCAATAAATAATTTAATTAAAAACTCTAAAAGAAACCATAACAATTATATCACACTATGAAATAAAGTCAATACATTTCCTTATTTGCTGCCTATAATGCAAAAGGTTTTACAAGTATTACATTTTTAACTCCTATTTTATTATATTATATTTAATGATTTCAGGTTACAAAATTACAAGTGTTAATGAGCTTTTTCTTGCCAGATCAATATGCTTGACAATTATAGTTTTCAGGTATATAATAAAATGTACAACTACATAATAATATTAAGCACTCGAAACATTTTTGTTTTGATGTTTATAACTGGAAATGAATTACGCATTATATCCGTATTTGACTGATAAATGAGTTGCCGTAGCCAAACTTTAGTTTCATTTATTAGTTTAGTATAAAATAACTTATGTAATTCATTTTTATTTTGCATTTGATATTTTGCACTTTAAAGGGTGGCGGTACCCCGGTGCTATAATAAAATGACAATTGAATTTAGTGAGAATTATATTCTCTTGAAAATTTATTGTCAGTAATAAAGTCAAACCATCCGACCGACAACCGATGTATTTGATTCATAATTTTTGTTGTCGGAGAAACGGATTGATATGGATAATAATAAGACAAAAAAGAAAAAGAAGCCATCGTCAAAGTCTAAGCTGAAACTGATATTTCTTGGAGGACTCGATGAAATAGGCAGAAACATTTCGGTTTTAGAATATGAGAATGATATTATGGTTATTGATTGCGGTATATCATTTCCCGATGAAAGTATGTTAGGTGTAGATATAGTTATTCCTGATACAACATATCTTGAGAAGAACAAAGAAAAAATACGCGGTATTGTTTTAACTCATGGTCATGAAGATCATATCGGTGCAATACCTTATTTTCTGAAGTCAATCAATGTTCCGATTTACGGCACAAGACTAACTCTCGGGATTCTTGAAAATAAGCTTATTGAGCATATGCTCGACAAAACTACCTCTTTAAATGAAGTTGTAGCAGGACAGCATATAAAGCTTGGTTGCTTCGATATAGAGTTTATAACTGTAAATCACTCTATTCCTGATGCTGTTGGATTGTGTATAAACACACCATATGGTAACATTATTCATACAGGCGACTTTAAAATCGACCTGACACCTCCACAGGGAAAAACAATCAACTTGTCACGATTTGCTGAGCTTGGTACACAGGGTGTACTTGCGCTGCTCGCAGATTCGACCAATGTTGAACGCCCCGGATTCACCCCTTCGGAACAGATTGTTGTTTCGTCGTTTGAAAAGCTATTTTACAACTGTGAAAAGAGACTTGTTATAACGACCTTCTCATCTAATGTATATCGTGTGCAGCAGATCATCAACTACTCTGAAAAGAATGGTAGAAAAGTAGCAATTACAGGTCGTAGTATGCTCAATATAGTCAAAGCTGCTGTTAAGTTAGGTTATATGAAAATACCCGAAGGACTTTTAATTGAACCTGCCGAAATGAAAAGATACAAGCCTTCTCAGCTGACACTGATCACAACCGGAAGCCAAGGAGAACCTATGAGTGCTCTTTACCGCATGGCTTATGGAGATCATTCCACTGTATCGCTTGGAAAAAGCGACCTTGTAATAATGTCATCCTCGACAATTCCCGGTAACGAAAAGCTAATATCTAAAATAGTAAATGAGCTTCTAAAACGCGGTGTAGAGGTTATAAACGATTCCATTGCGGATGTTCATGTTTCCGGCCATGCTTGTCAGGAAGAATTGAAAATCATACACTCACTTGTAAAACCTAAATATTTTATACCTGTTCACGGTGATTACAGTTTTCTAAAAAAGCATGCCGATCTCGCAAAATCGCTCGGTATGCCTGATGGTAATATATTTATTTCAAGCATAGGCAAAGTGCTTGAGTTTGATGATCAGGGTGTCCGTTTTAATGGAGTAGTTCAATCCGGACAGGTTATGGTAGACGGTTATGGTGTCGGTGATGTTGGAAGTATTGTATTGCGTGACCGCAAACATCTTGCCGAAGATGGATTGATTGTTGTTGTTGCAGCTATTGATCTGTATGGCAAAAACATTATGTCTGGACCGGATATAATTTCACGTGGTTTTGTTTATGTAAAAGAATCCGAAGCATTAATGGAAGAAATACGATTGCTTGCTAGTGATTCTCTAAATAAACAATTATCAAAAGGTATAAATGATTGGAATATATTAAAGAATACTATGAAAGATAATCTGGCTTCGTTTATTTATTCTAAAACAAAAAGAAAGCCAATGATTCTTCCTGTAATAATGGAAGTTTAGTTCATTATGAAAAAACATGTTTTAATAACTGGAGGTTCAAGAGGGATAGGTGAAGCAATCGTTAGATTGTTCTCTCATTCAGGATATCGTGTTACTTTTTGTTATAACACAAGCTCGGAAGCTGCCGATTCTATAATTAAAAGTTTATCCGATTACGAAGTTACAGCAATACAATGTGATATTTCGGATATTAACGCAGTAAAGAAAATGATAAATAGTCTTCCTGAAATTGATGTTCTGGTCAACAATGCCGGGATATCTGTCATGGGACTGTTCCATGAGCTTTCCGATTTCGAGATTAAAAGATTATACGATGTAAACCTGTTCGGCATCCTCAACTGCTGCCGTGCTGTGATTCCGCAGATGGTCAGCAGAAAAAGCGGTGTTATAATCAATATATCCTCGATCTGGGGCGAAATCGGTGCATCATATGAGGTAGATTATTCGGTTACAAAAGCAGCTGTTATCGGACTTACAAAAGCTCTTTCAAAGGAGCTTGCACCATCGGGGATATGCGTTAATTGTGTCTCACCTGGTGTAATTGATACTGACATGAATGCTGACCTGTCATACAACGACCGTAGAAGTCTTCAAAATGAAATCCCTCTTGAACGCTTTGGTGAACCGGAGGATGTTGCAAAAGCAATACTGTTTTTAGCATCCGATGATGCCGCTTATATAACCGGTCATGTGCTGTCAGTTAACGGTGGATTCGGTCAATAATATTATTTCTAAAAAAGAATTAATATTAAAAAAACCATCATTGAATTTGTGTAAAAAACAGCGGGAACCCATGCATGGACTCCCGCTGTTTTTTTATGAAACAATGATAAAGATATGGCAACTATTTAAAAGCTCCGTATTTTAGAATTAGACATAGACTGTCGTTACATCACGGCAGTTTTATTTTTGGGCAAATATTTATAAATAATTGGTGTTCCGATTGCTGTGGTTATCAGCTCCGGACCCATATATGAACCATTGTAGATCAATGAATAAACCCACATGCTGTATTGATGTACGATTTCATTCCAGTTTTGTTCTTTTGTTATCTCGTACCAGATAACGACACCACTGAAATAGTGAAATAAAAATCGTATCAACACAACAACAACTGCACCTACTAAAACTCCTTTCAATGGGTTGTTTTTGTTCTTGAATAAACCTGCAAGGCCTAACGATGTAAACGGAAAAATGTAGTCCAGCAGAACGCAGCCGACAATTCCGATATATCCGGCTGCTCCTGCGTACCCAACATTCGCCCAACCCAGCATTAATTGAATAAGCGAATAAACGAAACCTGCTGACAGGCCCCATTTAATGCCCAGCCTGTATGAAAGCAGTATTATTGGCACCATTGACAGTATAGTTACCGAACCTCCTAACGGCGGCTCATAAACCTTGATTAACGACAATACCGTTGCAAGTGCGATCATTATCGCACTTTCAACTAAATTTCTGACATTTGTTCTCATTTTTTCTTTTCCTTTCCAAAAATAAAAAATAATGCGCAGCATTTATATGCTGCGCGGGAGGCCTTTTGGCCCTAGTCTATTCGTTAAAAACCCTGATATTGAAAGAATTACTTCAATATCTCTGGCTTGCGAAAAGCTATTCCCTACGACGGCATTACCCGTATCAGGTTCAATGGGTATTTCTCAGCACCGGGAAGTATTCCCGGGCACCCCTTGCCGATAATTGTTTTAGTAATTTATAATCGGCATATATTCAATTTTTAATTAACTCTCACTTATCTCGGATTCTATTGTTGAATTATTATCCGATGTTTCCAGGCTGTTCTCGCTCGTACTTTCATCGTTTACTTCTAAGGTATCATCTTCGGATGTGTCATTAGCAATTTCATTATCCGGTATATACTCATCCAGATCATCCGGCAGTGTAACAGTTACACCCTCTCCGAATTCTTTATATGATAATCGCATTGTTGCAGAAATATCAAATCGATAATCTGCATCATCAAACTTTACATTCGGAATATAAGGCATTTTATTATACACTGTAATGTCGTAGGTCAGACTTATACTTGACAGTATCGGATTTTTACCACTTATATCCACAACAAAAACACAATCCGCATCACCGTAATTGGTTTTGTTGTAATCGGGATTCAAAGCTCCTGCAAGGGTGTAAATATTCTCACCAAGTAATTTTTTAAACAATTCATTATTTGCTTTAAGCTTAAATTCATAAGTTTTTGTAGTTCCACCGGTTGATGTCTTCAGGCTTTTCAATTCGTTTTTTTCAAATACCGGAGCTTCGGAAAATATAAATTGTTCAAGAAGGCCGGCTTCATCAAGATCGGTATAGGATTTTATATCTTCTCCGGTTATATCCGAATAATATTTCCCGTCCGAATAAGCAACCTTCACCGTCGAAGAGGTTCCGAGTACATACTGAGTCATGACACCGTTCATAATCAGTTTATTGCTCTTGTCGATATTCAAATCACCCTGAGCAAACATAACTGTAGTATCTTCAGTGTTTGATGATATACTGAGGTAGAAGGATTCTTCGTAGACGAAATATTTGTTTGTGTTATCGACAGCGGTACATAGATCCTCATAATCGCTATTGCTGACACAGCTGTAAAATAATCCGCTGATTAAAATTATGAAAAGAATCCCTTTTACTCTATTCATTAGATAATATCTCATCTTTACTGATTGCTATTGACTGATCCATCATATTTTTGACCATATCATAACTGACATAAAACTCACCTTCGCCATTGATTGTATAGAAGCATTTTCGTGAGGTGCTTCTATAAAATTTATATTCAAAATTTCCGGAGTCACATTCCACATTTACAGTTAAAATCGGTTCTGTGCCTTCGTCAGGTGGTTCTTGATAATCAACCAAATAGAACTGCAGGAAAGTCAGATAATATTTTTTGAAAGAATCAACATTATATTCCTTGCCGTCAGCATACACATTGGTAACTTTTTTCTCATCATCTAAAACAATATTATAAATATATGATTTGTCATCAAATGAAGCAACTATTTTATGAACAGTACCGATATTTTGTGAAAATATTTGCACATCGACGAAATCAATCAAGCCCCATTCAAGAAATGGAATATTCGAAATCGGCAATTCTACTACAGCTGTTGAAAGCATTGAATAGGCATATAAATTACCATCTTCATCGGGCTTCGAGAATTTAATATAATAATACTGATCGTCGTAAGAGTATAATACTTCATACATCGGTTTGTCAAGTCCCCATTTTGCAAGTCTTTCAATATATGCTGCATACTCTTCAGTATTCTCTTCGCTTGCAGGTATTATACCGTAATCAACAACCGATGTTCCTGACATAGCAGCTAAAGTTGCTTGAACGGCTGAGTAGGCGTCAGTTGATGCGGTATATACATTGGTCGGATATACCATCAGATATGGAAAAATATCGTTTTCGATTTTTTCATTTGCAGCCTTTAGTCTGATGTTAACAACAGGAGTCAAAGCTTCATCATCTTCATTGAGTTTTTTGGAGAACATGAAGTTGTTTATATTTACATAGTCTGTCGGTGATGAAATCTGAATCGACAAATACGGTTGTAAATAATAATAAACAGAACATAAATGACTTGTTGCAATACTCGAATCGAGAACATATACTGTATCTTCATTGTAATATTTCGCATAATAACCACCGCCGGAAGGAATAGCATCACCAATAAATATTTTGTGATATTTATTGTCAACTGTATTAATTTCAACATATGCAGGATTGTCTTTTTCTACATCAAGACCGTATATGCTGTAATCGGTTATTCCCTCAAGCTTATACAATGAAAGCATATAAGTTGAGTTGACAATCAGCGATGAAAATTTTTCACTGTCATAACCCACAAATTCAGCGCCTTCAAAGTAAAAGTTGTTGTCCGAAGCACGATATACTTTATATGAACCGTATGAATTTGTTACAGTTATATCCTGTACATCGGCTCTTTGAATATTAGGATAAATAAATTTTCTTTCAATTGCTGAGCTTGTTTCACTGGTATCATTACCTATAATTGCTTTAGTAGCAAAATATATTCCGGTAAGAGCAACGACAACAACTGCAATTATTATAATTATAGTTATCTCTTTTTTCTTTGACTTCATTACAGGTGTCTCCTCTTAAGGAATACTATAAAGCCGATAATTGCAACAAACAGAGGACCGACAGCACATAAAACTATCGTAAGTGTTTCGGCAGTTGATTGATCAATAGTTAACCCTTGATCATAGAATCTCTTGAATTCCAACCCGTTCGGTACTCTCTCCGAGCCCATAATTCTTGCAAGTGAATAGAATACTTCCTTATTGCCATACTGACCGGTTACATAATTATCAGCACCAAGATCGGTTGAACCAATCAAGACGACAGTAGAATATATTAATGCTTGTGCTCCAGCTTCGCCGATATACTTCTGTTTGCTCGCAACCGCCATCAAAGGCATTGCGTCGCTGTCAACTTCTTCATCATCTTTATATGCAATAGCTGTAGCAGCAGATGTAAATGAAGTTGCAACTGTTGAACCGTTTGTAGGTTCTGTTACAATAAGCGGAACCGAATTATTAAATATTGTACGCGGTGTTGAAGCCATAGTAACAAGAGACTTAATCACTTGATATGCAGCGGTGTTTGTGTCGTCGGTTACATACTGTGCAATCAATCTTGTTGCGGCAGAATCTGCACCGGTTGCAGCACCCTTGGTATCTATAATTTGTGTATTTGTCTGCCAACCGAGTCCCCACTCTGACAGGAATTCGGATAACTCGGGCAGCTCGGGTGTATCGGGGTTGACCGTAACAATAATATGATTGAAATCATTCATAAAAGCAGCAAGCTTATCTATTTCATTCACGCCACCATCTTGCTCAGCTGAATATCCTTGAAAATCATATTTGGGATTGTTTATAAATAATATTTTCGTGTTTTCGGGTATTTCTTCATCTTTTGTCAAGTCGACAACCTGAACAGAAAATCCCGATTCAACCAATGTAACCATTAATTGATTTACAGAAATGTCCTCAGTATGTCCTGTTGTAAATGCAACAACCGGCTGTTCCTCACCCGAAACTTGTATTATGGCATTGGTAAGAGTAACTTCACCTTTAAACCCATATAGATCTCCGGTACTTTCAGCGGTTACAAAAAATCCTGCCGGATATAGATGACGAAACTGCCCGTTAGCACCTTCGACAATAATGCTGTAGGTCTGAATTGAAGTAGTGCTTTCTTTCTGCCATTTATCAGCTTGTTCTTTATCTTTAATTATATCAATGTATTTAACAGTTATATTATCAAATTCCTTGCCAAATTCTTCGATTAAGTTTCTTACCATAAGAACCGCATCACCATCTGCATCAAGTTTATCACGTTCTTTACAAAAGTATATAGTGATAGGTGTATCAATATCTTCGATAAATGCTTTTGCTGCCGCAGAAACAGAATATACACCTGTATCAGTAAGGTCAATATTCAACGAGGTTTTCTGTTCTACAAGAGATATAATAAGATTTAATAACACAATTGCAACAAGAACAACCGCAACAAAGGCTAACGATAATGAACCGTATTTGACTGTTTTTTTCATTTGTTTTCTCATCTTCCTAATCATTCCTTTCTTGTTTAAACCGGGGAATTGTGCTGTATTTGGCTTTGCCAAATTTGCATCATTCTGTTAGGTGCAAAGGCACGAAACCCAGTTTGAAAAATTCATTTTTCAAACTTTACCCTCCCGACTTAATCAAGACCAACGGCGTTTTTCATAAACGCGTACAGTCAGGAACAGGAACAAAAATGTGAATGATATAAAATAAATAAGTGAGCTAAGGCTTATCATACCGGATGTAAACGGTGTCATTCTGTCAACTACAGAGAACCATTTAATTATAACTCTTATAAACTCAACCGGAATATATGTTGTTATAAATGTTGTCAAAACAAATAGAAGAATTACAAGCATAGATGATATGGAAGCTATCAGCTGACTTTCGGTCAGACTGGACATCAACGCACCGACTGCTATAAAAGCGGCGCCGAGTAAAAAGATAGCTACTGTATTGCCTATAATTATTGCTGTCGGCGGTTTCCCAAAAGCATTTAATATTAAGAAATTCAAGCTGCTGATAAGTAATGCTCCTGCATACATTGTCAAGGCAGCAAGGTATTTTGCAAATATCATTCCTGTCAGGCTAACCGGTGATGTAAGAAGCAGTTGCTCGGTCTTTGTTCTTCTGTCATCCGCAAACAGCTTCATTGTTAATATCGGAAGCATAATGGCAAGGATAAAAATCATTATACTGAAATATGTCCCGACACTGCTGTCTTCACCTGCAAGAAGTGTTGTATAACATAATGCGAATCCGCTTACGGCAAAAAATACTGCGAAAAAAATGAATCCGATAGGTGTTGTAAAATATGATTTTAATTCGCGTTTATATATGGCACTCATTATTTTACCACCTTTCCGGTAATTTTTGAAGCGGCTTTTTTCTTTTCATTTTGTTTATCGACAAGTTTAATAAAGATATCTTCGAGGTTCATTTCCATACCTTCAAGACCTATTAATGCCCAGCTGTTTTTTGCAAGTGCGTAAAACAAGAGCTTTCTTATATCAATGTTTTCGTCAGACTCTATCATATAGCTGATAGAATCGGTGTCTCGTTTGCCGATCACTTCACAAAATTTGACACCTTGCAGTGTTTTCAACATCTTTAATACATCATTCTCAGGACCGACAATTTTTGCAATTATTCTTCTCGGGCCTTCGACAGCAAGTGTAAGATCTTCTGTTTTTTCGTTTGCAACAATAACACCCTTGTTGATAACAACAATTCTGTCGCAGATTGCCTGGACTTCGGGAAGAATATGTGTGCTGAGTATAATTGTGTGCTCTTTACCGAGCATTTTAATCAGATTTCGTATTTCAATTATCTGTTTCGGATCAAGACCGATTGTTGGTTCATCAAAAACAAGCACCTGAGGATTACCGATCAATGCTTGCGCAATACCGACTCTCTGTCGGTAACCTTTTGAAAGGTTCTTAATCATGCGGTTAAACACATCATTGATTTTTACAACATCGCAAATTTCTTTTATATGCTGTGCTTTCGGAAATTTGCAGCGTTTCAGCTCATAAACAAAGCTGAGATACTCTTTGACCGTCATGTCAAGATAAAGCGGAGGAAGTTCGGGTAGAAAGCCAATACGTTTTTTTGCTTCAAATGGATTATCAAAAATATCAAATCCATCAATCTTAACAGTACCATTTGTTGCTGACAGGTATCCTGTCAAAATATTGAGTGTGGTAGATTTCCCGGCTCCGTTAGGTCCGAGAAACCCCATTATCTCGCCTTCATTAACATTGAAGCTGATATTACAAACAGCCTGTTTGTCGCCATAATTCTTGACGAGATTGTTTATTTCTATCATTTACTTATATCCCTTTCTAAAGTCGACATTTAGGTTACATTAATTCGTATGTTAATGCGGTCAACTTCCAAAAAAACACTTCGTGTTTTCATGATGGTTATCTGTGATTATTATTTACATAGTCGACATTTAGGTTACATTAGTTTTTATGTTAAAGCATTTGGCTTCTACGCATGTATCAATTGATTATATATCATTTATAAGTGCTGATTGTGAAAAAACACAAAAATGTTTGTGAATTAACCTTTTTCTTTGACAATTTTCATGCCAATATCCGCAAGAGCCGCTTTGGGAACCTCAGAAGGACAGTTTGTCATAAGCTCCATTGCATTCTGCATCTTCGGATATGCAATAACATCCCTGAGTGATTCGCAGCCAAGCATCTGCATAACCAGTCTGTCAAGTCCGAGCCCCATTCCTCCATGCGGAGGCGGTCCGAATCTGAAGGCATCAATCAGATAACCGAACTTTTTCTTTGCCTCTTCATCGATAAGTCCGAGAAGGCTGAATATTTTATTCTGTAATGTCGGATCTGTTATTCTGATTGAGCCGCTTGAAAGCTCAATACCGTTAAGCACAAGGTCGTATGCTTTTGCACGGACATTAGACTTATCTGTATCAAGCATATCTATACATTCATCAAGAGGCGCTGTGAAAGGATGATGCATTGCGACAAACTCTCCAAGCTCCTCATCATAATCAAAGAAGGGCATCTCAACAACCCAAAGGAATTCATATCCTTTGCGTTCAACGTCTGTTCTGTTCGCAACCTCAACACGCAATTTACCAAGCTGCGAAAGTACATGCGAATTGTTTTTATCAGCGATAATAAGGATTGTATCACCTTTTTCGCAGTTTGTACGCTCAATAATTGTTTGCATCTCAGCTTCGGTCATATATTTGCCAAAGGATGAGGATATTCCCTGCTCTGTATTACGTATCCAGGCAAGTCCCTTTGAACCAATACCTTTTGCAAACTCAGTAAGACGATCAAGCTCTTTTCTTGTAAGCTTGTCGCCGAGTCCTTTCGCATTTATCGCGCGAATACTGCCACCGGCAACCGCATCTGTGAAAACTGAGAATCCACAACCTGCGACAATATCACTGATATTAATTAACTCCATGCCGTATCTAAGGTCAGGCTTGTCCGAACCGAAGCGTTCCATGACTTCATGATATGTGTATCTCGGAATTGGAAGTGAAATATCAACATTGAGTGCTTCTTTGAAAAGACGGACTACATACCCTTCAGCCATCGTCAATATATCATCGATATCAACAAATGACATCTCAAAGTCTATTTGTGTAAATTCAGGCTGTCTGTCCGCACGCAGGTCTTCATCACGGAAGCAGCGTGCAATCTGCATATAACGGTCAAATCCTGCCACCATCGACAGCTGTTTGTAAAGCTGGGGTGACTGTGGCAATGCATAGAATGAACCTTTATGGATTCTGCTTGGGACAAGATAATCTCTTGCGCCTTCGGGAGTAGATTTTATAAGAATAGGAGTTTCTATTTCAATAAATCCGTTTTCATCAAAATAATCTCTTGTTATTTTCGCAACCTTATGTCTGAAAAGTATATTATTCATTACATCGGGGCGACGCAGGTCAAGATATCTATACTTCATGCGCAGCTCTTCATTTGCCTTGCATTTTTCGACAATTTCAAAAGGAGGTGTTTCAGAAATACCGAGTTGTTCGATTGCAGTAACAAATATTTCAACTTCACCTGTTGGTATATTCGAATTTTTGCTTGCTCTTTCGCGAACAATGCCTTTAGCTGCCAGAACATACTCTGATCTTGCGCGAGACGCAACTTCTTTCACGCTCTCTTTTGTATTTTCGTCAAAAGCAAGCTGAACGATTCCTGTTCTGTCACGAAGATCAATAAATATGATACCTCCAAGGTCGCGTTGCTTTTGTACCCAACCGCAAACACTGACTTCAGTTCCGATATCGGATGCTCTCAGCTCTCCGCAATAAATTGTGCGTTTTATAGTAAAATTCATAAAACAATAACTCCATTCGAATTTAAAAATTAAGTAAATTAATAAGTGCTTCTGATGTTAATTCTGTTTCTTTACTCTCGCCGGTCTGCATATTCTTAATCTGAGCTTTCCCGATATCAAGCTCGTTATCGCCCATAACTATAACAGCTTCTGCACCAATCTTGTCGGCATATTTCATCTGCGCTTTGACCGACCTGTTGCAAAGGTCGCATTCCGCATAGATTTTATTTGCTCGTAACACTTCAGTCAGTATGAAAGCTTTTTGTTTTGCTCTGTTTCCGATAGGAGCTATATAAAGTTTCGGAGCTGATTTTAATTCGGGTATTGAACCTGAATTTTCCATTGCAGCAAGTAATCTTGTTATACCCATACCGAACCCGACTGCATCAGTTTTCGGGCCGCCTAATATCTCCACAAGCTTGCTGTATCTACCGCCGCCGCAAACCGTACTTTGAGCGCCTATACTTTCATCAATGAACTCAAAAACTGTTTTTGTATAATAATCAAGCCCTCTAACTATGTTTGTATCGATAACAAAATCAACTCCGCATTCAGTTAGCAGCTGTTGAAGCTGTTTGAAATGTTCATCGCAGTCACTGCAAAGGTGATCGGTTGATTTAGGTGCATTTTCGCTGACCTTTTTACAAGAATCTATCTTACAGTCAAGCACTCTTAGAGGGTTTGTCTGAAGTCTTTCTTTACAGATAGGACATAATGCTTCAGAATTCGCTGTCAGATACTCGACCAGCTTTTCTCGGTATGCCGGACGACATTCATCACAGCCTATTGAATTCAAGTGCAGCTTAACGTCCTTTACACCCAACGCAGTAAATACTGAGTTTGCAAGCATAATTGCCGTTGCATCAGCTGACGGACTGTCGCTACCGAAAATTTCAATACCGAACTGCCAGAATTCGCGTGAGCGGCCTTTTTGCGCTTTTTCATGACGAAAGAAGTTTGCAATATAGTACAGCTTCAAAGGCATAGCGTTGAAAACAAGCCCGTTTTCAATTATGCTTCTGACAACACAGGCTGTACCTTCAGGGCGAAGCGATAAACTTCGTTTATCTCTGTCGTTGAAGGTGTACATCTCTTTCTGAACTATATCGGTTGTCCCGCCGACGCTCCTTGTAAAAAGTTCGGTTGATTCAAAGGTAGGAAAACGGATTTCATCGAATCCGTAGTTTACAGTTATCTTTCTTATAACAGACTCGACATATTGCCATACCTTAACCTTATCTGGCAATATGTCGAAGGTTCCGTATTGTTTCTGAATTGTATTCATGCTTTATAAATTCAGATGAATGTAAATACATTCAAACGAATGTTTACATTACTGCCTCTCTGATTATTTTATTATCTTCTTATAATGTTGTTTCGCCAGTCAAGATCACCGCGATCAAGTGCCAGAATCAACGCTTCAGCGGTTGCGATGTTTGTCGCAACAGGTACATTATGCAAATCGCAAAGACGCATAATATTCATGTTAGTTTCATCAGCATCCGCATACTCGGCATTTGATGAGGTATCGCGAAAATAAAATAAAATATCGATTTCGTTGAACGCAATACGTGAAGAAATCTGCTGGGTTCCACCGGTAGAGCCGGAAAGCAATCTTTCAATAGGTAGTCCGGTTGCATCGGATATATATTTACCTGTTATAGAAGTTGCGCAAAGTGTATGCCGGCTCAGAATGCCGCAATAAGCCATACAAAGTTCAGCCATCAATTCCTTTTTCTTATCGCTTGCGATCAATGCAATTACCATAATAAAATCCTTTTCTCCAACGAAATTACTATAAAATTTCATGAACCATTTCTCGCTGGCAAAACGATTCAAAAAATATTTTTCTTTAAAATTTCAGAACATTTTAATTTTTTTATTCGAAGCATATATATTATTAAAAAGTGGTACGTTGTTTTTGCATATTCTGCTGGCAATATTAAAAACAGCTAATTCGTATTTACTTCTTTTTTTTGTATTCCTGTCATAAGCAATCCTGCCAATTTCCTGATCAGGTGGTAGATTATCATCATATGGAATTATACCGAGCAATCTAACAGTTGTCCGGTTTATCATGTCAACCACACCGGGAAGCCTGTTTTTTGCAGCATCATTAGCCCTGAAGCAATTGACTACCAATCTGAGATTTTCGAATCCCATCTCCGAGAGTGCTGTTGCTGTTCTCTCAGCTGCACGTATTGATGATGCCTGATGAAGCGAGACGATTATTGCATCATCTGCTGTTTTAGCAAATGATATATATAGTTCATTTATATTTGCTGCCGAGTCAATCAAAATAAAATCATATTTATCGCGAAGTGATGAGATCAATTTTGTGAATTCAAACTGCGTCGGTATACGTTCTATCTGATCCTCGCTATTAAAATCATCATTCATTGGTGCAGGCAGAAAACTGAGAAGCGGATTTGTCTCGCTGTATATTATTGCACTGTCTATATCACATTTGCCGGAAATAACATCATATAAATCAAACACCGCATAATCTTCAAATCCCAGTACAATGTCCATACAACGCATCCCAAAGTCCCCGTCAATAACAAGTACCCTTTTGTTGAGATAAATTAATGCACCCGCAAGATTAGCAGTAACCGTGGTTTTGCCGACTCCACCCTTGAAAGAAGTAATAAATATTACTCTGCCCAATGTCGGCTCCACCTCCTGTATAACCTTTTAAAATACTATTTAAAAATATCTGATTCTGCGGATTCTGTTTCGATTAAATTCACAGCAATCATATACACCCTACATATTAACACTGTTTTATCTGTTTGTCAAGTTCGGACAATGATTTTAAAGTAGGATTGATGAAAAATAATCACTGATAAATATTGTATAGCGTGGTATTATACTAATTTTTATCATAAGAAACAGTTTATTTTAAAATGATAGCGGGCGAAATTAACTCCGCCCGCTATCATAACATTTGATTACTCTACTTCAACACCGGTTACTTCAAGCTCTGCGACACCAATGAATCCGGCTTCGCCGCCAGCTGTGCCGAATATTCTGATTCCTTTACATTCGATTTCATCAAATGTAAGGGTATAGGTTGTGAAATAGCCTCCGAATGCACTTATATCGTTTCCATTGGGATATTCGGGTGAAATAGTTGCGTCGACATCTATCCAACTGCTATCGACAAACGCTTGCAGCTTCATCGAACCGTCAGCAAACCAGCCCCCATTGTCAAAGTGCATACCTTCGGTATAAACAACAGATGAAACCTTGAAGGTATCATAGAAAAAATATCCCACATAATCGTCATGCGTACCCATATAACCTACATAGGTATCGAATTGCTCAGTATTTGCACCTGTTTTCACGCCATCGCGGATAATGTTGAGATCCTTGCTTCCGCTACCGGTTGGAATCATATCCGAGCAGACAGGTATACCACTTTCTGCGATATTTCTCACAATTCCTTTATTTTCATCATTACTTTTTTTAATTTTTTCTACTGTAACTGCATCAGTGAATACATAATTATTATCATTGTTGTTTGTTACTGTGCATGTAACAGTATATGTTCCCGTTTCACTGTAAATATGCATCGATGTATTTTCATTGTATACATTTCCATCACCCATATCCCAGACAATTGATTTTATTCCATTAACATCATATGTAAGTAATGAAATCTGCAATATATTATCCTCAAGCGAAACACTTGCTTCAACCGAAGGCATATCCGGCCATTGTTCAAATTCAACAGCAGTTATTTCGCTGTCATTTTCAATTGTCCAGACATCATCTGTCTTCGTAAAACCTTTTACTTCAAGTACCTGAAGTAAAAGATCAAGATTTGTGTCAACAGCATTTTTTAATGTATATTCCGTATATGAGAATTTTGTTCCTGTCATGTCAATGTTTGTTTTCCATTCAGACGGTAATGCTTTGTATCCGTAGAAATTTCCGAGGATTGCACCTACACTTGATGGGTTACAGTCATTATCCTGCCCACACTGCATTGCAATTTTCATTGAATTATTGAAATCGCCTTCACCATAAAGCAAACCGATAAGTATATAAGCTGAATTCATCTTAGCATCAATATTTGCCGCACCTGCACCATACCAGATACATCTGTCAGTATCGCCCCACTCGTCCTCGATGCTTTGCCAACATTCCTGCCATGTCTTACCGTTGTTATACAGTTCCATGACATCATTCATCATTTGTCTGAAGAGAGTTCCTTCAGATATTGATTTGATACCTGCATCAATAATTTCGTCTACGCTTTCAGCATAGAAAGCTGCCGAATGCATTGCGCTGACAAAAACTCCGCCGTAAACACCGTCACCGTAATTCATTATGTGACCGATTTCAAAAGCTCTGTTCGCAGCATCAAAAACCATACCCGGATATAACTGACCGACAAAGTCGGATTCAATCTGCCAGTCAATATCATCACAATGCAGGTTATAAAGGTAGCTTCCCGAAAGTGGCGCTTCAATGCCCTTTCTCAGATTCTCTCTTCCGATTTTGTTCGCATGATCAAGTCCGAATTCGGAATCTTTAAATGCATCGGCAAGAATTTTTATCGAACAATCTACGCCGTTCTTTTTCATTGCATCGATAAAAGGAATCTCAACATAAATATCATCCTGCCCAAATGCATCGTTCAGATTAAGACTACTTATATCCAGCACCTTGTCATCTGGAACAGTCACTCCCTGATAAAAAAATTCTATTGGTGCTCCCCAGACAACACCCGCCATCTGCCCTACCCATGAGCCAAGCAGTTTGTCATACAAATCATCTTCGCTGATTGCAAAAGTTGACTTTTCTGCTTCGGAAGCGGTTGACTGTGTTGCACTGCTGTCATCAGCCTCACTTGTGGTTCCGTTTCCTGAGCATGATACTAAAACCAAAGTCACAAGTAGCAAAATTGAAAGTAGTTTTATTTTCATTAATTAAATCCTCTCTGATGAATATATTTATACATGCTAATATATTGACATATAGGCATAATCCTCAGTATTGAAATTCAAAATATTCCAGATGCTAATAATTTGCTTGTATTGATTATATAGTATCATATTATTTTTAGGTATTCAATATTAAAACAGAACAACAATTATATATTTCGGAAGTATTTTATCTAAATCTAACTTGTAAATATTGTATGTGTTATTGTGTTATAACTACTTTGTCTTGACTTTGGAAATATTTTGTGATATAAATATCTTACGCTATATGAAGGAGTATTATATTAAAATGAAAAAAATCAAAGCATTAGCCCTTGCTCTTGTTTTAATACTTAGCCTTGCTGTTGTATTAATAAGCTGCGATACTAAAGGTACCGAGAGTACGAGCAGCGATGCTTCTGCTGCAGTATCTGAAACATCTGAAGCTGAAAGCGAACAAATAGAAGCTGCTGAATTCAATTATGATGATTATCTTGCTGCTTATACAAAAACATCTGAATTGAAGGAATTTAATGTTGATACAGACATGACAATTGCATTATCTGTTGATGACGAAGATATGAACATTGCAATTTCCGGTAATGTCCTGTATGATAATACATCAGATAATGTAACAGCATTTGCTGATCTGACAATGATAATGCTTGGCGTCGAGATCGCATCACCTGTTTATTATGCTGACGGATATGCTTATCAGGAAACCTCAGGCGTTAAGATGAAGTCTCAGATTCCTTTTGAAGAAGCAGTTACGGCAACAATAAAGCTTGATGAGATCGCTAAAACCGAATATACTGATGTAACAGGTGAAGTAATTGACGGTATTACATATTATACATTGACAATGGACACCTCAGCCCTTACTGAAGATGAAATTGCATCAATGACCTCAATGCTTGAAATGTTTGCAGGTGGCGTTCTGTCTGACATTAATTTTACTGAAGCTTCAACAGTTATCGGAATAAAAGATGGTTATGTTGTAGATCAGAAGATGTCTGTTGCTTTTACTGCAATAAGCGAAGATTCAATTGATGAAACCTCAACCGTACAGACTGAGGTTTCAGTATCCACCGTGGCTAGCTTAGCCTACAACAACCCAGGCGAAGAAGTAACAATCACACCTCCCGAAAATCTTAATGAATACATTGATATCGCTGATTAATTTGAGTTTATAAGTTAATATAAAAAAGGAGCTGTAGCAAAATGCAGTTTCAAAGACAGAAGAAAAGCAGAGCAAATCAATCCGAAAGGGATGAAAAAGCTCTGCTTTTTTGGTATAATTGAGTTGATGAAAAACAAATATAACCGTGATAAT
>Ga0209417_1002266_pt1 | contig 30580 bp, 26 predicted proteins | sample RifGroF2_FD_184002 | JGI IMG/M metagenome (GOLD analysis project Ga0209417, IMG submission 184002) | Groundwater microbial communities from Rifle, Colorado, USA - Groundwater F2 (SPAdes) (version 2) | ecosystem: Environmental > Aquatic > Deep subsurface > Groundwater | place: Rifle, Colorado... | reverse complement strand
GTTTCGGCTCCATTGATATAGCGGTGTAACATGCGCTGCGGTGACATTGTTACCGGATAGCTCTGCTAACACGGTGCCCCATCGTCCCAAGATGGTTGGGGTATTGTGATATGCGGGGCGTGGCATCATAAAGGTTTGACTGGTGTAATTTTGAAAAAAGTCGGGAATATTTATAACGCTTGGGTGAAGCATATAAGGCATTGCCAAGAAGCAAAGCAGTGCTACGTATTTCATGCGAGCCTTCCCGTTGTTATTGGTTGAGCTAAGGTATCTGTGCGAGTGCGTCATCAAGATCTATTTCACTAGCCATGAGTTTAGTCACGGTTTGGGCTAACAGGCAAGCGTAATTTGTCGGATGTCCAAAGATATTGCGCCCGATCGCGCCACCAGCCCAACCAAGTTGGTGAACTAGGTAATTTGTTGTTCGCAGTAGTTCATGTGCGTTCAGAGGTTCTCCACCGGCAAAGAGTAGTTGAACATTACCTGCAGCTACTTTGGTTTCCTCAAGTAGTTGTACTTTATGCGAAAGATCGCCCTGCGGCAGTTGTAGTTTTACAAAGTCAGCACCCAAACTTGCTCCTACGCTTGCGGTTAGCGGAAGATACGAAGAAGCTTTTTCTGGTGCAATTGCGCTTCCGCGTACATAGCTCCAAAGGACAACGGGGAAGCCGTGCTCATGCGCTTGGGTAATAGCTCGAGCAGCATTTGCAAGCATAATCTCTTCTTTTTCGCTTCCTAAGTAGATCGTGATCCCTACGCCCAAGACTTTGTTGTGATTGTTTTTGTTAAAGGTGACAACCTCTTCAATGCTGGTTATCTGAATGCTATTGGGCTCAGCATTGCGTAGTTTTTGAGTAGGCGTTTTTGCACTTAATTTGATGATAGCTCCTGTTGTTTCGCCAGCAAGATAGCGCGAGATAAGGCCTAAGTGCGAGGCTAACACGAGCTTGCTTTGTTCTGCGATAGCAAAAAAATGTGTTGGGTCTAACGTAAGGCCCTGTTCTAATTTGTGGTCAGCTGCAAAAATGAGCGCTTTGCCGTGGTAAGGGGCAATGCGCGAGAGGCGTTCAACAAATTCCTGGTGGTAACGCGCAGGAACTGTTCGTGGAATGATGATAGACATGAACGTTCTCCTTATTTTTGCTGGTGTGGAGGTATTTTTTCAATAACGACAATCTGCTGCGCAATTTTATTGAACAATGGGGCGGCTACACTTGCCGCGTAAAGGTTTGTTTGCGTTTCTTTGTAGGGTTCTTTGATAATAATAGTGATGACGCGTTGGTATGAACCCTGCTCAATAATGCCGGCAAAGGTATAGATGTTACGTGCTGGATCATATTGCCCATTGCTTAGTAAGTGTGCGGTTCCCGTCTTGCCCTGCACCACATAACCAGGGACTTGTGCTTTGTGGTACGGAGATGTCTCTTTGTTGATGGTGATGATCGTGCGAAGCTGTGCAACGGCTTCTGCTGATGCAACTTCTTTTTTGACGATTGGGGAAGTGCTAAGGAGACGTGGCGCAACGAGGATTCCGTTATTGGCGATCATACCAAGGGCTGTTGCTAGCTGGAGGGTGCTTGCTCGTATCTCATATCCAAAGGAGAGAGAAAGCGGGGTTGCCTTTGACCATTGTTTGAGGGGGGTAATACCGCCGACCGCTTCGCCAGGGAATTGAAGATCAGTTTTTTGTGCAAAACCATATTTCGTGAGGTAATGATAGAGCTTTTTCCCTAACCGTAGCGCAATGAGGGAGGTGCCAATATTGTTTGATTGGCGTATGACGTCGGTAAATGTCAGTAAGCCACCGGCTTTCCAGGTTGTAACCCGGATGCCGTTAATGGTAGTTTCTTTAGTGTTGCGGCAATCAATCGTTTCTTCGGGAGTCACCACGCCGTCTTCTAGTGCAGCTAAAGCAGAGAATACTTTAATGACTGATCCAAGCTCGTAGCTTTCGGTAAAACAGCGATTTTTTAGATGTTGCTGCTCTATGCTGCTTGGTTTGTTGGGATTGCTATCTGGATACATGGCCGAAGCAATGATAGCACCATCTTGTGGATTGGTTACCAGGATCATGCCTTCTTGTGCCTTCCACAGATTCACCCACTTTTTGAGCTCGTGATAAACGATTTCTTGAATGTTTTGATCAATGGTAAGGGAGATATCTGTTCCTTCACAGCCTTCTTGTGCGGCGGTTTTTTCAAAATAAAATGATTCAATGCGAGCATCTTTTTGCAAAATGTATGTCGTAGGGATGCCGGCCAGCTTGTTCTCGTATATCATTTCAAGTCCGGTTAATCCTTTGTTGTCAACATCAGTGATGCCGATTGTGTGAGCCAATGACGGGGCAAGGTATACTCGTTTATGCTCTTTGAGAAGATGAAGATCGACGAGCTTAGTATTTAGGACAAGGGTGTGTTCCTCAGGTGTGAGATGTCGCTTGATAAAGGCAAAGGGAGTGTTCTGCCCTGTAATAAACCGTTCTGATTGTTCAGGAAAATATTTTAAAATAAAGTGCTTTGTTTGCTCTGGTTGTTCCATTTGATTAGGAGTAATAAATAGTGAGTAGCTCTCTTGATTGAGCGTAAGTGGTGCATGGTTCCGGTCAAAAAAATTTCCTCGAGCGGGCTGCTGCGTTATTTGGATGTGGTATTGGCGCCTGCCAAGATCAGCATAAAAGTCGTGGTGTAAAATTTGGGTGATAAATAAGTGCACCAAGGCAACGAGGAAAAAAACAAAGAAGAGTGCAACAACTAGAGAAATGCGAAACTGGTGCAAAGCCTGCTTCATAGTTCTTGTTTTCGAGGAGAAAGATAGTCTTTAAGTTGTAAGATGTGCTCGGGTGGAGTTTTTTGTAGTCCGAGTTCTTTGGCATTTTCGAGTATTTTTGCCGGTGTCGAGCGTTCGGCGATTTTTTGGTGCAAGGCTCTTATTTCTTTTTCGACTGTTGCTAGGTTGTTTTCGAGTTGTTGTTTTTGATACATGTGCTGAATGGCGGCATTTTGATGCCAGATGTACCAAAAAATCATCCCGGTTGTTACCATACTCCAAATCAGTAACACTTTTGACGCGTTCACACCACTCCCTTTTTGCACGTAAAACCCTAGGTTCTAGAATGCGCGCGCGGCTCCAAAATGCACTTCGTAGGGTGATTCACCGCGACGTTTTTTTGTATCAAGTTTAAAGCCCCAATCAATGCGTATTGCGGTTGGGTTTTGAATACTAATACCAAATCCGACACTATGTCGATAGTCAAAGCTATTATTGTAAACAAGCCCTTCTGGTATCTTTTCAATGCCCGGCGTATGCCAACCGGTTCCCCCGTCGTAAAAGAGGAAAGCGCGCATATTTTCATCTCGGGTGATTGGGAATTGAAGTTCAGCATTAACAAAAAGTGCACGGGTGGCGCCCAGTGAGCTTCCAAGCAATTGAGGCCCTGCTTGGCCATAAGCAAAACCACGAATGGTGCCCGGACCACCAACATGGAAGAGTTCACGATACGGCGTCGTTCGATTTGCCCCGAGCGTCCCAATAGCGCCAACAAATCCGTGCAAGTGAAGTACGAGTGCATATTCTGGAATCAAGGTTGTATACCAATGTGCATCAAGTCCACATTTTACAAAACCAAAGTTGCTGCCACTGTTAGGGAAGCCCACACGGGTATTAAGGTTTAGAGCGTAACCGGTTGTGGGGAACATAGGGTGATCACGACGGTCCTGAGAAAGTAACAAGTCAAGCCAGAAAAGTTCTCCCGGTTGGAACATGCGATCGATCTGTGCCTGAAGGCAGGCTTGTGCTTCGGCATTGTCCCGATAAATAGTGCGAGCGGTGTTTGGGTGTTTGTACGTGATTGACTCGATGCCAAGCCCGGTATTGAAGGCAGCAAAATTAAGTGCTTCGATACGCATGCCGGTATTGATATTCATACCGCGTACGCGTTCTTCGGCTTCTTTGACGGTTTGTTTAAAGTTTTCGTAGGTTGTTTCGCGTAAAAACCCGGCGATAGAGCCGCTAACAGGGCGGTCAAACAACCAATCAGATCCAACCACAGCGTCAAAGGTTTTGGCGCTTGAGGCAAGGCTAGTGCTTAAGCCGTATCGGATGGCCGTTCCCATAAAGTTGCTGTCACTCATGGTACCACGTATGGTAAAACCACCGGGCGGTGTTGCAGGGTCAGAGCCCTGACCAACGCCATAACCAATGTCGAGCCCTAAGTGCCCCGTTTTTACTTCTTTTACTACTAGATCAAGTTGCGCGTGTTCGTCATCATTTTTGATGATCCTCCAGATAACGCCGTCTTTTTGGTCAAAGTAACCAAGAAGTTGCACACGTCGTTTGGTTTCATCCATCAAGCGTTTTGAAAGGACTTCGCCTTCATCAAAAAGAATTTCGCGTCGAATAACGCGTTCCTGTGTTTTTTTATTGCCTACGATATTGATCTGCTCGACGGTTATTTGATTGCCTAGCGTGGAACGAAACTCTAGTTCTACGGTATGCGTTGCGTCGTCGGGGATTATTGAGGGTTGGATATCGGCGTAAATATAGCCATGTTCGCCAAAAATGGTCCGCAAGCGTTCCATGGTAGCCCGAATCTGATCTTTGGAGTAAGGTTGTCCTTCAAAAATCGGTATCATCGAGCGAATTTCAGTGCCGGAGTAGAGCTCATTATCGGTAGCGCTTACTGAGCCGATAAAATAAGGGTCACCTTCCTCAATGACAAAGGTCACATCGACAGCTCCATCATCTGATTCGTCAATTTTTGTCTGGATAACGCGAGCAGTAAGGAATCCATTGCTTTGGTAGATGTTTTCGATTGTGTATTTATCTTGCATTACTGCGTCTGGGTGATAGATACCAGAACGGTCAAGAAACCCCAAAAGCCATGCTTCGCGCGTGTACAAACGAGCCTGAAGTGCTTCATCGGATATTGATTCGTTACCTTCAAACTGGACGCGGCGAATACGCGAAACAATGCCCTCATCAATGATAAAATGTGCTGTTGTTGTTCCGTTGTCCTGTTTTTCGAGCGAGCCAGCGACGGAAACGTGATGATAGTTTTTTTCTTTGTATGCCTTTTTGATCTGCTCTTCAATGTTTTTGATTTCCATCTCATCAAGCGTGCGGATACGGCTTAATTCGAGCTTTTCATGGAGCTTGGTGCTGCTTATGGCACTGTTCCCACTAAAGGTTATTGCACTAACATGATCTTTTTCCGTGAGTGTGATTTCAACTTCAACTTCGTATTCACTTATGGGTTCAACAAATATTTGTACGTTGTTAAAGTAGCCCATAGCATACAAGTTTTTAATGGTCTGTTTTGTTTTTGTAGCATCAAATGTGCGGCCGACTAAAAAAGGTATTTTGGCTAATATTGCCGGGGTGGCAACCATTTGATTTCCACTTATGCGTATGCTCCGGACTGTGGGTGTAATCTTTGGTGCGCTTATGGATGGCCCCTCTTGATAAGTCCCGGCTGCTGCGGCGTACGTTGTGCTCAAAGAAAATATGCACAATAGCGCCACAAAAAGCTGGCTTCGGGTGCTCCTAGTTTTGACTTGCATCTACTGCTCCTGTAAAACCCAATCTTTCTTTTGAATTTTTCTTGCCACAAGAATACTTGAGTTTGCGAAATTTCACTAGCCTGAGTAGTCTGTCCCATAAGGTTTTTCTTTAAACGAAAGGCAGACTCGTGGCTGATATTCGACTCACTAATACCATGTCTGGTGAAAAAGAGGTACTTGCAATTTTACCAAATGAACCAGTGCGTATGTATGTCTGCGGCATTACGCCGTACGATTACGCGCATTTAGGACATGGTCGTTGTTATGTGGTGTTCGATGTTGTATGTCGCGTTTTAGGTGCTCATGGGTACCAAGTTGCCTATTGTCGTAATTTTACTGATGTTGATGACAAGTTAATTGCCCGTGCTGAGCGCGAATTAGGCGATCGGTTTTTATTTAAAAAGGTCGCGGATCGTTTTATTCAAGCATTTGAGGAAGATGTTGCCCAACTTAATTGCATAGTTCCTTCATATCAGCCGCGTGTTACTCAGGTTATACCCGAGATTATTGATTTTGTTCAAAAACTGGTTGAAGCGGGAAAGGCCTATGTAGCTAATGGAAGTGTGTATTTTTCAGTTGATCAGGATCCGTGCTATGGATGCCTTGCAAAGCGAAATCTTGATGAAATGCGTGCGGGTGCCCGCGTAGATATCAAAGATGAAAAAAGAAATCCAATGGATTTTGCATTATGGAAGGCAGAGCCAGAAGGCGGGTTTTGGGAGAGCCCATGGGGAAATGGCCGCCCTGGGTGGCATATCGAATGTTCGGTAATGGCTCATAAACATCTTGGCGAACATATTGATATTCATGGTGGTGGTATGGACTTAATTTTTCCCCATCACGAAAATGAACGTGCGCAATCAGAAGGTCTTTTTGGCGCGCCCTATGTTCGTCACTGGATGCATAATGCCTTTGTGCGCATTGACCAAGAGAAAATGTCCAAGTCTTTGGGTAATTTTTTTACGTTGCGGCAGGTCTTTGAGCAGTTTGATCCAATGATTGTCCGTTTTATGCTGCTTGGGTTGCATTATCGATCACCCCTTGATTTTTCGTTAAGTGATATGTCGGGCCATGAGAAAGGATATCGACGTTTGGTTCGCGCATTTGAGGGTGTGCAACCCGTTGATCCAGGAATAGCGCCGGCAGAACATGCAAAACGCATGCTTGATTTTTTGGCTGATGATCTCAATACACCCGGTGCACTGGGCATTGCATTTGAATCGATAGGCTTAAATTTGCCGGCGAACGAATTAGGACAAATTGCATGGGTACTGCAGCAAGTTTTGGGTTTGCGCCTACAAGCCCTGCCGGAAAAACAAGCGGCCGTAAGTCCCGAGATTGAGCAATTGTTGACAGCGCGTACTCAAGCGCGTGCACAAAAAGATTGGGCAACCGCGGATGCGCTACGCGAACAATTACGCGTATTGGGTTATGAAGTTCAGGATAAGAAGTAGAAGAAGGAACAAGCGGGGAATAAAAAGCCCCGCTTGTTGTATTTAGTGATTAGGCAAAAATTTGTTCAATCTTTGCTTTGAGGTCGACTTGGCTCATATAGCCGCGCTCTTTGCCGACAATAACGCCATCTTTGATAAAGATAAAGCTTGGAACAGAGGTGATGCCAAATTTGATTGCGAGGTCACGCGATTCGTCAATATCAACTTGGCCGAATGTGTAGGTGTCTTTGAGCTCTTCAGCTACCTGATGAAAAATAGGTTTCATCATTTGGCAAGGGCCACACCAGGACGCGGCAATATCCAAGATGACGGGTTTTGTTGATTGCATAACTTCTTGATCAAAATTACTTGAGGTAATCGCATGTACCATTGTTTTTCAACCTTTCTGTTGATATTTGTTCTGGTTACTCAGAGATAAAGTGTACTGTTTTTTCAATTTCTGTAATGTTTTGCTCCTGGTGGGGCGTCGATGAGCTCTGATGTTTTCCCTGGCTATCTTGTGATGATTGATGCCCAAGAATTTTGATTTCGTTAATTGCATCAAAGGTAATTTCTTTGGTTAGTTCCTGACCGGATTGTGAGATTTGTTTGCAAATGATCTTACGGTTGGTTTCTACCAAAAATGTATGGGGTTCATTTTCGTTAACGAGTATCAGTGAGACCGGGATAAACGTCTTGTGTTTATATTTGATGGGTGCTTGTTCATGATGAACAGTAATTTGATAAATTTGTTTTAAATCAAGCCGCGTGGTGTTGTTATAGGGGTTTTCTTCGGGTGATGTGGTAACGGCAAGCCAGGGTATGGCTTTATAAAGGCCGGATATGGTGAGATACCGGAAGGAAAAAACTTCGTTGTTGCGCGCGGTTAAGGTGCCGTAAAAATCAAGCGGTGGTAATTCAGACGAGCTGGTATTTGTTTGAAAGCCAAAGTTTGCGCACAAAAAAAGCGCACAAATGGCGACAAGTGCATTTTTGTATTCCATAAATGGGAAACCCTCTGCAAAATGCCAAAGATATTATAATACAGAGGTACTATATCGCGCGCGGGCTATTGAGGGCAATGATTCTATTTGGATACTAAACTTACATTTTTCATATTTGGATCAAGTATAGGCAATCTGGGATTAATAATAATTTCACGTTTGTAAGGAACAGATCCATCACAATGTAATGAGAAAAATGAATTGGTATCTTGTTTGCATTTTGGCTTCTATTCTATATCGTTAGTCAGTGAGTTCCAAAAAACTTTTCGTTTTTCTGGCGTAGAAATGCTGTTTAGTGCTGGATTGTCTGGTCGATAGGTTTTGTTCCACTGGTATGCTTCTTCTAACGCATTTTTGACGTCGTCAAAGCATAGTCCCGCTGCCTTAAGCCCCTCACAAAAGGTGTTGCCATGATTTTTGTAGAAGGCGAGGATAATAGGGCTAGCGCCCCACCATGATTTGAGGTTGATTAGGGCTATGGTGTATGGTTTGCCATAAAACTGAGCTAAGCTTTGTATGGTTTTTTTTGTGCACTTGTATTCAACAGACTGAAGAAAATAATTTTTTCTGAAAAGCGTTGCCATGAATACATCAGGGCGGAAGCGTTTGATAGGGGCATAAAGTGAGCTAGGAAGGAGATAAGATTCAATCAAAGATTCTGGCCGATGGTTTGGGATGAAAGCGCATGCCTCTTTTGCCTTGGTAAAAAATTGATCATTATTATTTTTGAGAACATAATCAAAGATTGAATATTTCGCTTTTTTACTGCTAGCGGTGATGATAACAAAAAGATATTGAGGTATTTCTAGGGTGTTGCAAATAAACGTAATAAACTTTTGCGCACCCTCATGGCTTGCAAATGCCTTCAGCGCGTGCGCCGAGGCGTTGGATATGTAGTCTATTATTAAGTCTATTCTTTTGTTTTCCGTGTCCAATAAATGGAATAAGCCTCCGAATTCTCGGTTTTTGTTTGCTGTCAAAAACAGCAAGTTTTTTGCGATGGTCGCTTCTCTAGTCAATATTGCATTTTCTAAGGGGGTAAAAAAATCTTTACCTACTTGGTGCGTTGCGCGGTAAAGGAATTCTTCGAACGGCTTTTTAAGATGGGCCTCGTCTATACGACCAAAAGATATTTTGTTTAGGTCGCTTAGAGGGTCCCCGCCGTTATAGCGTCTTTTAGTAAGGTAGTAGAAAAGCGTTTTTCCATCATTGTTGCATAATAAAAAGGCTTCGGGATTATGTTTTAAAAATTTTATAAGCTCAGACGTTTTATATGCTATCTGGGATGATGAAACAAATATAAAAATGTCATACAAACAAGTTCGGTATTCCTCTGGTGTTAAGCTCTTTTTTGGTTCAATAGAATTGTAACGGGCATCAATAGGTTCTTTTGTATAATCGTTGGTGGGATATAGTGCCTTTTTCCGTTCATCAATTTTTTCCTGAGTTAGGGGAATTTGGTTGATGACCATCTCTTTTAATTCTTCTATTGATTGACTCTCTTCAAAGCTTTGAGGGAGGGGACGCCTTGTAGGCGTTATGCTTTTCTTGGGAGCAAAGGTGGGTGCTAGGTAGTAGCGATATGCTGTATATCCACCGAGAGCGCCAGCGCTTGCGATGGCAAACGCAAAGGGATGGCGGTACGCCTGGTATCCCCCCAGGGCTCCGAGGGTCCCTGCACCGATTATGGCAAGTGGACGCCGAGAAAAATGAAAACTTTTTTGGATGCAATTTTTTATTCCTGTAATAAAAACAATGGGTTTGGCACGTGCGCCTTGAAGTGTCATTGTACTTACAAGTACGAGGCAGAATACTGCTCTTTTGAGCAGATTAGATACATGATAATGCATGCATTCTCCAGAGGATCTAATGTTTATTTTTTACTTATAAGTAGATAGTGTACCAGAGTTGTCAATTTTTGCAAAAAGAAATTTATATATTTTGCCAGCGGAGGAGATCAAGCGTTTGATCGTCAAATTGGCAGGTTTTAGCTTTTTGGTACCCTGCAAACGCAACCATAGCTGCATTATCGGTACAGTAGCTTGGGCGTGGTGCAAAAAATGGTCGATTATGTTGCCGCGCACATTGTTCTATGTTGGTTTTGATAAATTGGTTGCAGGCGACGCCACCGGCAAACGCAATAGCTTGAATCTCTGGATGCTGTTGTAGCGCAATGGTTATGCGAGACACCATAATATCGCTCACTGAGGCTAAAAAGGAGCTGGCAATCATGGCTTTTAATGGATGATTTTCCTCTTGGGTAAATTTTTTTTGTGTTCGGTCGTACCAGCCTTCTTGCATAAGGTGATAGAGGACAGCGGTTTTTAACCCAGAAAAGCTAAAAAAGAGTTCTTTGTGTTTGGCCCGGGGGTAGGCAAAAAAGTCTTTGAATTGTTGTTCGCGTGCTAATTGTTCGATGATTGGGCCACCGGGGTATCCTAAATTTAGGAGCTTGGCGACCTTGTCGAAAGCTTCGCCTGCGGCATCATCTCGGGTGTTTGCAATAGTTCTTTGTTCAAGCATTGAATAGACAATTGAGAGTGACGTATGCCCTCCGGATGCTGTGAGACAGAGATAGGGGAACGGAATATTGTTTTCGATAGCCGGAGAGAGCGCATGCGCATGAATATGATTGACCCCGACGATGGGTATCTTGCGTGCAAATGCAAGACTTTTTGCAAAACACAACCCAACAAGAAGCGATCCGGGAAGCCCGGGTCCATTTGTTACTGCAATGCAATCAATTTCATCAAGGGTAATTCCTGCTTTTTGTAGCGCGCCATGAACGATGGGTTGAATTTTTTGGATGTGTGAGCGCGAAGCGACTTCGGGCATAACGCCCCCGTATGGCGCATGAAGGCTGATTTGCGAAAAAAGCTCATTGGAGCAGATTCCCTTTTTTGGTGAGAATACTGCTGCTGCAGTCTCGTCGCACGAAGTTTCGATTCCCAGTATATAGCGCATAATTATTCGGCTAGCGCTGCGGCGCGGGCAATATCGCGAACGCGTGACTTGGTAAAAATTTCGCTGGCAGGTGTGTGCACCGTATCAAGATCAATTGAGCTTATCGCTGCAAATGTTAAGGCCGTTTCCAATTCTGTAGCGCTGATATCTTGTGCAAAAACAAGAGAAGGAAGAAAAATTGTTCCCGCCGCGTCTTGCTCCGTAGTCTGCAGGGTAGATATGAGCTTTGGGTCAATAAGCACGATAATAGCTTGTTCGGGAATCCGTTCGGGGATTTCGTCCAAGCTTCGTCTTTCTACTTCCCAAACGTAGTGCGGCTCAGGGTTTTTTTTGTTGAGTTCATCACTGTTTTTAAGGCGTAGCGTTACATCAAACCAGGTGACGGGAGTGTTTGGCGCGCGCTTGAGATACTTTACTGAGTTATCCCGTTGTGCACAACAAAGTTCAATTTCTGGAGTGATGACAAAAGAAAAGTAGCTTTGCTGCGTGATCTCTGGAAGCATAGCAAGGCCTTTGCACAGGTCTATTTTAAAGCCTTTGTAGTATGCTTTTAGTCCTGGTAAAGAAAGTTCTTTGTTGTTGGAAAGCTGAACACTTTGTTTGGGTAGCTGTGCAGTAAGCGCATAGGTGGATTGATTGTTTTTGGTTTCTGGTATGTGCGCGGCCGGTACACTTCCTAGTAGAGTCCAGGGAAGCAGTAGGCATGTGTATATGAGAAATTGTTTCATAGGGGTAACTCCTGACAGTATAGTGTAACTTATGATACTTGATTTTTGGGGGACGTAAAAGGGGAGTGTTGTTGTGAAAACTTTGCAACGCTTGGTGGCGCGGTATGGATCGGGCAATATTTCGCCTACTATGCTTGCCTGGTCGTGCGCCCTGGGGGTATATTTAGCATTTTCCCCATTTTTGGGCGTTCAAACAATTTTGGTTTTTGTTTTCTCGTTTTTGTTGCGTGCACGTGCTTCTATTGTATGCGCTGTTTTATATCTTGTTAATAATCCGTGGACAATGGTTCCAATTTTTTTCTTAGATTACGGGACGGGGATCTGGTTTTTAAAGCTGCTTGGTGTTGACTGGGTTTTGTTAGAGCCCGCATGGATGCAGCCAGTGAGCGATTTTTTGGTAAAACATTTATTGCATTACGTTGGTATGCAGCGCATAGGAATTCTACCCTACTTTGTTGGTGCCCACATTATTGCTGTGCCTCTTACTGCAGCAACGTTTTTTATTGTGCGAGCACTAGCAAATCGTCATAAAACTTCGCTGCATGCATCAGTTTGTGAAATTGATTCGTTGCCCAAATGAGCCTGAACTTCGAGGTAGCCCGCTTTTAAGCAAAAATGATTGGGGGCATTAGTATGATATGCCTGATATTGTGGTGGGTAGCTTCTGTGTATCAAAAGCTGGTCAAATTCGTTTCCTACGATTTTATCATGTTGGCAAAGAAGGATTTTGCCGATAAATTTTTTGGTCTCAATTAACTCATCGAGTAGCTCGATTGCTTCGGGAAATAGCAAAGAGTATGATGAACAAATGCTTAAGCTGGTGCGATATGCCGCAACAAAGATGTTGCTTGAAAAACTGGAAAGATGATATTTGCGTTTAAACGTGCAGTGCGCCGCCGAGTTGATGGATAGCAGTGGATGCACCAGGATGCTTGTTGTTTCTTGGAGAAGGTTTTGTAGGCGCGCAATGATTGTTGTTTGAGGGATGTGTAGTTTGCGAGAAAATTTTTTCCAAAACTTGGGGTGATCCTCGGGAAACCAGACCATATGGAGTGCGCTGATCCATGCTGCGCCCCCCCGAGAATGCGCCATTGAGACGAGCTTTTTATAGCCATTTCTTTGAATATCCCATAAAAAAGAGATAATCTGTGCTGCATCGCCCCGTTGGCCCATGTTAAAGTTGGTCCACCAAAACAAGCCGCGCTTTTTGGGCGCATCATAAAAGGTAATGCGTGCCCAAGGGAAAGGGTAGCTGTGCTGATTAATCTCTTGGGTGTCAAAATATGAATGATCAGTACCATATCCATGAATAAAAATAGCCAGAGCGGTGTTTTGTGTTGCAGGAACAATTGGATCGCTCATATAAAGCGTGCGTGGCGCTGTTTGGAGCAGGGATATCTGGCAGAAACACAAGAAAAAAAAGAATCGAAACTGATGCATCGTACGCTTTTATGAAGGGTTGGTTTATTTTTTTTTATCTACATGGTAAAAGGTGGTACACTTTCCTGATGAAGTCGCGTTGGAGCATTAAGGTATGCCACGTTATGAAAATTATAGCACAAAATAAAAAAGCATTATTTGATTATGAAGTTTTAGAGCGAATTGAGGCCGGTATAGCACTCTCTGGGGATGAGGTTAAATCTCTGCGCAAAGGGGGCGGCAATCTGGTAGGTGCGTTTGCCGTTGCTCGGGGTCGTACCATTTGGTTATTGAATGCCTATATTGCGCCCTATTCTCATGCTTTTCAAAAAATGAGCGAGCAAGAAGCGCGTAAAAGTCGACAGCTTTTACTTAAGCGGCGGGAAATCAACAAGCTTATTGGAGGTATTTCCCAAAAAGGATATACGCTTGTACCTATTAAATTGTATCTCAATGAACGCGGCTATGTAAAAGTGGACCTCGGTGTCTGCAAACACAAGAAGGCATACAAGAAAAAAGAAGAGCTGCGCGAACGAGATATTCAGCGTGAAACACAGCGCGAGTTGCGCGGACGTTCTGACTACTAATAAGGCTGGACATTGTAGAGACCACATGGTAAAAACTGCAGAGCATGGCTTTCGAGCCTTTGTGCCGAGTTATGCCCTATGCTCGTAAACAGGGTTTTACGTATTTTTGTACGTTGCCAGTAGATGCACTTTGGTATCTGGCACTTGAATAACAATAGTGCACCGTATCTGCTTTGATATGCCGTCTGAAGCAGAACGTGGAGGCGGTATGCGCAAATTTGAAAGCCATGCATTGTTTTCTATGTGTAAATTTTTTTGTTGACATAGTTGCATTTGGTTGGTAGTCTAGAGGTACTAAGTTACTTTGAAATTTTTCGGGGGCGTACTGGTTTCGACGTGTAGCGTCGTCTGTTGAGAGCATGCCGAGCTTTGGTTATGTGCTCGTTAAAGAAGAACCAAAACAATACGTGCAGAGTCTCAAAACTCTGTCGGCAGTTTGCTTGCCTTGCTTTTTGCAGGTGTTTCAGCTCTTTTTGCAGCTGTTCCGCTTCGCAGAAAGCAGTTTGCTGCAGCGTAACTGCGACCTTGTAGAAAAAACGTGTCTATCAGTTTGATCTACTCGTATTAACCAAGATAGGACTGACAAGCAAGATTACTCTGTTGTGGTAGCTTGTTTAGTAATACAATAACAGACCATATCAAAAACTCTGGTCACTGCGGGTTTGATGTGGTAGTTGCAGGGACTGAGCATGGAGCGCTTAACACGCGGTGAAATACGGACATGGGTTCAATTCCCATCGCCTCCACCAAAAATCTTTCGGGTCCTGAAAATGTTCAGGACCCGAATTTTTTTTCTGAACCTAAGTCTTTTAGCTTGAATATCTTGTTTGTTAACAGGGGTGTTGTGTGCAGTAAATACCGATTGCATCCCTAAAAAACTCGGCACATCCTAGGCCGATGGAGTCATAGTATTTTTTGAAACGGGGGTCGTTGACATAACTCTGAGCTAATTCTAGATGAGCTTCCTTCGAGTAATGATTCCAAAAATATTCAAGCCATCTTTTATGCAAGGCGCATACCTTTTGCGCCATTTTGTCCGAAGGAGAGCCTTGTTCAAAAGCGATTTTTAATGATTCATTTATTTGTCGAGACAATTTTTGGACTTCCTCATACTCTTTAGCCGTTAATTCTATAACTTTGTTGTTGCTTGCGTCTACAACTTTGTTTCCGAATTTTTTACGGATCTCCTTGCCATATTGTTTTTCATTTTCATCAAGTATTTTTTGTTTAAAGCCTTTGAATTTTTCCTTGTTGTTCATTGTTATTTCTCCTTTGGATTCAGCAATGGTTTTTTTTACATTAATAATTAACAATTCTAATCGCGCCTTTTTTGCTTTTAAAGCTGATAAGTGATTCTGTAGGGCTGCTATACTATCGTAGCATTTTGAACATATGATATTTTTTATTTCGTTAAGCGGGACGTCAAGTTCACGATAAAACAAGATCTGCTGAAGTAGGGCAACTTCTTTTTGACTATAGATGCGGTAGCCATTACTACCCACTCGGTTTGGAGATAAAAGTTTAATTTCATCGTAATAACGCAAGGTCCGGGTACTAATCTTCGCAAGCTTTGCTAACTTATTGATGTTATATTCCATATTTATTCTTTCTTAGTTAGTAAATTCAAACGGTTGATAAGGACTGGATTGTTTTTTACAGGAAGCTCGTTTTTTTAAATATTCCTATCTTATAGGAAAGTATAAAGCTTGACGTTGCGTTAAGGTCAATAGGTTGATCGAAAAGTGCCGTCATGGGTAATGAATGTTATTTTTAAACGAGTAGAAAATCGGGGCTCGGTTTCCGAATCGCTTTTGGCCGTGAACACCAACAACTGTGCGGATTATGGAGTGTTGCAGTTAAGCTGCAGCACCAAACTGCAAGCTAAGTTAAAAAAGGCTTGGAATATTCCAAGCCTTTTTTAACTTAGCTTATCTTTTATTTTTAGTTCAATATTAGGCTTTGAACATACGTGTTAAAGGTTGGTTCAAATTCAGCAACTTTATCCGTAGGGCAGGCGCAAATAGTCGCATACGTAATGGTATCGCGTGTAATGGCATAAAGACGTACATTGACGACTCCTCCATTCTTTTCGCCGTTCCAATAGTATGCGTCAATGGTACCCCATGGCGTTAATTGTTGCTCATGGTGAACGGCATCTACCGGTACATATTCGGTTGTTGCAAGGGTGTATTCTTCTTCAACTGAGCTGTTATAAACACCTTTGGATAAGATAGTTGCTCGGTGTTCAGTCTCATAATAAAATCCGATAAATGCACCATTAATACTATCAGTCTTCCAGGTGCCAAGGTTCCAGCTCGGACGCGGGGAAGTTACGGTAAACTTGTACTCTTGGTTTGAAATTTGGTTCATAAAGATTTTTGCGTGTACTGGCGCTGTGTTCACAAGTAAAGCACAGGCTATGAGCGCCGCATAGGCGTATAATGTTTTTTTCATACTCTCATCCTTTTTGGTAGAAAACAGCTGACCCGAAAGATTGCTGGGAGCTTACCAAAAAGAGGTACGAGTTGCTACCAGTATTTATTACAAAACATTGTTTCTAACTAAGACAACGACGCGGGCGGGGCTTTCGGTTGCACCCTCGAGTTTTATTGGAAATATACCAATCAAGGCGCCTGTTGCAGGTATGTTTTCTGGTTTTGCAAGATTTTCGACCATCAGAATATTGCGTGACAAAAGCTGTGCGTGTGCATAAAAGTCAGGCGCGGTATCTGGCGAGAGGGTATCGATTCCAATCCCTTTGATTTGCCGTGCAATTAGTCGTTCAATGGCATTGTTAGTTAGCGTGGGATAACAAAAACTTCCATCAGATTGTTTGTTGCGGTATTGGTCGGGTTGATTCCAAAAAGAAGACCACCCAGTATACAGGTAGACAAAGCTTTGTTCTGGTATAACTCCATTGATTGATTCAAACAATTCAAGTTCGTGCACGTCTATTTTTAGATATTCGCGCGTTTGAACCTTTGTACAATCAACCACAACAAGTGGGAGAATAAGTTCGGCCAGAGGAATTGCGTCGATTGTTTTTTTTAAGGGGTGTGCATGCGCTGGGGCATCGAGGTGTGTTCCCATGCCAAGGGGCATCTTGAGTTCTTGTACGTGAAATTTTGTTTTTGAAAGGCATTCATGATAATCAAGTATGGTGGTGAGGGTACAGCTTGATGTTTCTTCGTACCCTTTGCTTTGAGGGGTTATTGTTTGCGTGATGTCAACGATAGTCCATGGAAATAGTTGAGAAGATATCATACGTTCTCCATATCGAGTTATTCGGGGATTGGGAAACATTGCGTGAGTGTTTTGACTTTGTCTTGAAGTTGAGTTTTGTTGGCTTGTTGCTCTAACAGGGCGCTGAATATAATTTGGGCGATTTTCTTCATTTCCCCTTCTTTCATATCTCGTGTTGTAACAGCGGGGGTTCCTAGGCGAAGGCCGCTTCCGATAGATGGGCTGAGCCTTTCGCCTGGTATGGCGCTGCGTGAAGAAGTAATGCCAATCTCTTCAAGTCGTTCTTCTGCTGTTTTGCCCGTAATCTTATGTTGGTATGTGTCAAGGATGAGAAGATGATTGTCAGTTCCGCCAGTAAGGCAAGAAAAGCCATAATGTTGCAGCTCTTGGACGAGTGTTTGAGCATTGCGGATGATTTGTTGTTGGTATTGGATAAAGCTTGGTTCTGCAGCAAGAGCAAAGCATGCGCCTTTTGCGGCGATGCTGTTGAGATGCGGTCCTCCCTGTATGCCAGGCATGAGGGCGCGATCAATTTTCTTGCCCCATTCTTTAGATGTTAAAATAAATCCGCCGCGGGGGCCGCGGAGTGTTTTATGTGTTGTTCCTGTAACAAAATCAGCGTGAGGAAGAGGTGATGGGTGAAGCCCCGTGGCAACGAGTCCGCCAATATGTGCAATATCAGCAAGAAGTAGCGCGCCATAACGATGGGCTATTTCGGCAAATGTTTTAAAGTCAATTTGTCGTGAATAAGCAGAGGCTCCGGCAATCACGAGTTTTGGCCGCTCCTTTTTGATAAGGTCTTCAAGTTGGGAAAAATCGATGAGGTTGGTTGTCGGGTCAAGTTCATAAGATGTGGCATGATAAAAGATTCCCGAGAAATTTTTTCCATAACCATGGCTGAGATGACCTCCTGAGCTTAGATTCATGCCGAGGATCTTGTCTCCAGGCTTGAGCGCAGCTAGAAAAACGGCTTGATTTGCTTGAGAGCCAGAATGAGGTTGTACGTTTGCATATTCGCCCCCAAAAAGTTCGCAGCATGCGGTGTATGTGGCTTTCTCTATCTCGTCTATGATTGTACAACCGCTGTAGTACCGATTTCCCGGTGTTCCCTCGGCGTATTTATTCATAAGCTCAGAACCAACAAGTTTTCGTATGGCTACGGGCGCGTAATTTTCTGAGGCAATCAGACTAATGGTCTTCTGTTGGCGCCTTGTTTCTTGCTGTACGTAACTGAGTAGTTGTTGCAGGTGGTTCATAGCCGTCCTTTTGGTCAGGGGGAGCTTTTACGGTAAGCTTCACGGGTTTTTTAAAACTTAGTAAACTATACAAAGTCAGACTTTTCAAATGAGAAACGGAGCTATGTTAGGATGAAAGAAGCAGGCGATTGCAAGCGCGGTGCTAAGATTTTATATCGCAATGAACCGCATATTGTTGTTGAATATCAACATACAAAACCAGGAAAAGGGGCCGCGTTTGTCCGTTTAAAACTGCGCAACCTACTCAATGGTTCACAATTTGAGCAAACCTTTCGTCCAGAAGAGCGTTTTGAAGAGCCAGATCTAAACTACAAGAATGTTCAATATCTTTATCAAGATGGTGAACATTATGTCTTTATGGATCAAGATTCGTTTGAGCAGATTGAGCTTGAAAAGGCGCTGGTTGAAGACGCGCTTAAGTACCTAAAAGAGCAAGAAATGTACACGCTCTTTTATTGGGGAGCACGTCTTTTAGATGTTAATGCTCCGATTCATATGGAGCTTGAGGTAACCGATACGCCACCTGGTGTTAAAGGTGATACAGCGCAGGGTGGCTCTAAGCCGGCTACGCTTGAAACGGGCTTGGTGCTACAGGTGCCATTGTTTGTGAATATCGGCGATATCATCAAGGTTGATACGCGCGAAGATAAATATATAGAACGGGTGCAACGATAATGGAGATCTGTGTGACTGAAAATTTGGGGTTGCCTCAGTCAACCATGCCAGCTTCATGTAGTGAGTTATCACAGCGAGATCAGCGTTCGTTAGTTTTTCAGCTCTTATACGCTATGGATGCATCTGAGTACGAGTCGAGCCTTGAGTCAATAGCAGAAAATTTTAGTCGCGAGTATGGATGTCTTATTTTTCCTCACGACCAGGTTTTTATTACAGCCCGATCTGTTATTTCGTCTCGTGAAATTGTTGATGAGGAAATAAAGAAATTGCTGGCAAATTGGCGATTTGAGCGTTTGGGGATGATTACTCGTCTCTTGATGCGGTATGCGCTTTGGGAGCTTATGTATACCGATACGCCGGCCTCAGTTGTGATTAACGAAGCTGTTGAGCTAGCTAAAGGCTTTGCTGAAGATAACGCATTTCGTTTTGTAAATGGCTTGTTAGACGAGTGGTGCAAGCAAAATGAACGTATAGTGTCTTGTACTGAGGTAGTCGATTAAGCTTCGCGTATTTTTTGATTATGATTGAGTAAATTGAGGACACCTAATTTTTAGGTGTCCTCAATTTTTTTTTATTACGCTGTGTGCTACATAGGGGCCTGTATCCCAATTAGTGCTGAGAATGTGTTTTGAGAACTCTTTTAATTTTATTTTCTATTTTGATATATTTTAAATACAGTATAGAAAAAAATTACTATATGCAGGAGCGTCGTATGAAGGTGTTGTTTTTTGTTTCAAGGCTTAGTTTAGCACTGATGAGCCTTGGGTTTGTGGGGGCTTTTGGGTCCTATCATCCGTATCAGCAGCAGCCATATTATGGCAGAGGCGCGCCGCCATCATCGATGGGATATGCGCCAAACGCGCCATATCAAAGCCAGGGTGGTCCTGGTGGATATGGGGGTTCGTTTCAGCAGCCTCAATATCCGGGGTATCCGCAGCAGCAAGTGCCGTCTCAATCTTATTTTTCGCAACCAACCTATCCAAGTAGCTATGGTACTGCTTCATATTCAAGTGCTCCTAGCGCTCAACAGGGATATGGACCACAGGGAACGGTTAATCCTGCGATATTTATAGAGTTATTAAAGAAAAACTATTTCTTTGGGGATATAGCTGGACAAAAAATTGTGGATGAGCTTGTTAGCGGGTCAGCTCAATTTAGAGGTCTGCTTTTGCAGTCGATTAAAAGTTTAGATCTGAATGCCTTAGCTAATTATATTAAACAATATCGTGCGTATCTTTTTGAACAGGAGCAACAAAAAAAATTAGCAGAACAGCAAAAGATGATTGCCCAACAAATGCAAGAACAAGAGGCATACTCGAATACTTCGCGTACGCTTGCGCCGGCATTAAGTTCGGAGAAAGAAGAGGAGTTGGTCGACTTTGGAGAAAAAGAACAACAGCCAATAAAACCAGAAAAGCAACGACACAAAAAAACTAAAACGGTTGCTTTGGTCGAAGAAGAGGAGACCGCTAAGAAAGAGTCATTTTGGTTTCCAAAAACCTGGTTTTATAACAAGCAAGAATATCCATTTTCACCTTATCTGACAGATGCGGGGCTTCCACGAATAAAAAATGAAGGGTCAGTTGCGGGGCGCATTTACTATATTGCAGGTACGGAGCCAGCAGCAGCTAGTATTCGTTCTTTGCAGCCAGCATGGAAATATATCCCTGCAACTTTGGGCCGCGACGAGGCTGGTAGCCCAATTGTTATGCTTGCTGATGGAGAAAAGGTTGCTAAAAAACTTGAGGCAATGCCCCCAATCTTTTCGCCTGATGGGAAAGGTGTTGCGCGTCCCTTTCTATTCTTTTCTGTAATGGGACTTATGGAAGTTGAGTTTGAGCGACTGATTAAAAAGTATCCTGATTTTTCTCGCTTTCCATTGTTACAAGCGATCAAAGAAAATGACGGAGACTCGGTTTTTAAAAAGCTTCCGAAACCAATAACCCAAGAACTTGAGGCCTTTCCTTTGCGATCGGCTTTGCTCGGCTCTGAATTTTATCTGGTGCCAAGTAGTGCGTCATTAAAAAAATTAGCCAAAGTTGACGGTGCTGTTGATCTGGTTTCATTTGATACAAAAGCTCAATATGACTTGTATCGAGGAAAGGGCTTTGATAAAGAAGAGTCCCGTCGTCTTGCGGTTCGCGATACTGATATTAGGTACTTGCAGGCAACCCGCCCAGGCGCTGCGTTTCAGATCGCATCAAATATTGATTGCCTTGAAGGTGGCATGGAACATGAACGGCTTGAAAATATGCAGTATGGTGCGGTACAGGGGGAAAACGCGGTTCTTGGGACTATCGGTGCGGCAATCATTCGTAAATATTGCATAGATAGAGATGAACGATTAATGCTGCACAGCTCTGGAAAAGGCTTTACTGGAAACTTTTCGGATCGGTATTGGCGCATAGATGGCGCGAAGATTTTACCGGGGGCAAAAGCGCTTAATGCAGACTTTTTGAGCGATAAGTCAGATGAGATACTCGACTATGTGAGTGTTGGAGTACACAAAGATGTCGCAGTGACTTCGGGATATTATGATCCAGTTTCAAGTGCATATTCAAAAGATGTTCAAAAGGGTGCGGGTTTAAAATATGCCGATTGGTTTAGAAAAAATAGCGTTATTAATGAAAATCGTTGGCGGGGGAGTAATCAGTATAATTTTTATATCTACAATGGGGTTATAGCTTCAGAATTGCCTCGCGTTCATCAAATTTTTACTGCTGCCTTTGATTTGGCTCATAGCAGAGAGTACAAAGATCTTGTAGTAAAAAATCAGGCTGCTTTTGCGCAGAATTATGAAAACTTTGCTAAAAAGCTTTTATATGCCATGTACCGCGGTACGATTGTTGCGGCCGCTAATTTAAAAGTGAAAGAACTCTTTTTAACCTGTTTAGGGTGCGGTGCATTTGGTAATAAGGCTTTCTGGGTCAAAGAAATCTTAGAGCTTGATGACATGCAAGAATTGATCAAAAAAAGCGGTATGAAGGTATATGTCGTTAATTACAAAGCGCCTCATGAATTAAACTAACCGAAAGCATAGAGCGGGGGCTTTTTTTAGCCCTCGCTAGATATTTTTTTGTAGATCAAACCAGCGTTGTCGCAGTCGAATTGCTTCTTCAAAATCAAGCCGAGCTGCGGCTTCTTGCATTTTTGTTTCAAGGTCTTTTAGTTCTTGTTCACGTGCTTCTTGCGAAAGTATTGGGGTTGCAGTCTTTTTTGGTTTCGCTCGTTTGCCAAATTCTACTTTATTCGTGATGCTCTTGGTTACGCTTCGCGCTGTGCTTGTAGGTGTGATGGAGTGTTCTTTGTTGTAGGCCATCTGTTTTTCGCGTCGGCGTGCTGTTTCATCAAGTGCCGCTTGCATGGATTTGGTTATTCGGTCAGCGAAGAACAATACCTTTGAGTGGCTGTTGCGAGCCGCTCGGCCGATTGTCTGAATAAGGGAGCGTTTGTCGCGTAAAAAGCTTTCTAAGTCAGCATCCATGATAGCTACGAGTGCTACCTCAGGTAGATCAAGACCTTCGCGTAGCAGGTTGATACCGACTAAGCATTCAAATACGCCAGTACGTAATTTGTGTAAAATTTCTGTGCGCTCGGGTGTTTTAAGGGCATGATGCAGGTAGCAGACGCGTAGTTGTCGTTCTTCGAGCGCTCGTGCGAGCTCTTCGGCTTGTTTTTTGGTCATGACGGTAATCAGAGTGCGAAAACTTTGTGCTGAGGTCGCGCGTATTTCGCTGATGAGTCGATCAAGCTGCCCCTCGCGTGGATGAATATGAATTTCTGGATCAACCAGTCCGGTTGGTCGAATGATTTGTTCTACAACTTTTTGTGACTTACTGATTTCATAGTCGCCTGGCGTTGCAGAGACAAAGATGACATCACTAAAATAGGTTTCAATTTCTTCGAATTTCAAGGGCCGATTGTCACGTGCCGATGGTAGACGAAATCCATATTCGATAAGAGACTTTTTACGTGCCGCATCGCCTGCGTACATACCGCGAAGTTGCGGAATGGCGATATGAGATTCATCGATTACCAGAAGAAAGTTTTCAAAGAAATCGAAGAGGCAGTACGGTGCTTCGCCGGATGCTCGGTCGTCAAAATGGACTGAATAGTTTTCGATGCCTGAGCAATAACCAAATTCTTTGATCATTTCTAAGTCGTACTCAACCCGGGTTTTGAGGCGTTCGCGCACGGTAAGGTTTTCTACAGTTGGTAAATAGGCTTCCAGTTCTTCTTTGATACTGGCAAATGCTTTGACCTTTTTTTCTTCGGTCGTGACAAAATGTTTTGCCGGAAAGATAAGCGCTGAATCAAGTTCCTTGATTACTTGGTGGTTTTGTTTGTCATTCCAGGTTAGGCGAACGATTGTTGATCCCTCAAGTTCGATGGCAAGTACTTCGCGTTGGTAGGGCAGTTGTACCTCAACGACTGGACCATACACCTGAAAGGAGCCCGCATCTTTTTCAATATCATTGCGTTCGTACTGTATCGCGATTAATTGATGAAGTAGCGCTGAGCGTGAGATGTTTTGTCCGACTGAAAGCTTAAAGGAAAGATTTTTGTAGTCGTATGGATTACCTAATGAGTAAATGCATGAGACGGAAGCGATGATAATCGTGTCGGGTCGGTTGATAATTGAGGCCGTAGCCTCAATGCGCAGGCGCTCGATTTCGCTGTTAATGCGGGTTTCTTTGGGAATATAGAGATCCTGTGCAGGAAGATAAGATTCGGGCTGGTAGTAGTCGTAATAACTGACAAAATAGCCAACTTTGTTTTCAGGGAAAAACAGGGAAAATTCTTCATACAATTGGGCAGCAAGCGTCTTATTGGGAGAGAGGATCAAGACGGGTTTTTTTTGTTGAGCAATAACGTTGGCGATTGTATAGGTTTTACCTGACCCGGTAACTCCAAGGAGCGTTGATTTTCCTGGGCGTTGACTGGATAGCTCCGCAATAGCCTGTGGCTGGTCCCCTGCGGGTGGAAAGGGTGCATGTAATTTAAACATTGAGCCTCCAATGCGTCGCTGTTTCTTTTATTACAATTATAACAGTTTTTAATTGGGTGGCAACCAAAAGGCAGCGAATTTTTATGGTCGAGGGGGAGCGGACATACGTTCCCCCTGTTGCGATGTTACGCTGATGCCGTTGTTGTCCTTTGCAGATAAACACAGGCGACTGGTGAGATGACTGCACCGCAGTTATAAAGAAAGTTAGATCTCCCTAAATTTGGCTTGACCGCTTGGTTATTAGGCCGTGGGGTGCGCGTAGGCATAGCGCTTGCTATTCCAGCAAATACGCCAAAAAGCAAAAAGATTTTTCTCATACAGATTCCTTTCCTATGGGCCAATAGAATGGTTGCAACTCTTGTAGCTCAAAATTTTTTTTGACTAATGTTACGATTTTATTGCTAATCGAAATTTAAAAAAGGTATTCTGTTAGAGAATAGAAGAACGTATGGCATGGTTCTGGCCACATTTCCCCCGTTGTGCAATAGGAGCCCAATCTGTTGTACAGGCGAGAACCTGCCTACTAGTAGGATACATAGTGGGGAATAATAGGAGAGTAGTATGAAACGGTATATTCTTGGGGCAAGTCTGGCGCTTTTGATGGTGGCGGGTTTGCAAGCTGAACAGGTCGTAGAAGAGGTAGTAACGCCAGGAGCACAAGAGTTGCTCATGGCAAGTGAATGGAGTGATCCAGCTGGGGCTGTGGAGACTATCATGCCAGTTGTTCAGCCAATGCCACTTCCGGTAGATCCTGCAAAAGTAAAAGAGATGGCGGTTCAGGCGGTTGACAATCTAAACCGCTTTTTTGTGTTGCCAAAAGAGGTTCGGGATGCGCTTATTGTGCTTGCCCAAAACAGTGACTTAATAACTCAATTAGCTAAAGTTAGTTGGGACAAGGTGTTACCAATGGCAAAAGATTTAGCGTTGGATCTTGGGCCACAACTGCGTGAAGTATTCCGTCTCGTGCAGCCACTAGCTGAAGGCAACTTTGATGGTGTTGCTCGTGTCGGTGATGCGCTGATTATCAAATCGGGCGATATTTTTGAAGTTATCTTTAACTACCATCCTCGCTTGATTCAAATACTTGCTGAGCTTAAAGATTCTATTGAGGGGCGCCATCTAAAGCTTTTGCTCTCGGATTTTGCAGCGCAGCGTGGCTTTGGTGGTACGATTAATGTTGCAAATATTGATTATGCCTTAGTACAGGTACTTAAGGCATTGCAAAATAAAGAAGTGCTCGATGCAATTCGCAATGGTATTGCACAACTTAAGACCCCAGGATTCTGGGATCGCATGGAACAGAAATTTGCTCCAGAAGTTGGTGCTTTGCGTCGCTTGGGTCAACAAGCCTTGACTGAAGCTCGGGCTATTATTATCGATCGTACCGGAAAGACCCCTGAAGAATGGGTTGAAATCGTTAAGGCTCGTGGAGCTGATGGTGTCAAGCAGCTTGAGCAAACAACCGGTAAATCAGTAGAAGAAATGAAAGCGCTTGCCAAAGCCAAGGTCCAAGAGCTTGGTGACCTTGCACGGCAAAATGTTGCGCGTGTTCAAGGGCAACTAGCAGCGATTGCATCATAATACGCTAAAGCGTAAAGAAAACAAAAGTAGGGCCGGGCGGAATCATTCCGCCCGGCCCTACTTTTGTTTTCTTTTATAGGCGCTGAGAAGATTTTTTTAGTGTTCGAAATTCTTGAGCAAATTTTTTCCAGGTTTTGTTGTCGAGCAGGATCAGCGCATTTTCTTGATTGCTGGTTGCTGCTGCCTTGGTAAAGTTGTAGGACCCTGTCCAGATGATGCGCTTGTGTTGGGCTGTGTTGGCAAAAAATAGACAAAATTTATGATGCATAAGACCGCGAAGGCCAGTATTATCTCCTGGAGGATAAATATAAATTGGTATGCCATGCTGATGGAGATTCAAGATTTGATTAATTCGGCTATCAAGACTTCCGGCATCAGTGACGATTTCAATTTTGATACCTTGTTTCTTTTTTTCCAGCAGGGCGTTAGCTATGAGCTTGTCAGAGAGGCGGAATACAGCAATTTGTATTTTTTGGGTTTCTTGTGCAATAAGAGTAAGCAGTTCGGCTTGTAATGCATCGTGACTGCTAAAGAGCGAAGTAATTTGTGGCGCATTATTTTCTGGTGCAATTGGATATAAAAAAAGCGGGAAGAAAATTGAAAAAATTATTCTTTGTATGCGGGAGCCGCTTTTCATATAAACTTCTTTTTGCGGTATACTAAACACCTGATAGCGTTGCAGTTGAAATAATTTTTGCCAAGAAATAGATACCTATGAACCAAGATATATCGACCGTTGTATTTGGTGCACATTCGGTGTGCGAAGTCCTTAAAAATAATCGCCGCCGCGTAGAGCGTATCTTTACGACAAAACAAGAATCAAAGGCCTTCCGCCAGGTTAAAGGTGTTCTTCCTTCACGCATTCCTGTTTCGTTTGTTGAGCGAACAACATTGAACAAGCTTGCTGGTACCCCTGATCATCAGGGTGTGGTGGCGGCAGTTGCGCCATTTCCATTTCGTAAAAAGCTTTTTGCTCCAGAACGTACCCCACTTGTTGTTTTTTTAGACAGTGTCCAAGACCCACGTAATTTAGGGGCTATCTTGCGTTCAGCATATTGTACGGGGTGTAGCGGTGTTGTTTTTGCAGGTCGACAGACAGCGCCGTTGAGTGGTACAGCTCATCGTGCTTCGGCTGGACTTGCCGAGCGCCTAGAGATACTTATTGAACCGTCGCCATTAGAAGCAGCAAAGAATTTGATTAAGGCGGGGTATACACTATATTCTGGCGCACTTGGTGGTACGCGTATTTCTGAAGTTGATATTCAGTTGCCAGCTGTTCTTGTTGTTGGCAATGAAGGTGAGGGAGTATCGTCGCAAATTCAGAAGTTGAGTACACGGATTATGTTGCCGCAGCAAAGCGCTGATGTTTCTTATAATGCTTCGGTAGCGGCTGGCTTGATGATGTTTTTGGTTTCGACTAAACATCATCTCATCTAAAAAGATAAGACTCTTGCTTTGAGCGAGATACCCATAGTATACCTCGATATAGGGGAAGCTATCTATGGAGGGGGTATGGCTTGGGGGTTTTTGGCACTCTTGATCTGCGCACTGGTACCAGCGCGTGGTGTTAGGGCGCATGTCTTGGTTGAATTAGATTCATTTTTGAGTGCGCGTGCACAGCATGCGATATCAAACTTTATTAGGCGTGCTGATTCTGTCAATAAACCGATAGAAAAGATATACCGGGCTTTTTGTTCTGCAGCGTTTCCGATACAGAAGATTGTACGGATACAGCGTGTTGGTGGCGACAATGTTTATCGCGTTGTTTGCCAGCCGCCTGCATGTCTTTTGCGTACCAGCGCAGGGGTTTTTGCAACGCCCTTGCAAAGTAGCTCTTGGTGTACCGCTTCTTTTTTTGATCAAGATTATGTGCGCGGGTTAATGAGTTGCGCAATGTCAGCGGAAAAAGTTGGGCGTGGCCTTGCGTGGTTACGCAAACAGGATCCAGCTCTTCTTGATAGCGTTCTGGTTTCGTGGCGCGACGAGCACACGATTTATTTGGAAGTAAAAAATGCTGAACCGGGACCGCGCTTTTTGATAACTCAGGAACAAAACCTTGATGCTACCCTGAGTTTGCGGATGAATGATTTGATAAGCGCCTGCACCAAAACTAAGCGTGGCGATGTGCCAGTTTTTGACCTCCGATATGATGGAATGGTTGTGCAGCGCAATGCACAAAAAAATAGGAAAGGAGGGGGGCGATGAAAAAACGTATCCACCCATCCAATATAGTAGTAGCCGTAGACGTGGGGACGACCAAGATTGGGGTATTGGTTGCTCAACGTTTGAGTAACGATCATTGCGAGATTATTGGTATTGGTAGAGTTCCTTCAGCGGGACTTTCTCGCGGTGTGGTCGTTGACATTGCACCTGCTGTGCAATCAATCAAGTTGGCGGTAGCAGAAGCAGAATTATTGGCAGGATGTTCAATTTCTTCCGTATTGGTCGGCGTCTCCGGAGTTCATGTAGCCACGCACCAATCAACTGGTATGATTCCGATTAAGCATGGAACGGTCAAAGAATTTGATGTTGCTAAAGTTATTAGTTCTTCCAAGACAATACCTCTGCTTGATGATGAACAGATTCTTCATGCGTTTCCACAACAATTTATTATAGACGGAAAGCACGTGGTTCGAGATCCGTTGCATATGCATGCGGTACGGCTTGAGTGCAAATCGCATATTATTACGGGCAACGTAACGATGGTAAAAAATGTCGTAGAATGTTGCCAACTAGCGGGTTTGCGGGTTGATGATGTTATCCTTGAGCCAGTTGCATCTGCGGCCGCAGTACTTACAGCGGATGAACGTGAGCTGGGGGTAGGGTTGCTTGATATTGGTGGTGGAACAGCAGATTTTGCTATTTATCAGCAGGACAAGCTTTGCTTTACCAAAATTTTACCGATCGCGGGAACCTTGTTTACCAATGACTTGGCGATTTGCTTGCGTGTATCGCGTGAAGAAGCTGAGCGAATCAAACATGAGCATGGCTCAGTAATTGAGAGGGGGGACGATACGGTTATTGAAGTGCGTGACGTGGACGGGTATCGCATGCGTTCTGTTGAAGTTTCGATGGTCAAAGAAATTCTTCAAGCTCGCTCAAACGAGCTTTTGGACCAGCTTGATGGTGTCCTGAGCCAATACAATGTGCGCCCGCTTATGAAGACTGGTCTGGTGTTGACGGGTGGAGGAGCCTTGCTTTCTGGCCTTGCAGAATTAGCGCAAAAACGTTTAGGAATTCCCGTGCGCATCGGAACGCCAAAGGTTGCATCACCATTTAAAGAAGAGTTATCAAAGCCGTTGTATGCGACTGGCTGTGGTTTGATACAGCATTATATTAACCAGCAGACAAAATCAGCGGCGCTGCAAAATTCTCTTCCGCTGCCACAACGGGTATTTTGGCGTATGAAGTCGTGGATCTCTGACGTTTTTTAGAACTTGTTAGATAAAAGACGGCCGAGGTTATTCCTCGGCCGTCTTTTATCTAACATTCTTTTGCATTGATGGGCTTTGAAAAAAGCCTCAATTTTTCTAATTTTCTATTTCAACTGGCTTAGTGCCATGCCACCATGTCGCAAGTTCGCCGAGGGCGCTGGTACCCCAGCTCATGGTCTTTTCGGGGATGATGGGATCGTTGCTCGTGCTTCGGCTGTTTAGTTTTTTGATGATCTGTGCGCCGTAGCTCAATGGTTGATAGAGTGTGACTGATTTAAGGCTCGATTGTTGAAATGCTTCGTAGATTATTTTTTCTGCCTGAGTAACAAATGGTACATCCCATATCTTTGCAGTTTTGTCCACTGATCCAGTAGCAAGTAGTTTGCCATCAGGGCTAAAGGCAACGTTTGTTATCATTTTCGCATAGCCATTTGTGTTAGTGAGGGTTTTAATGCATTTGCCAGTGGCGACATCCCATATCTTGGCGGTATGATCCTCTGATCCCGTAGCAAGTAGTTTGCCATCGGAGCTGAAGGCAACACTCTCTATCGAGTCTGTATGGTTGTTTGGGTTATTTTGGTTAAGGCCAGAAAGGGTTTTGATGTAGGTGCCGGTTGCTACATCCCATATCTTGGCAGTTTTGTCCACTGATCCAGTAGCAAGTAGTTTACCATCGGGGCTAAAGGCAACGCTGGTTACCCCATCTGTATGGCCGTTTTAACCGGAAAGAGTTGTGATGCAGATGCCGGCAGCAATGTCCCATATCTTGGCGGTCTTATCTCGTGATCCGGTCGCAAGGTATTGGTCATTAGGACTGAAGGCAACGCTGTAGATTGAGGCTTTATGACCGTTTGTTGGGTCGGAGAGGGTTTTGATGTATTCGCCATTGGTGGCATTCCATATCTTCGCGGTACGATCCCATGATCCGGTCGCAAGGTATTGGTCATCAGGGCTGAAGGCAACGCTGTAGATTGAGGCTTTATGACCGTTTGTTGGGTCGGAGAGGGTTTTGGTGCAGGTGCCGGTTGAGACATCCCATATCTTGGCAGTCTTATCCCATGATCCAGTAGCAAGTAGTTTGCCATCGGAGCTGAAGGCAACACTCTTTATCGAGTCTGTATGGCTGTTTGGGTTGTTTTGGTTAAGGCCAGAAAGGGTTTTGATGCAGGTGCCGGTTGCTACATCCCATATCTTGGCAGTTTTGTCCCATGATCCAGTAGCAAGTAGTTTGCCATCAGAGCTGAAGGCAACACTCTCTATCGAGTCTGTATGGCTGTTTGGGTCATCTTTATCGGAAAGGGTTAGCTTAGGTATTTTTGAAATACCCCAGTTGGCTATGATTTGTTGCGTTGGTTCATCGCCACCTAAAAAGCGGGTAAAGCGGGCGAGTTGCCCTTTAAGTTCGGGGCTGTTTATTTTTGCTTGAAAGTTTTTGGCTAGCCAGGCAACCAAGGGTGCAGTGAGCTGTGTAGCGAATGCGGGTGGCAGTTGGAGTAGCTCAGCTGCATCAAGCAACTGTTGGGCTTGTTCGACGGATATGTCAGTTAGATCGAGTTTTTGTTCTGTGTCATATTCACCTAAGAGTTCCTCAAGCTGTATGATTGCATCAACCTTGGCGTTAGTCGTTGCCTGGGTGTCTCGTACCTCTCCACTGGGCAGGGCGATAAGGCGGGCGATCAGGTCAATAGGT
>Ga0209417_1002264_pt1 | contig 30591 bp, 17 predicted proteins | sample RifGroF2_FD_184002 | JGI IMG/M metagenome (GOLD analysis project Ga0209417, IMG submission 184002) | Groundwater microbial communities from Rifle, Colorado, USA - Groundwater F2 (SPAdes) (version 2) | ecosystem: Environmental > Aquatic > Deep subsurface > Groundwater | place: Rifle, Colorado... | reverse complement strand
CTGATAATGGTAAAGCCCGATTGAAGCTCACCGTTCTTTACGATTTTAAACCGATAGTAATTATCCACCCCGGCAGGATCCTGCCACTCAGGCCGGAGAAGGAAAACCGGAGTGCCTCCCGGACGCGGATCACCGATGCCGCGGCTCAGATTCAGGCTATCCAGGAAAACCGGACCTGGAATCACGGTTTCGGCGAGGTACTTCTCATCGGTCGGAAGGGTGACAGCCAGCTTCATCCGCTCACCGGGAACCACCTGGATTCCGGTGACACGATAACGTCCCGGACCTTCTTCCACCAAAGGGATTTTTGAACCAGACTCATGAATCAGCTCTACCGTTGCCCCTGCAACCTGGTCGGAAGAATCTGAGGCGTAAAAGCCCAGCGTCCGGGTCACATGCACATGGCACTCTCCGTCCGCTGCATTCAATGAAGCATCCACCACAATCCGCGTAGCCGCTTCTGTCAGATCCAGCTGGATCACATCCTCGCAGGATGACAGAAATAATCCTGCAATAAAGATCAGAATAACACCTATATATTTTATTTTGAACATCTTGCTAAAATTTGAAATTCCAGGTTACCGAGGGAACAATACCAAAAAGGGCCAGTCGCACGGCCTCCGTGGTGCCGGGTACCGTCTCGCTCTCCCGGAAATCAATGCTGTATGCATTCTTACGATTATACACATTATACAGCGATACATTAATATCGGAATTCCAGCTCTTCCGCGGCTTGAACTGCCAGGAGACCCCCAGGTCGAGCCGGTGATAGTTGGGCATCCGCGATCCGTTCCGGTCGGTATACAGATTCACCAATGTCCCGTCGATCTCATATTTTCCGCCGGGAAAAGTCACCGCATCTCCTGTATAATAGATCCAGTTCCCTGAAATATTCAGTTGCTCCAGCACTTGCCAGGAGGCCACAATGGAAAAATTATGCGTGCGGTCCTGGCGGGCCGGAAACCAGCTTCCAAAGTTGATCGCTTCGAACTGCTTTTCTGATTTGGCCAGCGTATAGCTGACCCATCCGGTGAGCGTTCCGAGGGTCTTGTTCACAGAGAACTCAATCCCGTACGCCCTGCCCTTGCCAAAAACCAGCTCAGCCTCAATATCGGGATTAAGCACAGTAACTGCCCCGTTCTTGTAATCCACCAGGTTATGCATGGTTTTGTAATAAGCCTCCACACTGAAATCCAGCGTGTTCTTCAAAAAAGTGGTAAAATATCCGATGGAAAACTGGTCGGCGATCTTGGGAAGGATTAGCGGGGTGCTCGGCGTCCAGAGATCAGTAGGGAAACTGGAAACGGAGTTCGAAAGAATGTGCAGGTACTGATACATCCGGTTATAATTCACCTTGATCGAATTTGAGCTGTCGATCAGATAGTTAGCTGTAATCCTCGGTTCAAAACCCACATATCCGTTGTAGAACTCACCCGCTCCGTACAGGATGGAATCGAGGACATCCTTGTTGTCATCGTACCTCTTAACCGTATAGGGCCCGATATTGTTGAACAGGCTCACCCGGAATCCGTAATTCATGCTGAACCGCCTGCTGATTTTCTGCTCATTGGAAAGATAGATCCCGCTCTCAAGCGCCTGCTGAGGTTCAATGGGAGCAAAGAAAGCGGCGGTGTCACTCTCCGAGGCAAAATTCCCCGGCTTGAATTTGTGCAGGGTGCTGATCCAGCCGAACCGGATCATGTTTTTCGTATTGGGATACCAGGTGTAATCCTGCTTGATGCTGTAATCAATGATGCCGGAATTGAGCCGGAATGCCGCCTTCCCGAAGGCAAACCTGAACCCGTAGTTATAGTCGCTGTACACCAGCGAGGTATTCAGGAAGAGCTCCGTATTGAACGAATGATTCCAGCGCGCCGTCATTGTGGCATTCCCCGAGTCAAAACCGGCCTCCTTCCGGGTGAAAATATCACGCCCCAGATAGCCCGATATGTAGATGCGGTCCCGGGATCCAAGCTCATAATTGGCTTTCAGGTTAAAATCATAAAAATAGAACGTGAGGCTGTCGGCATCATCGGTAACCGCCTTGAGAGCCACGTCGGCATAGGTTCGGCGGCCCGAAACAAGAATGGATCCGCGGTCCTTCACAATCGGCCCCTCCACCGTCAGCCTCGAGGCAATCAGCCCGATACCGCCGGTTGCCGTCCAATCTTTGGAATTGCCGTCGCGCATGCGGATATCCAGTACCGAAGAGGCCCTGCCTCCATAGGCAGCCGGAATCCCGCCCTTGTATAACTTGACATCCTTGATGGCATCGGAATTAAATACCGAGAAGAATCCCAGCAAATGTGAAGGGTTGTATACCGGGGCCTCATCGAGCAGAACATGATTCTGGTCGGCCTCGCCCCCGCGGACAAAATAGTTGCTGCTCCCCTCGCTGCTCGGACTAACCCCGGGAAGAAGCTGAATGCCTTTCAGCACATCCCGTTCCCCAAACAGTACTGGTACAGACTTTAACTGCTTGATATCGAGCTGTATTGATCCCATTTCAAGATTGTTTACTGCCGTTCTGGTACTTTTTCCGGTGATCAGCACTTCTGCCAGGGTGGTAGCCCTGGGGGTTAGCTCAGCATCTTTATGGAGGTTATTCTTCAGTTCAACTGTAGCATCCAGGGGTTCATATCCGAGGTATGAAAACCGGAGGTTATAGGACCCGGCCTCAAGCTTGACGGAATAAAACCCGTATTGGTTGGTCGTTGTACCGGTGCCATTATTCAGGATGGAAACCGTTGCCCCGATCAGGATCTCCCCTGTTTTTGAATCTTTAATATGCCCGCTGACCGAGAATCGCTCCTCCTCGCCAGCCAGGCTCCCCACTGGAATGAACCAGAGGCAAAAAAATACATAATAAATGACTGATTTAAATTTCATGCCGTTAAAACGCACCAATGCTGAGATTGTTCTAAAACCCGAATAGTCTGGACGCTGAAAGGACCTTAAGGAATTCGGTTCGTTCGGGCTCACTGAGCTCTCTGTTTATCAGATCCTTTACCGATTGCAGGGTCACTATATCGGAACCCCTCGAAATCCTGAGGTCCTTAAACGAGGCATCAAGAATCAGGTATTTATCCGACCCGGTGGCCGGATTCCAGGGGGTCCATGCCGGAAGGAGCTCTCCGTTGGGGTTGCCGCTCCTCGCGAAATTCGCCAGATAGGACATGCATAAACCAGTCAGTTTTTCCCTTCCCTGCCGGTTCTGAACCGAGAAGGAGCGGCCGGCAAGCATCGAAATCTGGCTGGATCCGGTACCCAGAAAAAACGGAATCTCCGCATAGTGGTGCGACCCCATCAAAGCCCCGAGTTTCCCCGGCAGCACGCTGATTCCTGCCGCATCCTCACTGCCCCAGTCGAACCGGTAGGCATAGACGGGAGGGATATCCCTGTTGGCCGTCATGGCCATCGTTACCGTATCCAGCCCATAAGATCGCCACATCAGGGACTGATATCGGGACAGAAGCTCATAATACCGGGTTCCCGGCTCGGGATCCTTGATCAGGAAACGGAACAGTTTGATTTCATCCTTATTTACCCCGATAAGAAGCGGCACCTTATTCGCCCAGGTACCCGTGGCAAAGACACCATATCCCGATGCAGGCAAAACGGTTCCATCGTTGAAGAGCGAAGGCCATTGCGCCATCCCTCCAATCATGGTGGGAATGCCTTTGAAAAGCTCGGCCGGTATTTTTGACCTCAGGTACACATTGATATCAAAAGCGCTCATGGATTGCGCATAAGTCCTGGCGGCCTCATTGTCGGGCGCGTTGCCATCCGCTACCAGCAGATTGCACAGGAGGGTCAGACTCTTGTTTTCCGCATCCGCGGTCGTCCTCATTACAGCCAGTCCGCTTTCCGCCACGGCGCGGTGAAAAAGGCCGGCTGCAGCCGGCGCCGTGAGCAGGGAGAGCACGTTCATGGCTCCGGCAGATTCTCCGGCAATGGTAACATTGCCCGGATCACCGCCAAAAGAGGTAATATTTTCTTGAATCCACCGCAAGGACTGAATCAGGTCAAGGGTGCCGAAATTTCCACTCTGATCCTCAGGAGATCCATACCCGGTAATGGCCGGGTGCCGGAACCAACCGAAAACCCCAAGGCGGTAATTCACCGTAACATACACCATCTTCGCCCGGCTTGCGAACACATCGCCCGAATAATCGGGAGAGGCGCCGGTGCCGATCGAGTTTCCGCCGCCATGAATGAAAACATACACGGGCAGCCCGATCTCTTTCCCTTTTGGCCGCCAGATGTTCAGATACAGGCAATCCTCGGAGCCCAGGGGCCCGATCACCGGAAGATACTGGGCTGCCGAACTGCCAAAACTGATGGCAGGGCGGATACCTTGCCAGGACTCAGGCGCCATGGGTGCCTTCCAGCGGAGGGATCCCACGGGTGGAGCTGCATAGGGTATTCCTCTCCAGGACCAGGTGGAATGCATGTCGGCCATTCCCCTGACCTCTCCGTATTGTGTTGCAACAATTGTACGATTGTCCCAGGAACCCACCACTCCTGATGCAAATCCCGGCGAAACCAGGATTGCAAGAGTAACGGCAAAAAACCAATATCTTCTGTATCTTCTCTGTATCATTTGATCTCCATCGGCTCAAGCTCGACGGCCTTTCTGTTTATCCTGATTTTTAGTACGTACGCCGGTGAATCCGGAAGATTTTGCGGAACTCTGATTACCAGTTGCCGCTCGCGGTTGTCATAGCTGACCGTTTTACCCCCGAGAATGCTGACCCGTGTTGCCTTCACGCCCTGCGGCATGGGCAATACGATCTCCTTCAGAGAGGGATCCATCACATGCAGGTAGATGAACTGTTCCTTGCAGGTGGATGCCATCCGGTCAGTAGGCAGAAACGGCCCGCCACGGGTCCCGTATACTCCTTCTCCATTCACCTTCAGCCATTCCCCCACACCCCGTAAAAGATCCACCTGCTGTGGCTCAATCCTTCCATCCGGCATCGGACCCACATTCAGCAGCAAATTCCCATCCCCTCCCACCGTCTTGATCAGAGTCTCTACTACCACTTTAACACTTTTCAACTTTTCCACATTCTTCCACGCCCACTGATCCCCCACGGTAATGCATGATTCCCAGGGATAATCCCGGTTAAACCCGCCAATCTGCTGTTCCGGTGTCCCATAATCCCCGGCATACTTTGCAATGCTGTCGGTCATGCCGGCCATCCCCTTGAAGCCCTTGTCCACCCGGTTGTTGATCAGGATATCATCGCGCAGGTCGCGGATGTATTTATAGAGTTCCATCCCGTCCTGATGCGTCCAGGAAGCTTCCCACTGCCCGTCGAACCAAAGGATGTTCGTATGATAATCCACAATCAGCTCCTTCACCTGGTTAAACAGGAACTCCTTGTATTTCTTCATGTCCGATCCTTCCACCGGGCGCGGATCGCGATACCGGGTGGTATAGTCGGGATGGTGCCAGTCGAGGATCGAATGATAGGTCCCGAAGAGGATTCCCTGCTTTTCACACGCCAGCTCCATCTCCTTCAGTACGTCCCGCTTTACAGGCGTGTTCTCAATATCATAATCGGTATACTTTGAGGGCCAGATCGAAAATCCGTCGTGATGCTTCGAGGTAATCACGAAATACTTCATGCCCGCCTCCTTCGCCACGGAAATCCATTCATCGGCATTGAAAAGTTCCGGATTGAACCGTAAATAGAGGCTGTCATATTCCGATATCGGCACCTCCCGGCCTCTCGACCAGCCTATCTCCGTCCCCTTCAGCGAGATCGGGCCCCAATGGACGAACATGCCGAAGCGCATGCCCTGCCAGGCTTGCAGCGAAGCACTATTCGTTCTGAGCTGGGGATTTAATTCACCACCGCCGCCGGGAGGAGCCTTTGGCACAGGCTGCTGTAAGGTGGAGCACGCTGCTATTGCGAGAATGATCGTGACACGTGACGCGTGACGCGAAAGACGTGACGCGTGACGCGTGACGCGTGATTTAGAGGTTTCAGTAAAAAAAATTTTCATAAGTTTCTCCATTTGGTGGGTAAAACAGCATCTATACTAGTAACACTAAAATTACAGCTATGATTCATAAAAAGATGGATGTTTGGAAACTTTGTCCAGTTCCTGTACATTTCTCTGGGATCTCTGGCAGAACTTGAAACACAATTGATCATTTGTGAACGATTAGAATTTTGCGGAGAAGATCTTTCCCACCATTATGATGATTGTGATCGAATTCGCAGAATGCTCCAGAGCCTCATTCGCTACATAAAACAATAGCGAATCTCAACCGTCTCTATCTTACGCTCCTCTTCTCCCGCGTCACGCGTTACGATTCACGCGTCACGATTTCCCGCATCTCCCCAAACTGCCCCTCCATACTCCGCAACAACTTAAACTGCGCCCTCGCCCGCTGCAAATTATGATGCGCATGCTTGACCTTAAAATAGTTATCCCCGTCAACATAGTCAGTCAGAAATCGCAGGCCAATCATGTAGGGAAGCAGCTTCCCGGCGAGAGCCAGATTATCCAGCTCAACCGGGGTAAGGGTTTTGCGGGTTTCCTCCAGGAATCCTTTGGTGTACCCTTCAAAAAGCCGGATATCCATCTCCACCTTTGTCAGATCCGGATCATCCTCGGCCCCGGTATTGGTCGAGGTCCGGATGCTGTCGCCAAAATCGTAATGAACATATCCGGGCATCACCGTATCTAAATCGATAACACACAGACCTTTATCCTCCGATGTAAGCAGTACGTTATTGAATTTGGTATCATTATGGGTGATCCGTGAAGGGATCTTTCCCTCCCGGCCCAGGCGCAGGATGGTGCCCATCTCAAAGGCGCGCTCCAGCACAAACTCCGTTTCACCCTTCACCAGACCGGCCCGGCCAACCGGATCGCGTTCGAGAGTCGTCCGGAAAGTCTCAAGCCTCCATTCGATATTATGGAAATTCGGGATCGTCTCATTCAGCGGCCCGCCCGGCAGATCCGCTATCATCGCCTGGAATTTCCCGAACATTTGGCCGCCCATGTATGCTTTCTCTGGCGAATCCACGATGTCGTAACTCTGGTTATCAGAAATGAAAATATAAACCCGCCAGAAGTTACCCTCGGCATCGTGATAATAGGATTTCCCATCGTTGGCCATGATCAGCGTCAGACCTTCCCGGTTGGGATCCGCGCCGGGTGTGTTTTCCAGTTTTATCCTGATATGTTTCGTAACCCGTTCGATGTTTTCCATCAAAGCCGGAACATTCTTGAATATCTTATGGTTGATGCGCTGAAGGATATAATCAAACTGATCGGGCTCAATCGTACACACCCTGTACGTATCATTGATATGGCCCGAGCCGTAAGGCGCAATCGACGACACCGTGCCGGCGATGCGGAAGTTGGAGATAAGGTTGTTAAGGTCAGTCATGTTGCTGGTTACTGGTTAAATCTGGTTGCCGGTTGCCGGTTGCTGGTTCGGGTTGCCTTGGTACACTTGTCATCCCCGCGAAAGCGGGGACCGCGTGCCCCAGCCGAACAGCAATATCGAAGCACTTGTCATCCCCGCGAAAGCGGGGACCGCGTCCCATAAAGAGCGGTACGCAGAGGAACCGGTCCCCGCTTTCGCGGGGATGACAACGCTCCTAATTAACTTTATGGCCAATTCGTAAAACGTCAATTGTAAATCGTAAATCATCTCATCTCTGTCTTAATCTCAACGGGAACCGATGCATGTCCCGATTTCATGCGGGTAACCGCCTTGATCAGAATGGATTTGCGGATAACCAGAGGCTCCGTGTAAACCTGTCCGCCGGTCATCGGATCCGATCCATCGAGACTGTACAGGATCTCGGCACCCAGAACGGAATTGTGCAGGCTGATAACCAGGCTGTCGGTGAAAACAAAGGATTCAGCCCTGGTCACCGGTGTCGGAACCCGGTAGTTAACCTTCATCTGGTCGAGCCGTTCATAGTGGCGAACCATCCGGTGCGAAAACTTCTCATAATCACGCAAATTCTTCGGCGTCCAAACCACCTCCGCCATGGCGCTCATGCGGGGCAAAGCCATGTATTCCACCTGCTTTTCATCCGGGATATATTCGGTCCATACATTGGCCTGGGCACCCATCACATGCTTTGCCTCCTCCGGCGTAAGCTCCTCCGGGGTCGGCTCATAGGAATAAACCTTCTCCAGGGTTAGGTATCCGCCGATGGCCCTGGGCTCAAACTTCGGGTCACCCTGATAATAATCGAAATAACAATGCGAGGTGGGCGACATGATCACGTCATGCCCCTGTTTGGCCGCCTCAATCCCGCCGGCCACTCCCCGCCACGACATCACCGTGGCTGCCGGAGCGATCCCGCCTTCGAGAATCTCATCCCAGCCAACCAGTCTCCGGTCTTTAGTCTCCAAAAACTTCTCGATCCTCCGGATAAAATAGGACTGCAGCTCCATCTCATCCTTCAACCCCTCCTCACGCATCCTTTTCTGGCAGTCGGGGCATTTGTCCCAACGCACCTTCGGACACTCATCGCCTCCGATATGAACATAGTTGAACGGAAACAAACCAATCACTTCCGATAAAACATCCTGGTTGAATTCAAAAACCCGCTCTTTCCCGGCACAGTATACGTCGTCGGAAACGCCCCACTTGGTGCGCACCTCAAACGGGCCGCCGGTGCAGGAAAGCTCCGGATAAGCTGCCAGTGCGGCAACCGAATGCCCAGGCATCTCGATCTCGGGCATCACATCGACAAAGCGGCTGGCAGCATAGGCAACCACTTCGCGGATCTGATCCTGCGTGTAAAACCCGCCATAGGTTCCCCCATCGGCCGTTTTCCGCATGGAACCGATCTCCGTAAGCCGTGGATACTTTTTTATTTCGATGCGCCAACCCTGGTCCTCGGTCAGGTGCCAGTGGAACACATTCATCTTGTGCATGGCAAGCAGATCGATATATTTCTTGATAAACTCAACCGAAAACAGGTGCCGGCCCACGTCGAGATGCATACCGCGCCAGGCATATCGGGGTTCATCCTGAATATTCACTGCGGGTATCCGGATGCCGGACTGCTTTTTCAGGCCGCCTTCCTCATAAACCTCCGGAGGAAGCAACTGCAACAGGGTTTGAATGCCATAAAAAACGCCACGCGCACTGGTTGATTGAAGGATGATACCGGTTTTACCGGTCACCAGGGTATACCCTTCCGGATTTTTTCCCGCAGCCGGTGGCACCAGTTCCAAATAGATACTGTGCCCCGCAGCCGGTATACCGATCTTATATCCATGTATTCCCACCCTGCCGCCAAGATATCCTGCGGCAACCAGCAGGAGGGAATCATCGGAAGAGGTGTAAATCGGCATATTCGCCGGAAAGGAAACCATCCCGGGTTCAATGGTCATCTGTGCAGGTTCCGGAATGATCCTGACATCCGGAGTCTCCCGCTTGCACGACCAAACGAAGGATATCAATACAAACAGGGAAAATACAAATCCTGATTTCCTCATAATTATTCCATGTTTAAAAGAGAGATTCACGTGATAAACTTACAGCGTTTTTCCGGTTTAGGAAAACCATAATCCACCATTGATATTCAATTCACAGAGACTCAGACTGGTGATTATTTGTCCTCCAACGGATTCCCCTCACCAATGACAGTAACCTGGACTCTTGCATTGACTCCGCCGGATCCTTTACATTCGAATGAGATCTGATTATCTCCCTCCCTGAGTACAGGCACTTTGCCTTCGATGGGAACCTCTTGCAAGAATTCTCCTTTAGAACCAAACAATTTACAATCGGTTGCCGAGCGGAATTCCAGGTACATACCCGATTCCATCCGGACCGGAAAAATGATTCTTTCACCGCCCAGGGTGAGGCACGGATCCTGAATGGTTTCCGGAACCATTGGCAAAGCTTTAATACTGCCGATCAAACAGTTAACCTCTCCGCCGGCCGGCAGGTTATTATACCACAGTTGCAACTTATCCACTGCATTGAATTGCACCGAATGCCGGAACGAATCATACACGTAAAAGCCCGAATCGGGCCAGATATAGTTACTGAATTCCGAGGATTCAATTTCAACCAGCACAAAATACTTCCATCCGGTGAAATCGATCTTAATAAAATGATCGCCCCGGGCGCCAAAAGAAAGGTGAGCCGGACTTTCAATCCTGAGATTCAGAAGCTCTCCCTGGCCGTCACCCCTAACCCAAACACCAAGTGCCTGGTTTTTTGAGATATCCAGCCAGGGTTCGAATTTTTTCTCCATTTTGATCCACATACCTTCTCCGGAAGAGGATTGGGGTGCACTTGCATAAAATCGTCCGCTGCTTGTCCCGCCCATTGATTTTTCTGATGAAGAAATTATGCCGCCCGAAACACCGGCAGCACTTCCCTCCTGAATGAATTGTTTCTCTTCTGAAAAATCGGCTATCACGACATTTGCCGGATCATTGAATGGTTTCACCGACATCAGGGGTTCAATCCTGAGTTTTACGGGTTGTTCCCCAAAATCATTCCTGACAATCCAGTGTGATGAAGGGTGGCCGGTTCCGGCAACTTTATGTTTTTGATAGGCTACCGGTCTGAGGTTCCATTCTCCGTTTTCCCGCTGAAACAATGTGAATTCTTTGCCGGGTTCACGAAGCAAAGCACGAATCGGGTCGCTGAAATAATTCTGGTGCCGCAACTCCTCATATTGTTTGATGATGGCAGTCAACCGCCGGAAAAGCGGATTTGCGTCCAGATTTTTCTCGTCCACACCACCCAGCATCGAAAGGCCAGCGTTGTTGCCGATCATTTTACAGCACAGATACTCGATGTCGTCGGGAAAAGTCGGTTCCACCTGCGGAGGGTTCCAAGTTTGATTTCCCCACCATCCCATATGGAGCGGAAGAAGCAATCCCCCGTTTTCAACGGAAGCATACTTAGTAATGAGCGGGATATGGCCCCGCCAGAGGCCATGCTCATATTCATTGGGTTTAATGGTTGGAGCAAGAAAGAGTCGTGTCGATTTTATTGCTGCCGAATGGATGTCGACAAACCGCTTATATCCCCTTACCGGACGGTCCCAGGCCTGCCACCGTGAACGATAATGCCACCAATGGTGCTGCATCGCGCTCATCTCCATCCCAACCGGTCGTTTTAATTGTTTGGCTACCTCGAAAATAAACTTGGTGCCATAGTACCACGCGTTCTCTCCATTGTCCAGAATATCGCTGCCATCAATTGCATCGAAATAGATCCCGTCGAATCCGTAATCGCTGACAATTTGCGCGGTTCGTCCAGCGATCTCCCTGAACAAAGGGGTTTCGGGTCCGGGAACAAACCTGCCAAACATCTCACGGAGGTGAAATACTTTTTCACCAGGATTAAATGAGGATGATCTCGTTCCGTTGGCCCCCCGTCGGCACCCGGTAAACTGATAAGGAGGCGTCAGAGTGACCCCGCGGAATTCAACCAGTTCCTGACCTATTTTTAATGAAAGGCTGTTCCTGACGAAAAACCCGGTGGTGGTTGAAATGTTGGCGGTAGATTCTTTGACAACCATCACACTGTCGCCCTCCTCAAAAGGCTCAACAAGTGTAAAAGTGCTGAAATAGCCCAGATCTTCACTCGGGACGGGAGTTACATACCCGGAATTCTTATCTATGAAAAAGGCATAGGTATGAAAGATGGAAGATATCCCGGCAGCGTGCAGACGGTCATTTATCCGCTTGAAAGAGTCCCATCCGCCCGGCCATTTCTCAGCATTGAGCTCAAAATCACCGAACCTGAAAAACCCACCTCCGCCATGGCTGTCTATCTGATTAAATCCCAGGCTCCGGCACATTTCAATCCATTCATCCACAGTTTCTTCTGTAAGAGTTCCAAAGTTCATAAGGTAGGAGCCAAACCCCTCTTTCTGTTGTAAGGCCCATGCTCCACCCTTATCGGAATAGGGAACATCATTAGCGTGCGTCATAACGTCACGGATGACCGGCAGGATTTTTTCCTGCGGAACACCCAGCAGCGTGATTTCGGCTCCTTTCAGCCCAAATCTTTTATAACAGGTTGCCCATAAATGGGATTGCAGGGCAGGCAGTTCACGGACATGGGTAAACAGGTTCATCGAGAGCACGCAGGCAGCGAATGGTTCATACGGCATGCCTTCCAGAGTGAGGGGAATGTTTAAAAAAGTCAGGGATTCCGGATCTCCCTGTACTGAAGCAACCCGACCAGTGATGCGGTCTGTCAATGTATTGAGAAGAACAGTAGCCGTAACTTTCCCCGAACCGAATTCCAGATGAATGCGTTTTCCTTTCAATGCAATTGAGGTACAAGTATACTGCACTCCATCCTTAACCGTACTGGCACACCAGGTTATAGTTTTCGAATCCAGATAATCGACTCCGGTTGCCAGATCCGTGAAATGAAGGTTCTTTCCGTCGGATGCGATCTCATACCTGAAATTGCTATTCTTAATGATTACCGTGTCGCCGGGATTTGATGAGCAGCTGATCAAGAAAACACCCGGCAACAGAAAGAGTGCCGGATATAATGGATTCCACAAATGATTCCTGTCATTCATTTGATACTCTCTTTCTGATTAGGAAACATGGATAAGTTAGTCGGGATTTACAACCAAATGAACTTTATTTTTTAACCCACAGTGTGGTTATTCTCTTCCATCCGGGTATGTCGGCAGCCATGGTGACACCACACAACTGATCCCGATTATCAGCGGAAAGGGCAGCAACTCCGCCCTCCACCGATGCACCTGTCAGACGGTATCCATTATTGGCAAAGGTCAGGCTCATTTTTTCATCCTGCACCAGATTGACCTGACCGGTAAGCTTAAGAGTCTCCGGGTCCCAATGTATATCACGGGTCTCAATTGTTCCCTGCATAATGTGCCGGTCGGATGACAATAATTGCGGACGATCCGCCACTTGCCTGATTGATATCATCTTAGCTTCACCCGGCCTTAATTCAAGCCGGAGTGAATCGGAGCCCTTGAATAGGCCAGCCAGACGGTTATCCCAGAATTCATAGGCATAATATTTTTGATCAGCTTCCAGGTCAAGGGCTCCGAAATAATCAGGAGAATCAAACCGGATGGTTTTTATCGCCGGATGCTGATCATTGGGATTATAAACCACCATCTGATACCAGCCGGGCTGCACCCTGAAAACGAATATCTCCGGATATTTTGAACTGAAAGCATCTACCGGTCGGGCCGAAATCCATGAATCCGGGTAGGGAAAGATCCTCGAAAGGTCGTGCACGAGCTCAGGCGACAGCCGGTCGAAACTGTTGGCCATCAGGAACCTGCCGCAGGTGGTGTACATAAGGGTCAGCAATTTCCTTACCCCGTCGCTTCCGGCCGGCTGGGCCTTCAGCAGGTTCTTGGCGTCCATGTCGTAGCTCACAACCTTCCGGTTCTTATACCAGCGCAGCGCCCCGCGGGAGATCATCAGGGGCGACATCCGGTCGGTATCCCCCCAGATCCGCTGCGAGGATACGATCCCGAGCGTTATATCGGAACCATGGTCGAGGTTCCGCTCATCCAGGAAAGCCTCCGGCCCCAGCCCCGTGCGGGCCAGCTGGAAAACCGTCCGGTAGGCCGAAGCGGTGGTGGAATAGACATCTTCCATCCCTCCGAAGGCCGCCCAGCCGGTATACGGATAATCATACATAAGCCCTTTCACCCCACCGTCGTGCAGGTTTTTGTAAACCTCCCGCATGTGCGCCTGAAAGCCCGGATCGGTAAAATCGTAGCTGCCCTTCCCCTTTTTCATCCAGTCCTGATCCGGCACCGTGGCATCGGACCGGTTCCAGAGCATATGTTCAGGAAAAGCCTCCGCATAATCATCCGAACGGCGGCCGGTCTGGAAATAGGTGAGCGGAATTCCGCCCCGGTCAATAATCGCCTGTGCCCATTTTGCCGTGGTCTCATAGGGCTTCTTATAATGGCCGGGAGCCACATCCACGTTGCCGTCCGGCGGATTGGCGAACTTTCCGGTACCGTACATCTGCCAGTGCTTCTCGTCCCACCAGCCCTGCTCGTTGTTCTCCTCATAGGCATCCGGAACCAGCCGGATCGATACCGGCACATACCGGAGGAACCCTGATTTAACCGCCCGGTCCATCTCGGCTACCGCGCCGGGCGCATCGTTCACAGCCGGTCCGTCGCCATACCCCTTGTGCTGGGCATACCACAGGCACACAGTTGGGAATGTATAATATTCAAGATCAATATTTTGAAAATCTTTAAGCACATCTCCATACTGTTCCAGCGCCTCAAAGGGATTATTATGTCCTACCGAAACATAAAACGCATCCTCCGGAAACCAGGATTTTCCCGGATCCACCCGCTTGCCCACCGGGTCCTGTGCATACAGGTTCATCCTCAGGTTTTCCGGCTCTGAAACCGCCGCATCCACCGGCTTCGCCACCCCGCTGAGGCTCTCCTTTACGTTGCCTTCCGTCACGCTGACATCACACACCACTGCATTGATCCCACCCTCATTCCGGATATGAATCTTCAGCGTATCCCCTGTGACCGCCCCGGCCGGCAGGTTAAACCGGATCTCCTCCGGAGCCTCGCCCGCTCCGTGCGACGGCAGTTTGCGGGGCTCCAGCAGCGTATGCAGCACCCCGTCTATGCCTTCCCAGGCCACCGACTGTTTCCGCGTATCTGCATCGTCGCTCCAGGCCAGGTTCAGCACATAATCTTTACCCATTTTTAACCCTGATATGCCGAGTACAACGGCCTCCTTATCGTACAAAATTTCATCGTATTTTTTTCCGTATCCGGTTTCCCAACGATACGGGTTGCCGCTCCGCACCCCAACCATTTCAACCGGTTCAACCGGTTCAACCGATTCAACATTAACCGCCTTCCCCGGGCGCACCCGGTGCGCCCCTACGGGAACATCCACGGGCGCCCGCCGGGACGCCCCTACGGGAACAATGTGTACGAATTTTTCAATTTCGGTATACGTGATTCCCCCTGCAACTAATACCTCCCGGCGGTCCGGTTTTCCCCAGGTCAACAAAAAATTGTTCCGGCACTCCATCTCCGGCTTCTGGGTAACCCGCGTATCCTCGCCCCCGCCGTTGCCGTCCAGCATGCGGAACCCGGGTGTAAGCTTCCGGCCGCCGTACAGCAGTCCGCCGGTCAGCACGCTGATCTCCCGGACCTGCATCACATCGGTGCCGGTATTCATGATCCCGCCGTCGATCACCACGAAATCCCTGCCCGGCAGCAATCCGAACCGCACCCCCAGCCCCGGCCTCCCCTCCATCGAGCTGGTCACCGTCAGGTACTTCCCCGACTCCCCCCCATGCATGAAATCCGACAGGGAATGGTCGAAACTCCTGCCCGGCTCATTCGTCGAATCCTTATCGATCCTCAGATAGGCCTCACTCACCACCATTTTTTGGGGGAGACGCATGTATGCGTCCCTACGGGATCCGGTTCGCCAGATTTCATAAATCCCCTGCGCCGGTTTCACCACCACGCTCACGATTCCATTCGAAAAGATCCAGCGGGAAGTGCCGCCCACAAAGGTGATCGACTGATCCGTTGCCGTCCTGCAGCCTGACAAAAACATCAGGCACCCTGATACTAAAAGAATTAGAAATTTTTTCATAAAACTGTAATATCTTTATACTTCAACCTAACCCTTACACCCGAATTTTGAAACATCCGATCCACCTCACCCCCGTCCCCTCTCCCGCGTTCGCAAGCTCACGGGAGAGGGGTGCCCTCCGAGGGTAACCTGAACTATTGTCATCCCCGCGGAAGCGGGGACCGGATCATCAAACAGCAACCCACCTCCGTGTTAAAACCCCTTAAAATAGCAATTCGCCGCCAAAAAATCCCCTATCTTTATTCACCTCAACCTCACCCCCATGCCACACCCTCTTAAAATCTTATTCTCTTTTATCTTTCTTTCGCCTTTCGCCTTTTATCTTTCGCCTTCTTCATCCGCTCAACCCACAAAGATTATAAGCCTTTGGCCCACTACAGTTCCCTCCGAATCCCACCCCAAATCCCCCGATGTGATCAGTACCGATCATGGCGGGAATGTTACCCGCGTTGCAGCCGTCACCGATCCTGTCCTGGAGGTTTTTGAGCCCTATGGCGGAAACTCCACCGGCGTTGGGGTTGTGGTTTGTCCAGGCGGCGGATACTCCATCCTGGCCATCGACCTCGAAGGTTACGAGGTGGCCAGCTGGCTGAACAGCCTCGGGATCACCGCGTTTGTCCTTCACTACCGCGTTCCCGGCAATCCGGCCGGCGCCCTGATGGATGCGCAGCGGGCATTGCGGGTGGTAAGAAATGAATACTGCAACCGCGCCCCCTACCTGAAAAAGATCGGGATCATGGGATTCTCGGCCGGCGGTAGTCTGTCGGCCAGAACCAGCACGCGCTATCGGGATAAAACATACGAACCGGTCGACGAGGCCGATAACTTCTCTGCCCGGCCCGATTTTACAATGCTCATCTATCCGGCCTACCTCGATCAGGGGCCCGATCGAAGCCTGACACCAGAGTTAAAGGTAGATGCCCGGACACCCCCGATGTTTCTCTTTGAAACCGCGGATGATCCCTATGGTAACAGCGCTCTGGTGATGGCCGGTGCCCTGCGCGATGCCAAAGTGCCGGTCGAGCTTCATTTCCTCCCCAAAGGCGGTCATGGCTACGGCGTTCGCCCGGGCAACCCGGCTGCCGAAACCTGGCCCGACCTGGCCGGGAAATGGCTGAACCAGTTTGTCACCGGCCAAACTCAACCGTATCCTTGAATACCTGAGAAAATAGTCAGACACAGAAAATCGGGGTATATTTGGTATCGGGTTTCAGGTATCAGTTGTTGGGTACGGGGCTCTTCGATGTCATCCAAACGAAAGTCGGGATCTCCTGCCAAATGCTCCGAGGCTGGGGATCCCGACCTTCGCCGGGATGACAGTTCCGGCGCCCTATAACCCAAACCTCCTACCTCATACCCAATCACCACATCAACAAATCAACAAATCAGCAAATCTTTTATCCCATGACCCCCAGAGAAATAACCTCCATCCCCTCCACCGAACACTCCTCGTTCCTCAAGTCCCGCTACCTCAGCGCGCCGCTCATGGTGGATATCGAATATATCCGCCTGCTGACTGATTCCCATAGGAAGACCGACGGCATGGAGGTTCAGGAGCGCCGGGCGCTGAACCACGCCCACGCCCTGGAAAACATCACCCCGGTGATCCACCCGAACGACCGGCTGGCCGGGAACAAAACCCGCTACATCCGCGGCGCCATCCCCTATGCCAATTACGCAGCGGAACCGTTCCTGCGCGAGATGCGCAAACAGGAACAGGATGCCCAGGCCAAACATGCTGAAACCGGTCAGGGCGGCGGCGTGGCCCGCGTGATGCAGGAGGCTGCCGAGAAGGGGCTCCGCGTGATATCGGGGAAATTCCTGATCAGCGAACCGGACCTGCAGGATTTCCGGGGAATCTGCGAATACTGGGAGGATAAATGCTTTATGGCACAGGGCGACAAGCTATGGAAAACACATTTCAGTGAGGCCGGATTCATTGAAAACGGCTGGAAAATCGGGCTATATACCGCACCGCATGAACCCTGTCCGGAAGGCAGGCTGATCCTCGACTTCGATACCGCCATCCGGAAAGGGTATCAGTCTATCATTCACGATATTGAAAAGCGGATCCGTGATTTTCAACCCGAAAATATTGTCGAAGCGGGCAAGCTGCATTTCTGGCGGAGCGCCATCACGGTCCTCAAAGGCGCCATCGGATTTGCAAAAAACTATGCGGAGGAAGCCGGCCGGCTCGCCCTCACCGAGCCTGATCCCGTAAGAAAGCATGAGCTGCTGCAGCTGGCCGACATTTGCGGCCGCGTACCGATAGAGCCGCCGCGGAATTTCCGCGAAGCCGTCCAGTCCTTCTGGTTCACCTACCTGCTCGGACATATGGAGGGTTCCCACCTGGGGTATTCGCCCGGAAAGCTCGACCGCATCCTGTTCCCCTGGTTCAAGTCCGATGTAAAAACAAACTTTACCGAAGCGGTCTCCCTGTTCGAGGAACTGTTTGTAAAAATGACCCAGATCGAATACATCGCCAGCCTCAGCTGGCAGGGACTGGGCCACGGAAACCTCTATCAGAACCTGATCCTGGGAGGCACCGATGAACACGGAAACCCCGCCGCCAACGAGATTTCCCGCGCCATCCTGCAGGCCCAGATCAACATGCAGATGACCCAGCCTACCCTGTCGGTCTGGTATGATGACCGGCTCGATGACCAGTTCCTGATGAAAGCCGCCGAATGCGTAAAAACCGGCGTCGGGTATCCGGCATTTTTCAACCAGAAAACCTATGAGCAGCACGAACTAAAAACCAGCGGACTGCCCATCGAAGTGATCCGCAAGCACTGCGCCATGGGCGGATGCACAGAGCCCACCCTGCAGGGCATGTCGTACGGCATCGTCCAGGCGGGCTTCGTAAACCACGGCAAAATCATCGACCTGGTGATGAACGGCGGCAAGGATCCGGTCACCGGCATCCGCATGTTCGACGAGCGCCGTCTCAAAACTTTTGAAGAGATCCGTCAATATTACCTCGATAGTATGCACAGCGCTGTCCGTAACTGGCAGCAATACTGGAACTTCGTGATGCTGGCCCACCGCGATACCGTGCCGCTCATCTTCTGCAGCGTATTCGTGCAGGACTGTATCGGCCGGGGAAAAAACATGGACGATGGTGGCGCAATCCTGAACCAGTCCGTCACGACTCTCTCATCGGGCATGGTCAACGTGGCCAACTCGCTGGCGGTGATCAAAAAGCTCTGCTTCGAGGACCAGGCCTGCACTTTCGACGAGCTGCGCTATGCCGTGCAGGACAACTGGCAGGGATTCGAGGGGCTGCGCAGAAAGGCGCTCTCGGTTCCGCACTGGGGCAACGATGAGGAATATGTCGACTCGATATTCCTCGACCTCTTCAACGAATACTGCACGTGGGTAAGGGGCCAGAACAACTATCTGGGCAAGCCCTACGATCCTTCGATGCTCGCAATCTCCACCCCGGTGCCCTTCGGCAAGGTCTGCGAGGCTTTTCCGGATGGACGGCTGAAGGGCGAGCCGCTGGCCGACGGGGTCACCTCACCCTTTCCCGGATCCGATAAACACGGCCCAACCGCCGTGATCCGCTCTTCCTCGAAGGTCGACCATACCCAGATCCGCGGCGGGCTGCTGAACCTGAAGTTCCATCCCTCTGCCCTCAGCGGTGAGTCCGGATCCAGAAACCTGCTGGCCCTGATCAAGACCTATTTCGAGAATCCCGGCTTTCATGTCCAGTTCAACGTGGTGGACTCCAACATGCTGCGCGATGCGCAGGAGCATCCGGAGAACTACCGCGACCTGGTTGTGCGGGTGGCCGGATTCTCCGCCTATTGGGTGGAGATGAGCAAGGCCCTTCAGGATCAGGTCATTTGCCGAACGGAACACCTGCTGTAGGATGTCGCAGGGCACACTTTTCGATATCCAGCATTTCGGGGTCCACGACGGGCCCGGCATCCGCACATTGGTGTTCATGAAAGGGTGCCCCCTCCGCTGCAGCTGGTGCTGCAACCCCGAGTCGCACTCCGCAATGCCGCAGGTACGGTATATCCGTTTCCGCTGCAAAGCCTGCCACCGATGCACCGAAGCCTGCACCCGGGGAGCAATAACCCCTATAAATGGTTCTGTATTAATTAATTATGATAAATGCAGGGCCTGTACCTCCCGAACCTGCCTTGATGTCTGCTATCACGAAGCCCTCAATCTTACTGGATATTCGCTGGACGCAAAGGAACTACTGACCATCGTATCCAAGGACCTGGTCTTTTACCGGAACTCCGGCGGCGGGGTCACCTTCACCGGCGGGGAACCTCTATCGCAGCCAGATTTCCTCCTGGAATCCCTCCGGCTCTGCCAGGATGCCGGCATCCACACCGCCATCGAAACCTGCGGATATGGCAATCCGGACTCGGTAAAGGCCATAAGCCCCCATACCGATCTCTTCCTCTTTGACATTAAAATCATTAACCCCGATATACACCTCAGGCACACCGGCCAATCCAACGACGTTATAATCAGAAACCTGGATTATCTGGCTAAAGAACATAAGCACATCATTCTTCGATTTCCCCTCATATCCGGCATCACCGATACCGAAGAGAACATCGGAGAAATCATCGGATTAATGAAAAAACTGAATCTGCAGGAGATCCAGCTTGAGCCGTATCACACCCTGGGAGAGTCGAAATATGAGGAGTTCGGGGTGCTGCATACTGAGAATCTCATACCCGAAATCCTTAACTACCCGGTTGAAACCGTTATCGAGCGTTTCCATGCTGCCGGGATTGCCTGCGAGGTGGCATAGATGCGATCCGCCGTCTGCGGTCTGCGGTCATCCGTCATCGGTCCTCCGTCATCCGTCTATCTTATCCACACCAACAACCCCTTCCCCGCCTCCACCTGAAAGGATTCTCCAATCTTCAGCTTCCCTTCAGCCTGGAACTTATCCACAGCAGGAACATAAAGTTCAGCCTTGGCCGGATCGATCCCCAGAGCCTTCCAGTCGATCTCGAGGTTGATCCTCGCCGGACCCGCCGCCCAGGAGGCGATCGCCACTAATGCTTCTCCATCCTTCTTATACACCGTTGCAAGTATATCAGGCCTTCCCGTCTTCACGGGGCAGCTCTTCACCCAATACCCTAACATCTCCGACTTCGTAATTCGGAATTGGTCCTGGATCTTCCAAAGATTGGTGGGATTGCCGGCCCACGGCAGCCGCGACGTCATCCCGTAAACCATGCCCCGCCACTGGTTTCCTCCATCCTGCAGCATCTCACCCATCAGGCCGAAAGGAATTCCGGAAACCTCTGTCATCCAGTACTCCGGATTCGCGTTGTAATCAAAATACTCCCCGAACCAGAGCCGGTCGAGGTAGGGGAAATGCTCGAGGTAAAGATTGGCCGAGTTGGTGAATCCGTCACGCGGATTGAACTGGTTGGCCGAGTGCAGGTCGATCCGCGATCCGGGATTGGTCCGCTCCAGCACCTTCCGCACCCGGTTCATGATGCTGCGGTCAAAAGCCACATCATCAATATAAAGTCCGTCAATACCCACATTCTTCGTCAGCCAGTCGAGCCCCTCGAGATAGTAATTGTGCCACCTGGAAGTTCCCGTGTTAATCACGGCTGCATCCTTCAGCTCCGGAACAAACCAGGCCGGGATGTAGTTCCCGTCGAGATGCTCCTGCAGCCAGGAGTAGCCGCCGCCGGGACCGTACGAAAGGATCTCATTGCCAAGGGATTTCAGCGCCCAGATCTCGGGACAGATATTGGTGAGCTCCCTCACGGTATAGTAAATCTTCACCTTCATGTCCCGCCTGTGGGCGGCATCGATGTATGCCTTCATCAGGTCGGGCAACATAAACGGATAGTTGATGTAAGGATTGATATCCGTGGCATGGTGCACGTTGATCGTATTGGCACCGGCCTTCTGAATGGTATCCAGTGGCATGAACTTATGGTAATACCGGTCGTGCCACTGCTTGGCCAGATCAAGTTTCCGGAACGGCGTGATCAGCATATTGATGTCGAAATGCAGCGTATCTCCCGGTTTCAGGGTCCGCTCCCCGCTGAAGGCGCTCACTTCGTACTCGTCGCCTTCACGCTCCAGCCGGATTCCCCCCTTTCCACCGTTGTACCACGAGGGCGGCATGTTCAGGGGTTTTTGCTGATAGAAATTCGTGTTCAGCGGCCGTTCGTAATTTTCTGCACGGAAGGTTGCCTGCAGGCCGGCATTCACAGTCCCCAGCCACGGCCCGTCGCAGTTGAAATAAGGATCCCAGGTATAGGTATACTCCGATGGGGCAAATCCGCCCTTCTGGCCCAGCCCCAGCATGTATTCAACCTTGTCGCCACGCATCGGGATAACAAACTCCAGGTCGGAAAGATTTACGGCCTGATCTGCCGTCACGGCAATCCGGTAGGTGAGAAACCCATCGAACTCGAGCCGACCCTTCAGGTCAAATTTTACGCTTCCGGCTTTCCATCCCGATGTCCATTCCGCCGCCCCTTCAGACTGTTTGGTTATGCTAAAATTTCCTTTCCCCGATTTTACTTCTTTCCCTTCCATCTCCACCTCAAACCCCATACCTTCAACCAGAACCGGCTCCGGCTTGGCAGCCAGTTTTGTCATCTCCGGCGCAAACCAGCTGAAAATCTGCTCGGGCAATCCCCTGGAATCGAGCCTCACATCCCTGCCGAGTATCTTAACGAGGTTCCCCTCAACTGTAACCGGCTCATATCCCGCCACGATCCCATCCTCCATCCCGATATCGGAATTCAGCCACCGTAACCTCGAATGATTCTCCGGCTTGCTGTCCCCCCGATCCGCCAAAACCCCCTCCTTCACCCACAACTCCACCCCCACCACTTCTTCCTTCAAACTTCTCCCCTCTTCCTTTCCTTGAGCCTTGAGCCTTGTGCCTTGAGCCTTAACTTTAACCATTCCTTTGTACCACCCCTCTGCCAACCCCTTCGGCACATCCACCCCGATCCACAACGGCTGAACTTTTCCCTTCTCCACCGGTACCGCCTTGACCAAAGGCTTCTGGTCCCAGTTATTGCCTCCCTTATTGAAACAGGTCAGGTTGTCCGCGGGAATCTTACTGCCTCCGGGCATCGACAGATCAGAAAAAATGACCTCCAGATCGGAAATATCCTCCTTTGCGGCATATACAGCGATCTGAAAGGAGTAATATTCAAATTGCTGAACGGTGTCCTGAATTTTCTTCAACGCACCCCGTTGGATCCATCGCAAAGGCAGATCCGTCCACATCTTAACCGGATATTCGCGGTACTCCGGGAAGAGCAGGAAATCCGATTCCGGCGATGAAGTCAGGAAATTCGCGGTTTCAGTCCGGGTGGCGATCACCTCCATGGGCCAGAACGAATGGAACCGGTTGATCGACTGCATCTCGGTGGCCGTGGCCTGGGGCAACTCACCGGCCGGCTTCAGGGCTTTCGCCCGCCAGGCCGGATCACTCTTGTCCCCCGGAACCAGGTAGTTCACTTTCGGATAGGAGCCGCCGCTGCTCTTGAACGGCAGATAATAGAAGTAATAGGTCCCCGCTCCGGAGGCCGGCTCAAAGATCATCTCCCCAAACTCCCGGTTTATCTCCAGTCTGATAACGTTCGCAATCCTTTTCCCTCCGTTCGCCGGATACACAAAAATCTCCTTATCCTGCGGATTCATATCCTTCCGCCGCCACGGAATATTCACATAAACAGCCTCCGCGGGGCTCTTAACCTCCACAACAATCCGTTGATTTCCAAGCGAATCCGGGTTCCAATTGCCGATTGTGTACGAAAGTTGGGCCGAGGCGCCGGCTCCGAGGCAGGTGAGGAGGAGGAGGGTAAGTAGTTTTTTCATGGCAAAAATTAATAATTAATAATTGACTCGGCTGACGCCTCGCTAATTGGCCTCCCTGCGGTCGGCTAATTGGCTCCCTTCGGTCGCTAATTGGTTCGGCTAACGCCTCACTAATTGGCCCTTCGGGCTAATTAGCGCGTAGCGCCAATTAGGGCTTTAGCCCACAATTAGCCGACCACAGGGAGGCCAATTTCTTATTATTAAATCCCTTCCAACGAGCTCAGTACTTCCCTCAGCCGTGCGTCGCTGGGGTTCGGCGCCCTCGGATCAATGATCTTTCCTTCGCGGTCAATCAGGATAAAGGAAGGTATATACCGGACCACATATTTATCATTCTCCTTGGTGCCGTCATGCAGCTGCATCCAGGGGAAGCCCTCGTCGGTAACCATCTTTTCCCACTCCTTTTTATCCTGATCTACCGAGATGCTCATGATCACAATGTTTTTCTTCTGATAATCCTCGTACAACTTCTTCAGGAAAGGGATCTCCTTCTTGCACGGTCCGCACCAGGTAGCCCAGAAATCGATGAAAATGTACTTGCCCTTGAACTGCGAAAGGGTATATTCAACCCCCTGCATGTCAACAACTTTCATATCAGGCGCCGGCATTCCGGGCATGATGGCGGCCCAGTCGGAAGCCTTTTTCTTAATCTCCGCTACCTGCTCCTGATTTTTTGCCAGGGCATAATACTCCGCAAGCTGGGCATCAATCCCTTTGGTGCTGTTTCCGTCAATCTGCTGGCCGAGGTCATTAAACATAAAGGTCTCAACCATATCCGGATTGGTAAAGGTCTTCTGGATGAAGTCAAACTTGGCGACCAGGAATTCCGGTTTTCCCCAGACATCTCCCGTCAAGCCGGCAGCCTTCTGCGCTTCCTCGGAAATATAATTCGTCAGGTACTGCATGGCTGCAGGTACTTCAGCCAGGGTCGGATCCGTCAGGTCGATCCCCTTTTCGAGGTCCTTCCAGTTATCCGGAAGGATCACCGTATCCTTTTTGGCGTAATATTGGTGCATCATGGAGAACTGATTCATGTCCATGATCTGACCGAATCGAAGGTTCAGTTTCTCAACTTTGGCGTATCCGGCATCGAAACCTTTAACAGCCTCATATTTAAGTAGAAGCGCATCATAGGCCGTTTGGAGCGAATCCCGGCTCACGCGGTAATCAGCCGGCTCCTTAACCACAACAGCCATAAAACCCTTGCTCCATGCCCGCATGATCTTGGTTTTCTCCGCGTTATAATCGGCAATGGGTTTCAGCTTCCCGCCAAAAACCATCGTGCTGTCCCAATTAGAATAGTCAACAGTCACGGAAAGGTCTTTACCCGGAATCAGGTATACCTGTAAATATTTCTTTCCTACATTCAGATAACCGCTCACGGGCTTGGCAGCAACCTTTTCATAGGTAAAGGTGCCATCAGCCGCCTTGGCGAGGGTATCCGTCTTCTGCCCTTCCATAAATTTCAACACAAGGGTATCTGCATTCGTAATCGTACCGGTTAGCCTGATCTGATCAGCCGGCTGTTGCTGGCAGCTTATAATCAGGGCCGCACTTGCAAGAATCAATAGGGTTTTTTTCATGTTACTGGTTACTGGTTACTGATACTGTTTAACGTACCCACCCCCTGGCCCCCTCCCTCGACCAGGGAGGGGGAATGAGCACCGGCGAAACTTCGGAGCGAAGCCCCTCCCTGGTCGAGGGAGGGGTTGGGGTGGGTACGTTCAAAAATTGGATTATTATAAGTTATTCTGTGCATCCAGGAGCTTTCTGGTTTCCGGGTTAGAAGGTCGTGCGCACCTTGCATTCACGATATTCCCTTCCGGATCAATCAGGGTGAAGGTCGGAATGTACATCACGAGATATTTTTTATTGGCTTTAATCGTCTGGGGATCATGAAGCTGGATCCAGTCGAAATTGTCCTCATTTACCATCTTCTCCCAGGCGGCCTTGTCCTTGTCAACCGACATGCTGATAAACACGATGTTCCGACCTTTATAATCGGCCACAAGTTGCTTGTAGGCGGGAATCTCGGCCCGGCACGGACCGCACCAGGTGGCCCAGAAATCGATAAAGACATATTTGCCTCTGAAATCACTCAGCGACACATTGTTACCATTGATATCCAACAGGGTGAAAGCCGGCGCGGGCTTGCCGGGGGCCAGGGCAGCCCACTTATCTGCCATTACTTTCAAAGTGGCCTTGTGTTTTTCATGGGTCGATTTATTCAGATACTCCGTCACCAGGTCCTCAATGCCTTTGGTTCCCTCACTGTCAATATACTGCTTCAGTTTGTCATAAACGATCACGGAATAAACCTCCGGACTTTTGAACTTTTCATTCACAAAGCTGACCATCGCCCTCTCCAGATCTGGATTGCCCCATGATTTCATCTGCGGGATATTCGCACGCTTCATCGCCTCAGTCTGAACATATCCCGATATAAATGCCTTGATATCATTGATCTCCACCAGGGCCGGATCATCCAGGTTCAGCTTGTCCATAAAGGCATACCAGTCGGCCGGAATCTCCTGGTGCGTGGTGTCGTAATACCCGGCCATCGTCGGATAATTATACAAATCATAATAGACGCTGTATTCCAGCACCTTCTTCTCCCGTTCCACATACGCCTGACTTAGTCCCGGATTATCGATCTTGAACTTATCCAGAAAATCCACCTCAATCCCGCTGATTGAATCTCGGACCCGCTTATAATCTGCAGGAGAGTTTGGTGCCCTGTACATCTCATTCAACTTCTGATAGATTGCCGAGCTGGCCATGGTCTTGCTGTGCAGGTACTCAACCGGCAGTCCCAGCTCCCCGCCGAACCCTACGGATGTATTAAAAGCCTTGCCGTCAAAGGTGATTTCAAGGTTCTTGCCGGGCTCCAGGTACAGGTACAGGAAAAGCTTGTCGCCCTGCAGAGTTCCGTCCATTGGACTCAACACCTCAAACTCCTTCGAAAAAGTGCCATCATCGTTCACCCTGATGGTATCCTTCGGCCCATCCAGTGTTACATACAATTCCTTAGTGGTGTAATTCAAGGCTTTCCCGGAAATCACCACGTTTTTTGCCGGCTCTTGGGTGCACGAAACAGCCAGGACAGAAAGTGAAAGTAAAATAAGCGCTTTATTCATAATTTGTTGATTAAGGTTCCGGTCCCCGCTTTCGCGGGGATGACAATTGCTCCTCTCATCCTATCATCATCACATCATCACATCATCACATCATCAAATCATCTAACGTCCGTCCGAAACGGCCCCGCCGGCAGCCCGCTGGGCCCGAACAGGTTCGTTACGTCTGTCGATCCCCAGCCGAAGCGAACTTCCTCGGGTCTGGCCACCTGTTCGCTGTAAACCACCACGGTGTTGCCTTCGATCACGGCTTTGGCCGGTTTAAACTGATGATCGGCCCCGGCAACGGTGAAATGCTTCAGCTCCTTGCCGTCGGTTTTCAGGCCGCCCTCCGTGTAGTCAAACCAAATACGGATCTTGTTACCTTCCCTTACAAACGATTTAAATATCGGTCCTGAAAATACAACATCTTTCTTTCCATAATCCTTTGCAAGTGCCCAAAATGCCAATCTTTTACCTACATCCTGCTTATTGGCCGGATGAATGTTCTTAAGATTTCCGATATCCATGGTCACCACCATGCCCGTATTCGGTAAGGTTCGCATCGTAAAGTCCTGGGCCTCACGGAGAAGTCCCGTGCTGTAAGCATCCTGGTAAGTGTAAGGTGCAATCTGCACAAAATAGAACGGAAACTCACCCCGGTTCCAGTCGTGCCGCCAGTTGACGATCATTTTTGGGAATATCTTCTTGTAAAGCTCGCCGTCATACCGGTTCGATTCCCCCTGATACCAGATCGCACCCTTGATCGAAAAAGGAACAATCGGGGCAATCATCCCATTGTAAAGAACAGTCGGGAGATTGGGCTCGCCGCAATCGACGCAGTCGGGCATCGGCTTCACAAGAGAAAAGGCCCCGCCCTTGCAGACCTGCCAGTTTCCGGCAAGCGGCTGGCCTTTTTTTGATTTTTTCGGACTGATTTTCAGCATCTCCGGTTTTCCGTTAATGCCGCCCAGCCCCGAAGTATTGGCCACCTGAACGGCCAGGATGTTATCGCCTTTCTGAACGATACCGGCCGGAATCTCATAAACCCGGTTGGTTGCCCAGTCGGATACATTCAGATGTGAGCCCACCAGCTTACCATTAACCCACGTGATATCCATTTCATCAATAGGCCCGAGTTCTAGAACCAACTCCTTCCCGACCCAGCTGTCCGGAACCTTGAAAACCAGGCGGTAATCCACCAGGCCGGTATGTGCTCCGATCCCCGTTTTGCTCCATTCACCCGGCACCGGCATCTCTTTCCACGAAGCATCGGCAGTCGCTTTCACTGCCCATTCCGGCGCTTTGTCTCCCGGTTGGAATCCGATGGAGGCGGCCCATTCAGCCTGCCGTTTGTTGAAATCTTCCAGCTTGGCAGCCTTGAATTTCTGCACGTCCAGTTTTCCGGGTTCCGTGGTGAATGCAGGGATGGTGGCCGCAAACTCCTCACTCATCCAGGCTTCTGCCACGGTACCGCCCCAGCTTGTGAACACAAGGCCTATCGGAATATTTAAATTTTTATACAGTTCCCTTCCAAAGAAATATCCGGTAGCACTGAAATCTTTAATTGTCTCCGGGGTACAGGCCAGCCATTTTCCCTTGCAATCATCCAGAGGCTTGTCGGCAAATACCCGTGGAACCGTAAACAGCCTGATATTCGGATAATTCGCCCCGGCAATCTCAGCCGCTGAATTGTCGATCGGTCCGCCCCATTCCGGCCAGCCCCGCAACGGCATCTCCATGTTGCTCTGTCCCGAGCAAACCCAAACCTCCCCAATGAGAATATCTTCAAGGACTGTTTTTTTCTTTCCTGATATTTCGATCGTGTACGGACCCCCTGCCGCAGGGGTTTTAACCCGTACCATCCACTTGCCGTCGGCCCCGGCCACCGTGCTCACAACCTGCGAATCCCACGAGGGCTTAACACTGACGGTTTCACCCGCCCTGGCCCAGCCCCAGATCGGAGCCACCGACTGCTGCTGAAGAACCATGTGGGAACCGATTACAGCTGGCAATTTGGTTTGGCCAAAGGCGTAGGAAAAGAAGAAAGAAGAAAGAAGAAAGACGAAAGAAAGACCAAGATTTTTTTTCATAGTATGATATTTACTAATAACCTTCAACCTTTAACCGGCAACCGGCAACTTCTAACCGCCAACCGGCATCCTCACAAAAAACGTCGTCCCCTTCCCCACCTCCGAATCAAACCATATCTCCCCCTTCAGCATGGTTACCAACTCTTTGGTAATCGCGAGGCCAAGGCCCGTACCCTCAAATTCCAGCCGGTTATGGAGATCATCCTTGTGGAACCGGTTAAAAACCTTGCTTTTAAAATCGTCTGAAATGCCAATGCCACTGTCGATCACGAAAAAAGTGATGCTTTTTTTTCCCGTGGTATACCCGAAACGTACAAATCCTTGTCGGGTAAATTTAAGCGCATTGCTTACCAGGTTGTTCAGAATCTGGAAAAGCTTGGTTTTGTCGGAATGTATGATAAGAGGCCCTCTCTGATTGATATCGAGAGTAAACTCAACGGCCGAATCAATTTTCAGGTTTAAGTCATACAGTTCCTGCATCAGGGAGTTCAAATCAAAATCCTTAAGCGACAGGGTCAGCTGACCGGCCTCAATTTTTGCAATATCGATAACGGAATTAATAATATTTAACAACCTTTCACCACCTTTAGTTATGATTTTCAGGTAGTTCTGCTGCTGAGGCTCGGTCACCATCTCCTCAAGGAGCTCAGAAAAACCGAGAATGCTGTTCATCGGCGTCCGGATCTCATGGCTGATATTGGCCAGGAAGGCACTTTTCAGCTTATCACTCTCCTCAGCCTTCACTTTTGCAGCGATCAGTTCCGCTTCATTTTTTTTCCGTTCGGTTATATCAACCGCAATACCGATAAGGGCAACCGGTTGGTTCTCTTCGTCCATTACAACAGCAGTGGAAACATGGACAGGGAAATCGGTACCATCCTTCCGGCGATTTGAGATCTCTCCGCTCCACCCTCCGTCAATGGTCTCACTAAGAATGTTATCATAACCCGAAGATCCGCTCCCGGGAGACCTTATCAGGCTTATGTTTTGTCCGATCAGCTCTTCACGGGAATAGCCGTAGGTCTGGCAGAAAGCCTGATTCACAAAAAGTATTGTATTCTGCGAATCCGTCATGGAAACACACTCATTGATCGACTCGATTGCGTGGGCCAAAGTTCGGTACCTGGCCTCATTTTCCCGTATCTGGTTTACCGTTTCCAGGTCGCGCATTCTGGTGAGTCCGGTTTGTGCAAGGGATTCGGTAAATGTTTTGATAAAATCGAGGTAACGGTCCAGCTGCACCCTCGACCAGACTGGGACACTTTTAACCGCCTCAATATAAGCCTCTTCATCATATCCGTAACGGTGCGCCTGCTTCCGGAAAAAATCCAGGTCGGGCGGTTCAAGGAATAACTGACCGGTAAAAAAGCTTGCGATGTGGGTGCCTTCTATAATAATCGGAATGGCATTATCAACGAGGCCATGCGGACACTTGTAGGTTACCGACGGATTTGCCTCCGGCAGGTGGGTGAGAATATACTGGTCGCTTTTTATGCACTCCCGGTTGGATTCCGGATGGATGCGGTGAAATTTGGTGCACACATCCTGCCAGGCCGTTGCGGTAAGGATTTTCCCACTGTTATCGACCAATGCCGACGGAAACGGAACGATTGCATTCAGCTTATCCTGAAGGGCTTGCAGTTTAGGAACATCGATCAGTTGTTCCGCCGTATAATTCATGATGCCTTCACCGTTTTACCCAGACCTTCTGCACACTTTGCAGTCCGGCCTGGTCCCTTACTTTAAGGAAATAAATCCCGGAGGCAAGGTTGCCTGTCTGCCATGTGAATTGGTGCTCTCCGGCTTCAACAACTTCGGATATGACCGTCTGGCCCTGCATGTTCACCATAATGGCTGTGTTGGTGCCGGTGGTATGTTCCGACAGGGTTACTGTGATGAACTGATCGGCAGGGGTC
>Ga0209417_1002261_pt1 | contig 30609 bp, 24 predicted proteins | sample RifGroF2_FD_184002 | JGI IMG/M metagenome (GOLD analysis project Ga0209417, IMG submission 184002) | Groundwater microbial communities from Rifle, Colorado, USA - Groundwater F2 (SPAdes) (version 2) | ecosystem: Environmental > Aquatic > Deep subsurface > Groundwater | place: Rifle, Colorado... | reverse complement strand
CGTGGTCCTCGTGAAGGCGGAGAACGTCCACCGTACCAAGGTCCTCGTGAAGGTGGTTCAGAAGCTGGCTCATCGCGTCCACCATATCGCGGTCCTCGCGAAGGCGGAGAAAATAGAGGCAGTTATGGCCCACGTCCACCATATCGTGGTCCTCGTGAAGGTGGTTCAGAAGCTGGCTCATCGCGTCCACCGTATCGTGGTCCTCGTGAAGGCGGAGACAATAGAGGCAGTTATGGACCTCGCCGCTATGACAACCGAGACAGCGCTGCACCTCGTTCAGTTGAATCGGCTCAAGCAGCCGCTCCTGTGAAGAGAGCTGAAGAGCAAGGCGATGCGAAGAGTGGTAATTCTGATACAAAAGAATAAGCCGAGCTTCATATACGTATAGTTTTGTGGAGAGGTGTCTGAGTGGTCGAAAGAGCACGATTGGAAATCGTGTATACTCCGCGAGGGGTATCGAGGGTTCGAATCCCTCTCTCTCCACCATAAAATGGGAAGCTTGTAAGAGGTAGTTGGAAAATCTGTCAGATCCGAAAGGAAGCAGCAGGGCCGATGAACTTTGTACAGGCTTCTCTTGTTTTTTACGCTTTTTGTGCCTCTCGAAAAGTTTGTGAATACATGCTAAAATAAAGAATAAATAGGTAGCGCGCTCAGAAAGTCACCTCATGAAAAAGGTTAACATTGCAAAAGGGTAAAAGCGTGGATAAGAGTACCCCATTAAATCTTGCTCGTGCATGGCGTCCTCGGACGTTTGATGAAGTGGTTGGACAAACGCTTGTGGTGACGCTTTTAACAAATGGGTTGAAGCGAGGCATTCTTTTTCCGGTTTATTTATTGGCGGGATTGAGAGGTTCTGGAAAAACAACCGTCGGGCGTGTTTTTGCTTGTGCGGTAAATTGTGGTATGCGTTCTCAATATGCTGCGGGAACATATAAAGGGGTATTCCCTTGTCTTGAATGTCCTTCGTGTCGTGCGATGATTTCTGGGGAGCATCCTGATTTTATTGAAATTGATGCAGCGTCGCATACGGGTGTTGATCACGTAAGGCAGCTTATCGAAGAAGCATCTTTTTTGCCGGTGATGGGTGAGAAGAAGCTTTATCTTATTGACGAAGCGCATATGTTGAGCAAAGCAGCTTTTAATGCATTTTTAAAAATTCTTGAAGAACCGCCAAAAACAGTTCTTTTTCTTTTGGCGACAACGGATGTTCACAAAGTACTTGAAACAGTTCGATCTCGCTCATTTCAACTTTTTTTTGATCCGATTCCCGCTGCCGATGTAATACAGCATTTACAGCACGTGTGTGATGTGGAAAAGGTAGCGTATGAGCCGGAAGGGCTTGCCTGTATCGCGCAGGTAAGTGGTGGTTCACTTCGTGATGCATTAAATCTTTTGGAGCGTGTTCGTCTTTTGTCTGATGATGGTGCTACACAGCGTGTACTGACACATCTTTTAGGCACGGTTAATGATGAAGTTTTTTGTGAATTATTTGAATCAGTGGCTGGTGGTTCATGTGCAGAGGTGCTCAAAAAAATACAGATTTTGAAGTTGTCAGAACGGCCAGCTCCTTTTATTTGGGAGCGGCTTGTCGCGCTTCTTCAAGCACTTATTTGGGTTCAGCAAGGACTTCCTGCATTGAAATTTGAACACATTAAAGTGCGTGTACAAGAGCTTTCTTCTGCATTTTCACTTTCACTTTTGCTTGAATTTCTTGATATGTTTTATCGTGTTGAGATTCAGTTTGCAAAGACAAGTGCTCAGCATATCCTGATTGAGCGCTTATTGTGTGGCATGACCTTGCGGTGTTGTTCTTTACGTGATGGTGGTTCTGAAATTCGCACACCAAAAACCACCGGAAGTGCGCCTGCATTGATTCAGCGTGAGCCTGTGGTGGTGAAGGTGTCGGAAAATCAGGTTGATGGGGCATCGTCTCCTCTGGCATGGCAGCAGTTTTTAAGTGCCTGCGAAGCAGGGGGAGATCCTGTGATGGTTTCTGTGTTAAAGCAGGGCACGGGAATTTCTGTTGAATCAGGACGCGTAAAGGCGATTTTTCCTCAAAAATTTGTTTTTTATAATGAACTTTTGATGAGTAATAAGGCGGTATGGCAGCCGCATTTAGAAAAATGTTTTGGATTAGGGATGACGCTTGAGCTTGATTTTTCAGCGATTGCGTCTGCTGGTGAGTCAGTGCGTTCTCGGTCGGCCTTTTCGGCACCGGCCCCCCGTACCACTACGCCATCAGCGCGGCAGTCTTTTGGGACGGCAGTACCGGAGCAATCAAAAAAAAGTATTGATGTAAGTGATACAGAGAAATTTAAACGGGCTCAAGAGCTTTTGGGGCTTTTTCCTGGAACGATAACAGAGGTAAAAGAAAATCATGAATAAAGTGCCACAAGTGGCGATTGTTGGCCGAATGAATGTCGGCAAATCAACGCTTTTTAATAGATTGTCGAAGAATATAAAGAGCATGACGCTTGATTATGCTGGGGTTACGCGCGATATCATTAAGGATCGTGTTGATTGGCTTGGTCGTGAGTTTGAACTTGTTGATACGGGTGGTATTAGCTTTAAAAAAAGCGGCGATCCTATGGTTGAAAAAGTTCGTTTGAAAGCGCTTGAGGCGCTTGAACAGGCATCTGTCCATCTTTTTGTTGTTGATGGGGCTGTTGGTGTAACGGCTGAAGATGAAGAAATTGCACATGCCTTACGACGTCGATCGAACCATGTTATTTTAGTGATTAACAAAGAGGACGTTCGGTTAGCAGAAGAAAATCGACTCGAATTCTATCGTTTACTGCACCAAGAAGCATTTTTTGTGTCGGCTCAACATGGACGCGGTGTTTCAGATGTGCTTGATGCAATTGTCAAAGCATTGCCTCCGGTTGAGGAAGCAGTTGTTGAAACAGAACCAGAGTATCGTGTTACGTTTTTGGGACGTCCTAATGTTGGAAAATCGTCGTTAATGAACGCGTTGTTGCAATCTGAGCGTTCGATTGTTTCAAATATTCCTGGAACAACACGAGAAGCTGTTTCTGAACAGATTATGTTTTCGCAAGAGCATCTTCAGCTTACTGATACTCCTGGTGTTCGCCGGTCACGTGCAGTTGAAGAAGATCTTGAAATGTTAATGGTTAAGAGCTCTTTTAAGGCAGTGAAAGACGCTAATATTGTGGTGTTGATGATTGATGCTACAGAAGCGGGTTTTGTTGATCAAGAACTTAAGCTTGCTTTTTATACCTTTGCAGACCTTTATAAGTCGCTTATTGTTATCGTGAATAAAATAGACCTTATTGGTGCGGAAGAACGCGCAGCAATAAGTCTGAGTTTTGCTCAATATCCGCAATTAATGAACAAAGTTGAAGTCTTGTATGTTTCGTGTAAATCAGGTAAAAATATTGATCAGGTTTTACCGCTTATCAAGACAGTCTGGAAGCGGCATAGTCAGCGTCTCCCAGAAGAGGCGGTGAGTCTTACGCTTATTGAATCATTGCAAAAAGTTGCATTGGTGCGTAATAGACAGCGTCTTGAAGTTCGTCGAGTGCGGCAACTTGCAATATCACCGATTACGCTTTTGTTATTGGTGAACCATGCGCAATTTTTTGGGACTTCACAACGTAGCTTTCTTGAGAACGTGCTTCGAAAACAATATGATTTAAAGAGTGTTCCTATAAAATTTGTGATAGCATAAACGGCTTCTAGAAATATACCTTTGCTTTGTGGTAAGGTGGTTGAGAAGTTGGTAGGTGTGTCACATTTTTGAAAAAAGGAGTTAGGAATGCAAAAAAGGATTACTTTTTCAGGTCGCCCGCATTCTCCTGTTCTAGACGAGCAAATAGACAAGCAGCTTGAAAAGATAGTACGTTTTTTAGAAGGCGAGCCATCGCCTATGCTTATTGAGATACACATTGCTTTTCATGAAATTCATCAATTTCAGCATGTAACGGGACGAGTGAAAACGGCTCATTATGACTGTTTTGCAAAGCACGAAGGGCCTGATGTTTTTACTGAAGTTAATGAGGTAATTGATCGGTTATATACCCAATTGCGAGATGCAAAAGAGCGGATGATTGACCGGCATAAAAAAGGATGCGATAAAGAGTGTCGCGCTCAACTTGCAGAAGAATTTGAGCGTAAAAATTTTGGTGAAGATACAAGTGACGACGAAGCATAAGAGATACTAAACCAGTAAAAGAAACGGGGCCGTACATTAAAAAATACGGCCCCGTTTCTTTTATAAAAAGTGACTACGGATTCATAATAACTTTATAATGTTTGTTGAGTTCAGAAACAGTATTGGAAAAATTAAGTATCTCAGGATTAGGGAAACGCTTCTTAGTTATATGCTGGTTTTGATAGCGTTTGATAAGTGGCGTTAAGAGCTCTTTTCTCACACTTTTTTCATTTTTTGACAGGATGTTTGTATCTGAAGCATTAACATTTTCATATAAAAAATATGCTTCGGAAAACATTTTCTCAATGAGAGGTGTATGTGTTTTGTTTCTCATTAAAAGAATATCTCTCAGTGATAAAAATCTGAGAGCTTGAGCGATTTTTGTTTTTGTCAAAACATCAATCTTTTGCGTGAATAGTGAAACAAAAAGCGCCTTATAATACGTAAAATAACGAGGGCTGTTGAGGATAAAATCGTGAGGCATAGCATCTATGTTTTGCTGGTAAGCATTGTGCATATTTAATAGTGCGACTATTTTTTCACGGCGGGTTACGAGTATTGCATTTACGCGCTCTTGCAGCTCTTTTAGACTGACTTGCGTGTCGATTAAGCCATCGTTTGTTAAAGTGCTATAAGCGGTGAGAGCCCCTGTTTTTTTGATCTGATTTTTAATTTCTATACATCGGTTAAAGAGACGTGTTTCAAAAAAAAGAAGAGACTGTGGATTGTTTGACTTGAGTGATGTGCTGAGTATTGAATGATTCAGGGTGTTAAGTTGGTTTGTTTCAAGGAGGTAGGGGTATTTGTAGAGTTCAAGAAAAAGCTTACCCAATATGTCAGCTCCATCGACTAGTTTTCCCTCACTATCTTTGAGCGTGTAGGAGGTGTGTTGCCAAGCTGTTTTAAACAATTCGGTATCGAGTTTTTTGAGAAACCCGTAAAAAGTTTTGAGATTCTGATTACATTTTCCCATGAAATCAAGGTAATTAATAAATGCATCTGGATGAATAGTTGAGTCCTTAAAGCATTCTTTTTTATAGAGGTCGATATATTCAGCTGCTTTTGGCGAGAGCGGGATTGGTTTTTTCTGTGTGGTAATCATTTGATGAAAAAGTGTATTAAATTCACGCACAATGGGGAGTGTTTCTTTAACATCCTGTGATTCTAGCAAAAACTGCTTGTAGGCAGGGACAAAAAGTGAAAACCGAAGTGATTCAAGAGCTTCGTGAGTTATTGTTTTTAAATCGTCTGGGGTAAAAGTAGGAAGCTGTTTTGACCATAAATCAATAAGTTCGTTTTCAATGAATTGTTCTGAAATAAGTGTTTTTGGGTTTGTACCAATTAATGCTTCAAGTGGATAGTGTGGCGAAATTATTCCATTGAATTCAACAGAAACTGGTAGCTGGTTGTTACTATCTACTTGTTGATTTTGAAGTGCGAGAAATACCCCCGAGTGGATACTGTTTTGAGGAACCGTCTGTGACGCAGGAAACAACTTATTAGTAAGAGTAAATCGGCTTGGACAAAGGGTAAGTATTGTCTGCTTAGAGGTATTGTAGGGGATATCAAGAACGTGACACAATGGTTTTGAGATTTGTTTTTGATGAAGTGTTATAAAAAGAGAGGGATATGCGTGAAATAGTTTTTGAAAGAATCGAGATGCGTTGTTATTAATCCAGTCCGGGCCTTTTTGGTGTTGCAACTCTTTGAGCACCCATCTTGTATAATTAAGATTTTTTGGAAGCGATTTGTCAAAAAGTTTTTGGTTGCTGAGCAAAGGCTTCATGAGTAAATAATTTGATTGCGCGAAGGTGGTAACGATAGTTTCTAATCTTGGTTTATTTGTATCGGTAGGCATCTTAAGAATCATGTTTATAAGGCCGCGTATTGCTTGATGAAGCTTTTTATTTGGTAGGCCTAGTTCTTCACTGGCGATAGAGTGGAGAGGCTTTGAGGTTTTCTTTTGAGTGTTGTTGAGAAGTTCTTTAGTTTTTTCATCAGCAATGCGGTTTGCCTTATTTTCTTCAATTGTTTTATTTCTTGTTATAAGCATGGCAACGAGTGGCAATACTGGATCTATAAGTTGAATCCAATCTTTATTGTTTGGGTTATTGATCCAGGATGATGGATAAATACTCTGTTGTACCTCATCATCACCAGCCCAAGGCAAGAGTGCCACGAAACATTTATAAAATCCTTTATTAATGTTTTTTATTTTATTAAGGAGTACTGTTCTTGAGTGGCGTAAAATGTTGAGTTTGGCAGGTATGGCTGAGTTTTTAGAGGGGAGGGTGCTACTGTTGCTTTGTATGAAAGTTACTTCTTGAGAAAGATTGTCTTCGAGAGATTGAGAAATATTAAAAAATTCCTTACTTGCGCTACCGGTTACTAAAACATTTGACAGGGTGCACAAATCGTTATAACTATCACATTGGAGGGCAATAGCCATTCTTTCTTTTTGTGGAATGTTTGATGAAGTTTGAATCGCTTCTTGAAGAGCATTGAATGATGAAGAATAAAGTGCAAAATAGAGGTGTGCATGATCAAAAAATCTAGTGAGGCTTGTGTAGAAATCACGAGTGAAGTCTTTGAGTGTTTTTCCATTTAATTCTGAACTATTCATGGTGTTTATTTTTTGTGTGATCCGTTGTAAATTTTCGAGCGCAGCATTGTAAGAAATTTTTTGCTGTTCTGAAAGTTTACTTTCTATTTCTTTAAAGCGGTCCTTAAAGCGCTTAACATCGGCGAGATGTACAAACTGTTTTTTGATTTTTGGAAAATCAAAATTATCAGAGCAAGCCGTAATTATTTCTGAGTCGAGTACGAGTTTGTCTACAGACGTTAAGATGGAGTATTGAAAGACGTTTTGGTAAGTACGTTGCAGTACTAACCAAAAGGTTGAAAGAGGTTTATATTTTTGTTCGCTTACTTCTTTTGGTAAGACGGTATCTTCGAAAAATAGTTTTTCACAGACAGACAATTGTTCATAGAAGGTGCTGAGCAGCGAGCTACAATAAGTACGTAAATAAAAAAGTTTGACCTGATCTCGGTGGCTAAATCCTGAACATTTTAAAAGATATTTATCAAATTTTATAATGAATTTTTTTGAAGCAAGGGACGCTAATGTGCCTTCAAGACGCTTGAGTTCTCTGAGTGTTGCTTGGAGTGATAGAAAGAAAAAATCAGTGTCCTGCTGGCGCAAACAGGAATAAACTTCGCGGCCGAGAATTAAAAAATGAAATCGAAGTGCGTGAATAATATATTTATTGAGGTTGATAAGTTCTTCTGGAGGAACGGTGTTTAGTAATTTTTTAAATTTTTTTGTCTGAATGCTTTTAAATTGATGGAGTTGCTCAGTGGTCATAAATTGATTGAGCAATTCCTTTGGTGTGCTTGATGTTGCGTGACAAAAAGGGATAATTGAGATGGTAAAAAAGAATAACAGAATCTGTTTTTTGAGCATTTCGCTATCTTTGCTTTAAAAATTAAATGATACATTTTTATTTATTGTAGCGACTTGATGACATTTTTTAAAGCAAAGAGTTTAAAAAGGGCTTTATTACACAGTTTTCCCAAAATGCTTCATCAAACTATTTCCTGATGGTCGATTACGATTTTTATACATAATTGCGGAAAACATATAAAAGGGGTTAGACAAGATTTATAGTCTTTTTATTTACAAGCTTAATTTTTTTAAATTATAATGTAAGTTGAATGGGTTTTATTAAGTCCTATTTGAAAATAGATCACAATAATACTAATTAATAGAAGGATCATTAATCATGTCACATAAACTAACTAAAGCGGTTTTTGGTTTTGCACTCGGTTTTCTTATGAGCGGGGGGCATATTCAGGCCATGAAAAACTTACGTTATCTTCCAGAAAACGATAAGAAGGTTGGTGAAAAAAAACCTTCAGATAACGATAAATTGAAGCGCGATCTCATAGACGATCTCATAAACGCTATAAACGACAATAAATTAAATGATGTTAAAGACTTGATTAATAAGCTGGGTGTGAATGTCGTTGCCAAAAATGATGGTTCGACTCCTCTACACTGGGCCTGTCGTGAGGGATATTTTGAAATTACCAAGTTTCTTTTGGAAAATGGTGCGAAGGTTAATGTCAAAGCTAAAAATAATGGCTGGACTCCTCTACACTGGGCCTGTCGTCATGGATATTTTGAAATCACCAAGCTTCTTTTAAAAAATGGTGCGGAGGTTAATGTCAAAGCTAAAAATGATGGCATGACTCCTCTACACTGGGCCTGTCGTAATGGATATTTTGAAATCACCAAGCTTCTTATTGAATATGGTGCAGATGCTACTATTAAGGATAATGATGATAAAACTGCTCTTGATTGGCTTAAGAAATGGCCTGTAGAAAAGCTAAATGATCTTTGTAAGTATCTTCTGCCGGTTAAGCAAAGAAAAGTCGAAACTAAAAAACAAAAAGATGCCAGGGTTTTTGTAGAACATAATGTCATTGGGGCGTATACAGAGCAATTGCAGCAAGGGATCGTTCCACTTATAGTCCCAAAAACAGAGGTTGCATACAAGGTGACTATTATCGAAAACCATGAGGAGATCATAAAGCTTTGCGACAAAGTAATGAGTTACTTCTTTGTACCTCGCATAAAGCCCCTTGTCTCTACCTCTATGCCAAACCCTGAACTTTCAGAAAAACAATACCTTCTTGCTTTAAAATTATTTGATTGCGACAAATCTGCTGTGCTCAAAATTCTTACAGATCACCCAGAGCTTCGCAAGCAACTTGACATCCTTGCAAAGACTATGGAAAATGCAAACAAGAAAGATAAGAAAAACTACTTCAAAGATTTGAATATTCACTTTCAAAAATAACCAATGGTCTTAGATATCCCCCATGATGAATTTTCAAAAATCTCATCATGGGGGATATTTTATTTAAGTTAGCGGTTAAGTGATTTTGTTTTAATTTCTTGAGCGATCTCTTCAAGTGATTTGTTGAGCAGTTCACTTCCCCAATGGGTAATAATAGCTTCGGTTTCTGGGTCTATCAGAAGAACCGTCGGAAAGCCAAAGACTTTAAACTGTTGCAAAAGTCCTTTTGCAGGGTCTTCGTTTGGATTGGTACAGTCGATGCTGACGATAACAACGCACGAAAGGGCTTCATGTGCTTGTGGATTATGTATAATTTTTTTATCAAGTGCTTTACATGAGGTACACCATTGTGCCCCAAAGTCGAGCAGCATAAGCCGTTTTTCACGTAATGCTTTTGATCGAGCATCTTGGTACGTATACAGTGCGCATGATTGAGCTTGGGCGGGAAGCGGGACGATACTAACTTTAAAAGCATTGAGCAGCGCAACAAAACCTGCAGCCATCAATATAAACCCAAAAAGATAACGATAGACGCGAAGCGAAAATCCAAAATATTTTTTCATTGAAAAAATGAGGAACGCTCCACTAAAGAGTAACACCCCAGCAAGAACGGAATAGAGGATGTAGAGTGGAAGGAGTGCTTTGAGATAGTAAAAGCAGAGTCCAAGAAGCAGGAGCCCAAAAATGATCTTAATTTCGCCCATCCAATAACCAGCGCGTGGCAAAATATTTGACGCGTTTGAGAAGGTGCCTATGAGGAGAAGTGGTACACAAAGCCCAATGCCGAATACAAAAAGATAGACAAATCCAAGTAATTTGCTTCCCAGTGTTGCAACAATGCCAAGAAGGAGGAGAAGTCCTGGTGAAAGGCATGGTGAGGCGACGGTACCACTGAGTGCTCCAAAAATGAATGCCGACACAAAACCACTCTTTTTCCCATTTGTATGATTGGTCTCACGAGACTGAAGAAAACGGGGGAGTCTAATTTCATAAAAACCAAACATTGAAAAAGCAAAATAGGAGAGAAAGAGTACTAAAAATCCGACAAAAAAAGGATTGCCTATTAATTGACCAAAATGAGCACTTCCCGATGCGGCTAAAAGTCCAAGGGTTGCAAAGGTTGTTGCAATACCTGCCGTATAGGTGGCGGCAAGAAAAAAATTACGAAGCATTGAGGTTTGAACTGATGATTGCAATATACCAATGGTAATCGGAATCATCGGATAGATGCATGGGGTGAAACTCATTAGGATGCCAAGAAGGAAAATAAAGAGAAGACGCCAGGTCGGTGATGAAGCTTGTTGAACGGTATTCGAAACTTTTTTATCAATAGTTTGAAGCCATGAACTGCAACACGAAGCTGTTTTATTAAAATAATGATTGATTTTTGCCATTATACCAGTTCGTTTTTGTGCGGCTTCTTGTGTTGCAATTGCAGCAAGCTCTGGCTTGCCGTGAATGGGAGCTGTTTTATGAGTCGCAAAAATAATTTCATGCGATACTATTGTTGGTTTTTTTGATTGAGCATCCGAAAAGTGCATCGTCAATATTCCTCGATCCGAAGCACAGGTGATCGGGTGTTTTATTGAAATAATAATTGAGCCGGAGCCTGTGAGTATTGGCCTTTTTTGACCAGTTTTATTGTCAATTATTTCTTGGGTTACTTCATTTGCTCGCCAAGAGACAATGGTTGCCTCTTGATGATCGAGCGTTATCGTAATTGTGTCAGCGAAAATATGATTATGTGGTTCAAGTGCATAGGCAAAGCGAACAGTGGTGACACCTGGCTTTTCGAGTTCATGCGAAAATAAAAATGATTGATTTTGCTCTCTGGGTGCCGTGATGCACGACCCGCCTATCGAAAGGCAAGAGAGAACGAGTGTTGTTAAGAAATAATGCGACATAAGAAGATCCTCATGAAATAGTTGAAATCTTTTTTGGATGTACTACCCTATACAGTATAAACAGTTTATCTAAACAGTTTAAAGTGGGGTTGTAGCTCAGTTGGCAGAGCGCATGAATGGCATTCATGAGGTCACCGGTTCGAATCCGGTCAGCTCCACCAAAAATAATGTGGTAAATGTTCGTTTTTTGGGGCTGTAGCTCAGTTGGTAGAGCGCATGGGTCGCATTCATGAGGCCACCGGTTCGAATCCGGTCAGCTCCACCAAAAAATTTTTTTACCATATACATTTTACGTTTCTTAATAAATTCTTATGAGGCCGTTCTATCGAGAATAGAGATGGACCCATTTGCGTTGAGAACAATAGAGGAATCACCTGTTCCAATCATTCCATCAACGCAGCGACGTAATCCGTCCCATGTTTTTTTATCAAGTGATGGAAGAGTGATAGCGTCAAGCGTGATCGGCAGTTGTGAAGAAACAAATCCATGATTACTACGCGCTGAAAGACGAGCACTTGCTTGTGGTTGAAGCGCGAGAGAGATTTTTCCCCCTGTTTCAACAAAGATGCTTGCTTGTGGCAATAATTTTTCAATATCGAGAGTGACCATTCCATTTGGTGCTCGTGCTGTAATTGATTCTGCCCCTTGTGTAACGGTGATTGAGCCTTCGTCGGTCTCGAGTGTCAAAGTACCAATAATGGTATCGACGACAATATCTCCTCTGATTTGTTCAATAATAAGAGACATAGTCTTTGGAATAGTAACGGTGTAGGAGACGGGGAGAGGCGGTTCTGTTGTTTTTGAGGTAGTTTCGATTGTTATTTCCGAGTGTGTTTTTTTAGTAGAGATTTTTGTATCAGCTATTTTTTCAGCAGGACCTTTGATAAGGGCTTCTATGGTGAGTTTTTGCTCTTCGCTTCCCTTAACGGTAATACTGCCCGTATGATTGCGAATGAGAATCGTTCCTCCCGTTGCTTTTGTAATGGATTGTGTTTCTTTGTAAAGTTTGCGTTCATCGGGTTTGAAGTACGAGGCAACTGATTTAAAAAAGCCAGGTGTTGTTTTTGTCTGCTGGGAAAAGCTGAGTACGCTACCGCAGAAGAGTAAAACGAAGATCCATTTTTTCATGGTAACTCCTTTTAATTGATCCGTTGTGATTGATGATTTATTGATTTATCAGGGAGTGTATCATGGCCAAGAGAGAAAGGCCAGAATCAATAGATGCCGACAGATTGCTGTACAGCGAAGGCATTATTGCGGTAACATTTACTGTACTTTGCTAAATGGTACCGGCCATTTAAGGTTATACTAAAAGGAGCGGTTTGATTATGGAATATATGCGTCCGTTGAGGCCAATAGAGCATGAGCGACTTTCGACGTTTTTTGAAAAAAATAGTGAATTTGGCGAAATAGTTGCTGCTGTGCAACAAAAAGGGGCTCGGGCATATATGGTAGGGGGCGCTGTCAGAGATTTTGTGCTTGGATTGCCGATCAAAGATGTTGATATTGAAGTTCACGACATGAGTCTTGATGATTTAAAAGACATTCTTCAGAGCTATGGGCCTGTTGAAATGGTAGGAAAATCATTTGGTGTTTTGAAGCTCTTTGGTTTATTTGAAAGTGACTGGTCTGTCCCGCGTGCAGATGGGAAAGGAAGAAAACCACGTGTTGAGTTTGATTCTGGTATGGGTATTGTGCAGGCGCTTCGTCGTCGTGATTTAACGATGAATGCAATGGCGATTGATCTGCATGATTGGCATCTTATTGACCCCTATGGGGGAGAAATTGCATTAAGTCAGAAGCGTCTGAGTTGTGTTGATCCAGAAACTTTTATAGAAGATCCATTGCGATTTTATCGTGTTATGCAGTTTTGTGCACGCTTTGAATGCGAACCAGATGAAATATTAAACGAAACCTGCCGTGTCATGGATATTAGAACTGTTTCACGCGAGCGAATTGAAAGCGAATGTGAAAAAGTACTTCTCTGGTCAAAGAGGCCATCATTTGGATTTCGCTGGCTTGAGCGGCTTGGGCGTCTGCCTGAAATTTTTCAAGAACTAGCCGTTTTGACTTTAGTGCCGCAAAATCCATGGTGGCATCCTGAAGGGAATGCGTTTGAGCATACTATGCAGACGATTGATGCGGCTGCACGTGTTGAAGGACTTTTACGCGAAAAAAAATTAATTTTAATGTATGCGGCATTGTGCCACGATCTTGGTAAGTTTTTGACTACAAAACATGCTGAAGATGGGCGTCTTATTAGTCATGGGCACGAACAAGAAGGCGTGCCACTTGCTCGTACCATGCTTAATCGCGTCGTGGGTAATAAAGCACTGATTCATGATGTTTTATTGCTCGTAAGATATCATATGAGTCCAGGAAGTTTTGTGGCAATGAATGCTAAGGCTGCTGCATACAAACGACTTGCAATGCGATTGGCTCCGAATCTTTCACTCTCGTTTTTAGCGCTGTTGGCTGAGGCTGACCTGTGTGGAAGAAATGGGTCTGATTCTATTCCTCTGGAAGGTCCAATGCAGGTTATAGAAACGTTTTGCGCTCGTGCGCAAGAATATGGCGTTTTTGAAGCGCCAGAAAAAGCACTTTTGTGTGGAGCAGATCTGATACCATTTATTGGGGAAGGACCTCGCCTTGGTGAAGCACTTAAGCATGCTTATGCGATACAGATAGCAGAAGGGTTGTCTGATAAAGAGCAATTAAAGGCACGCGTGCTTAAAGATATCGAGTGCGGGGCTCATATGTAAATTTGTAGCAATTTTATCTCTATTTTTTTATTCTAAATGTAGGTTTTAAAACACAAGGATGGGTATGGAAAATATTTTTGCGGTGAACTCGCTCTGGGGCGTTATTCTTGCATCAAGTTTATTAAGTAAGCTTATTTTAGCATTAGCTTCGGTTATGTTGATCGTGTGTCTGTTTGTTTTTATTTATAAGATGCTCATTACGCGCGAAAAGATGAGACAGGTCTCTTTGGTGCGATCATCGTTGCAAGGTGCCGAGTCTCTTACCGATATTCTTGCATTGGGAGCGGTATTGAAAGGTACGTTGCCAGGAATGGTAATTGGACGAGGCCTTAAAGCGTTGAAGACACTCCTTAAGGATAAGAATGGGGAGAAACGAACATTAAATGGTCTTGAATTGGAACTTTTCCGTGATTCGCTCGATGAAGCACATGCAGATGCTATGCAAAAAGAATATGGATTACTTCCGCTTCTTTCGGTGAGTGCTGCGGTTGCGCCGCTTGTTGGATTATTCGGGACAATTTCTGGTCTTATTCAATCATTTATAGCTATCGGTCGTGAACACAGTACGGATATTACATCGATTGCACCTGGTATTGCAGAAGCATTACTTACAACTTTTGCAGGACTTGTTGTTGCAATTCCCGCTTTTGTTCTTTTCCATTATGCGACTGCGGCGGTGCGAAAGCTTGATCATGAGCTTGGTTCATTGGTCTATCAGTTTGAGTGGATTGTTAAAAATGCTATCCGGGAGTAGGCGTTTATGGAATCGCAAAAAAGAAGAGGTCGTCGGATAACGCCACCTGCAGGTATAGAAATTAGTTTAACACCACTTATTGACACGGTATTGGTTTTGCTCGTGACCTTTATGGTGGCGATGCCGGTTATGCAAAATGCGATAAAAATTGATTTGCCACGCGGGTCTGCAAATGATAGTCAGGCGTCAGGAGCTCAAGCTCAGGATGGAATAACGGTGTATGTTGATAAGCAACGACGACTGTTTCTCAATGAGCAGCCGGTGAAAGCGCATGAACTAATTGATCGAATTGAGCAAAAACTGGGAAAGACGCGCAGCCAGGTTGTTTTTGTAAAAGCTGACCGTGCAGTGCCCTATGGCGATGTTGTGCAAATAGTGGATGATATAAAATATTTGGGAAGAGTGGAATATGTCGCTCTGGCTACGCAAAACGAGTGAACTCGAAGAATATGCTTTTAAGCGTGCCTTGTGGGGGGCGCTTGTTCTTTATCTGCTTATAGTGGTACTTCTTTTTGTCTGTTTTGGGCCACAAAAGCATACGGTCGCTTTATCAATGCCGCGACATGCGGTTCCGGTACCAGTAATGTTTCATTCATGGGGTAAGCGAGGATCGTGCGGCATGGGACGTGCGCAGCGATTAATAGGAGTTCGACATCTTCTTAAGCGTCACAAAAAGATGAATAAGAATGAAAAACTTTTAAAGAAGCAGAGTGAAAAAAAAGAAGCCTCACGTGGTGGAATTAAAAAAAAGAAGCCTCAGGTGGTAGAATCAAAAAAAATAACACCAGAAAAAATAGTCCCAAAAAAGACTGAGCAAAAGAGTAAAGAACAGCCAAAATTATCGATAAAAGAGCCAAAAGCGAGTAAAAAAGAGCTGGCTCAAAAAGAAAAATTAGTATCAAAAAAAATGGCAGAACCAAAGAAAACAATACCCGAAAAAACTCCTGAAAAAACGGTCAAAAAAGAAGCAACGCCTGAACCTGAGCCTGAGTTAACGCAAGAGCCTGAACAAGAGTCTGAAGATCAAGCAGCGTTAGCGGCAGAGTCGGAAATGGATGATTCTAACGATGACGATGAAATTGAGGCGGCATTTGGTGTTTCTGAAGATGGTGAGGTATTTGATGAAGAAGGGGTTTCTCGAGAGGGTTTAGCTGTTATGCGTTCTGTTGGACGAGCCTGGCGACCACCCCGTGGACTTTCTCCTCTTTTGTCTGCTCGATTAATTGTTTCGTTGTATGATGATGGTTCTATAGAAAAAGTAGTGATTGAGAAAAAATCAGGAGTGCTTGCTTTTGATATGGCGGCTCGTGCAGCATTATGGCGTGCCGAGTACCCGTCGATATTTTGGGGAAAAAATATAGCCGTTGTTTTTGGTAAACCGGCTTCATGATTGTGAATTTGAAAGGAAATGGCCGTGCATACGGTAGTCAAATGGTTTATGTTAACGAGTACGCTTTTCTGCATGCAAGGGTTTGGTGGTGAACAGAGCAGCGTTCAGATTCATATTGATACAGCAGGAGCAAACTCTTCGCTAGGGGCTCCGATGAAGCTTTTTGTGGGAGTTTTAGGGTCGGGTCGTCAGCGTCCTGATTGTGCCCGTTTTGTCCAGTCTCTCGAGCATTGCTTGGCATTTGAAAAGCGCTTCTCTGTTGCTTCAAAAATTCTTGAAAACGCTCCCCTTAAAAAAGAGGAGATAACCGCGTTATTTGGACAAGGATATGATGCGGCGCTTTATGTAACATTTGAAGACCTTCATAAGCCTATTGAATGGCGGCTGTATGAAACAAAGTCGGGTGAGATGGTGAGTGGCAAGCGGCTTGCAGCACTTGCGTATGTTAAGGATGCCGCTTATGGTATTGCGTATCGGGTTATTGAAGAACTGATGGCGCAAAAAATGCCTTTCTTGACTAAGATAGCCTTTATAGAAAACGACAAAAAAAATAAAAAAAATTATGTAATGGTTGTGGATTTTGATGGAGCTTCTCCGCAGGTACTTTTTTCTTCTCGACGCATTTTATTGGTCCCTACATGGAGTCCAAAGATAAGTAACCCCTATTTAGTGCTTTCTGAGTTCACCCCCACCAATGTTCGATTAGTGGCCATTGATATGGAAGGCCGAAAATATGTGGTTTTTGATCAGCCAGGTACAATGGTTGGAATATCCTATCGAAGTGATGGCAAGGAAGTAGTTTATTGCCGTTCGGGGAGTATTTGGCACTATGTGTATGATGAAAATATACATAAAGGAGTGCACCATCGCGTATTTGAGGCATTAGCAGTGTCTGCATCACCATCTGTTCTTGCAAACGGTGATATTGTCTACTGTTCTGGGGGGAAGATCTGGTATTATGTGGCTGCAACAGGAAAGCGAGTGGCGTTGGTTTCGGGGGGGTATAATGTAGCACCTGCGTATTCAACGGCGGCTAACCAGATCATCTATTCTTCTCGCGTTAAGGGTGTGATGCAACTGTTTGTTTATGATCTTCAGCATAAAACAACAAAGCAACTTACCTCTGGGAAAGGTGATAAAACCGATCCATGCTGGTCTCCCTGTGGTGTATATGCGGCTTTTTGTTTTGAAAAAGGTTCAGAGAGCCGAATAGCCATTATTAATAAGAATACAAAGGAGTATTGGTTTATAACGGCTCCTGATAGATATTGCAGATGCCCGTCATGGTCGTCGTATTTTAATAGTTTGATTTTGGCATAGGTAGTTTGCAGTCATTTGTCGACAAATGAACCCATTTCGTGCTATACTGCTCTTAATGAGGAGTAATTTTGATAGAGATAAAAAACTAGGAATGGATTTAATATGAAATTCGCAAATAAATTTAAAAAATTTCGTGGATCACCCTTTAATGTGCTTCTTTTTGTTGCTTGTTTTGTCGTTGGACTGGCTCTTCTAACGCGTGTGGCAGAGTATTCCAGGTCGACAGAGGGGCTCTCATATTCACAGTTTCTTGACCGTGTTGAGGCGGATAAAGTTGCATCGGTAAAAATTATGGGAACCCAAGTAATGGGTACCTATAAAGATGGAACGGCATTTGAGGCTACGATTGCAGAAAGTCCTCAAAATTGGGACATGTTGCGTAAACACAAAGTTGATTTTTCTGTTGTAGAAACGGTAAATAATGGCTTTAGTTTTTGGTATTTGTTCTTGATAGCGCTTTTTGGCATTGGTGCATTTGCTATTTGGGGGTTTGTTCGTCAGTCTCGTGGCAGTGGCAGTGGTTCAAATAATGGTCTTTTTAATTTGGGTAAAAGCAAGGCGAAAATGTTCTTTCCTTCTCAAGTGAAGGTGAAGTTTGATGACGTTGCTGGTGCGGACGAGGCTAAAGAAGAGCTTCGTGATGTTGTTGATTTTCTGAAAGATCCTTCAAAATACCGCCGCCTTGGTGCTGAATTGACACGTGGTGTTTTATTAGTAGGTGAGCCAGGAAATGGCAAGACTATGTTGGCGCGTGCAGTTGCGGGCGAAGCAAATTGTCCCTTCTTTTCAATTACAGGATCTGACTTTATAGAAGTTTTTGTAGGGGTTGGTGCTGCTCGTATCCGAGATCTTTTTGCTCAAGCGCGCAAACACGCTCCAAGTATAATTTTTATTGATGAAATTGATGCGATTGGTCGTCGTCGTGGAAGTGGTCTTGGTGGTGGGCATGATGAGCGTGAACAGACCTTGAATCAGCTTTTGACTGAGATGGATGGTTTTTCTGCATCGGGTGATGTTCCTGTTGTGGTCATTGCTGCAACCAATATGCCCAGTGTTTTAGATCGTGCATTGTTGCGACCAGGTCGATTTGACCGTCGTATTACGATTCCTTTCCCTAATGAAGCTGCGCGACGTCGTATTATTGAAATTCATTCGCGCAAAGTGAAGCTTTCGGCTGACGTTGATTTTGACAAAATTGTAAAAGAGAGCGCTGGTTTTAGTGGTGCTGATCTTGCAAACTGTGTTAATCAAGCGGCTATCAATGCTTCAAAAAACTTTCGTGTTGATGTAACACAAGAAGACTTTGATGTTGCTTTTAAAAAGCTTATGGATTCGCAAAAAGCGAGTCGAAGTGAGCATAAAACTTCTGGCGCAGAAGAGGGAACGGCGCGTGTCTATTTGCCATCGCAAATTAAGGTGCGTTTTACAGATGTTGCTGGTGCTGATGAGGCAAAAGAAGAGCTTGCTGATTTTATTGATTATCTTAAAAATCCTGAAAAATATGAGCGGATGGGCGCTAAGTTAACACGAGGCGTTTTGCTTGTTGGTGACCCAGGAAATGGGAAAACTTTACTGGCGCGGGCAGTAGCTGGTGAAGCACAACGTCCCTTTTTTAGTGTAAGTGGTTCTGAATTTATAGAAAAATATGTTGGTGTTGGTGCTGCGCGAGTGCGTGATCTTTTTGCACAAGCGCGTAAGATGGCGCCAAGTATTATTTTTATTGATGAAATTGATGCCATTGGTGCACAGCGTGGTGACAGTGGCGAAAATATGGAGCATAGTCAAACGCTTAACCAGCTCTTAACTGAGATGGATGGGTTTGAAAACGAAGGATTGTCTGTTGTTGTTCTTGCAGCAACCAACCGTCCGGATATGCTCGATAAGGCTTTGACGCGGGCTGGTCGGTTTGACCGCCGTGTTGATGTTCCTTATCCAGACCTTGCAGGACGTAAGCAGGTACTTACGATTCATTCTAAAGGGGTTAATCTTGCGCCTGACGTGGATCTTGAAAAAGTAGCACGTGGAACCACTGGATTTAGTGGAGCAGATCTTGCCAATTTAGTGAATGAGTCAGTGATTAATGCAATTCGTGTAGGACGGGATGCAGTTTCTGTTGATGATTTTGAAGAGGCTCGTGATAAAATTATTATGGGTAAACGGTCAAAATCGATGATTCAGAGTCCTGAAGATCTTAAGGCAACGGCATATCATGAAGCGGGTCATGCACTTATGACGCTTTTGCAGCCAGAATACACAGATCCTTTGCATAAAGTGACCATAGCGCCACGTGGAAGTGCCTTAGGGTATTCGGCAAGTTTGCCAGAGCGGGATAAATATGCGTACAGTAAAGAAGAATTGCTTGCGCGTATTGTGATTGCTCTTGGAGGACGTGTTGGTGAGGAGCTTGGCCTTGGAAGTCAATTTACTGGGGTTTCGTCCGATCTAAAACATGCTTCGAGTACTGCGCGCAAAATGGTGTGCGATTATGGGATGTCCGATGATCTTGGGCTTGTTTCCTATGCTCGTGGACAATATGGAGCACGTGACTATTCTGATGAGACGGCTACAAAAGTTGATGAAGAAGTGCGTCAGGTAGTGACTCGTTGTTACGAAAAAGCAAAAAAATTGATGACAGATAATCGAGATAAGCTTGAAATGCTTGTGCAAGAGTTGCTCAAGAGAGAAACATTACAGGCTGAAGAGATTTATGAGCTTCTTGGCATTGCGCCTCGAGCATCAGCTAAACTTTCTTCTTGATAGATATATATATTGATATCTAGGGTAAAGAGTTATTAAAAAAGCACTGGTTTGAACTGATTTTTTTGGTTGATTGAAAAAGTGTCTGTTTATAGTAGACTAGTGAATATGAAAGAGCTCGAAACTAGATTTTTTTAAATACTAGGTGTTATACATGTCGCGTATATGTGCAAGTTGTGGTAAGCGGCCACAAGTGGTTAACAGTGTCAGCCACGCAAATAATAAAGTAAAAAAATGGGTCTATCCTAACGTTCATACGATGAGATTTGTTTTTACAAACGATCTTTCGGGTAAGGTGCATCGTGGTAATATCTGCGCGAAGTGCCAACGGGGAAATGCTATCCGTAAAGTAGTTTAAAAGAAGGTAAAGCATGGCGAATACTAAATCTGCAAAAAAGAATATTCGTAAGAGTGAACAGCGGCGTCTCATAAATGCGAGTCGTCGTACTGCGGTCAAGACGTCCATTAAAAAAGTTAATGTGGCGATTGAAGCAGGAGCAACAAAAGAAGTAGCTGAGCAATTGCTCCGTACTGTTTCTTCTGAATTAGGCCGTGCAAAAAGCAAAGGCACTATTCACAGAAACGCTGCTGCACGTCGTATGAGTCGGCTTGCAAAAAAAGTTGCTGGCGCATACGCTACTAAATAAGCTCTGAATAAGTACTTATTTACGTTCTGAAAAGATAACCGGGTGGGATTAAGGATGTTCTTCATCTTGAATCTCACCCGGTTCGTTGTCTATAATTTCGCTATCATCTTGGATGAGTGGAGTGTTTTGTTTATCAAGAGAGGCGCAGTATTCAATTAAGAATTTCTTTGAATATTGAACGGCAACCGTTGAGGATCCTGCATTTTCGAGAAAAACTGCAAGAAGTATGGGTGGATTTTCTTTATATTGGGCGTAGCACACAAACCAGCCATGGGGAAGGTATTGTTTTCCAAGTTCGAGTTTTGAGCGATGAGAGGTTTGAGCGGTTCCTGTTTTTCCGTATATTTCCATGTGAGCAAGTCTACTGAGTGAGGCGGCGGTTCCTGTTTTGATAGTCCGTTTAATGGCTCGTTGAAGCAAAAGGCGTGTTGATGTTGATATTTCGAGATTGCTTCGATCAACTGATTCTGAAAGAAGAATGCGCGGACGTACCAAAAAACCGGTGCAAATTGCTCCGATTACTCTGATCATTTGCAAAGGGGTGGCGAGACAATAGGTTTGCCCAATAGCCGCCATGAGTGTTTCACCTTGATGCCAGCTTTCTTTATATGTTTTTTTCTTCCATGCCATCGTTGGGATGAGACCGGCACGTTCAGGGAATATGATTCCCGTTGGTTTTCCGAGCCCAAATTTTCCTGCATATTCAGCGAGTGTGTCAATTGAGATGCGTTTTCCAATTTCAAAGAAAGGAATATTGCATGATTTTGCAATAGCTTCTTCCATTGAGGTAATCGCACCATGGCCACCATGTTTATATGAACTGCATTGAAAAGATCTGCCACCAAAGGTGATATCGCCTGTACAGAAACAGTTGTAATTAGGGGTGACAATTCCTTTTTCAAGGCCCGCGGCGGCAGTGATCATTTTAAATACGGAGGCGGGTGGATAACAGGAGCTAAACGCTCTGTTAATAAAAGGTTTTTGTTCAATGCATGTTTGCCACAGATCAGCCGATATGAGTCCTGTAAACATGTTGGGGTCAAAGGATGGTTTTGAAACAACGGCAAGAAGGTCGCCGGCAAAAGGATCCATAACAATGAGCGCTCCTGCTTGGCCTTCTTCAAAAAGCGATTCTCCGATGCGTTGAAGAGAAAGGTCAAGTGTTGTTCGGAGCGGTTCTCCATCTTCTGCCCGTCGTACTTCACGAGTGAGGAGGTTTCGTCCGACTGAGTTGACAATCATTTCTCGTTCTCCAGGGACGCCTCGCAACTGTTCTTCAAAGAGTCGTTCAAGCCCAAAGGTTCCGGTTTTATGAAGCGATGTGGGGCGGAAGTACCCTACAATGTGGCACGCTGATTGGCCTTGCGGGTAAAAGCGTGCAGATTTTATTTTTATAACAATATTCGGGGAGAGGGCTGCTCGTTCGAGAATGGGACAGAGTTGGTCAAAGGGAAGGTCGTTGACGAAAACGCAATCGATACCTAATCGCTCACAGTGGCTTATAACGTCAAGCTGAGGAAGATCTTCTTTTACCACTTGCTTGATAAAATCAATTAATGCGAGTTGTTCCTGTGTGAGTTTGTTATTGCCACTGCCGTGCCATGCAAGTTCAGTTACGGGGCGATTGGTGGCAAGTAATATGCCGTTGCGATCGAGTATTGCGCCGCGGAGTGAGGTGACTTTTTCGTGGCGCAAGCAATTACGGCGGCTGTGTCGTACAAAAAGCTCACCTTCAAAGAGCTGAAAGCGAAGAAGGGTGAGGGCGATGATACAGCAGGCGACAAAGAGGAAAATTTTAACATAACGAAGGCGATGGGTAATGGATGAGATGGGCAGTTTCATAGCTTATCGTATGTACCGTTCGGTGCTTATGCGTGTTATGTGCCCGAGAAGTTCTTGGACTGTTTCAAGACTTGTTCCTTGTTCTAGAAGATGCATAGCAAAGGAGTGGCGTAGAATCTGTGGAGTAAGTATTTTTTTATTCTGTAAAAAAGCGCTAAACATGGTGCAAACGCGCTGAATGGAACGGGGGGTAAGCGGTTGCCCTCGATGATTTAAAAAAAGCACTTCTTGATCTGTTTTTGCTTTTGGGCGTTCTAAAGAGCAATACGTTTTGATTTGTTCGGTTGCTTTTTCGCCAAAAAATACGGTGCGGGGTTTTCGACGTTTTCCTCTTAGGGTAATTGACCGTGTTTCAAGAGAAATATCAGCAAGTTTAAGTGTACTGAGTTCGGAGCAGCGCATCCCCGTAGCATAAAGAAGTTCAAGAATGCTTTTATCACGAAAAGGGGTAGCGGTAGGAAGTGTTTTATGGGGAATGCCATCGAGCAAGAAGGAAAGCTCGTGCGATGAAATTACCTGAGGGTTTTTGAGGTTGACGACTGGTCGTTGGAGCATATGTTCCTGCATGACGCCTTTTTTAACCAAAAAACGATTAAATGAATTGAGGCAAGATACTTTACGAGCAGTTGTGCTTGCCGTTTGCTTTTGGGCAGAAAGGAATGCGCGAAAATGACGAGTAATCTCTTTGAATGAAACAACCTTGCTTTTTTGCAACTCGTACTGGTTCCAAAACTCTACAAACCCGCGTAAATCGGATGCGTAAGAGCGACAGGTGTTGTCGGCAACCTGCTTTTCTGTTTTGAGAAAGAGTATGAATGCGTCGGTGTGCGTTTGCACAATTTCCCGTTCCATCAAAAAACCCTTTTGGTTATGGTAAGTCCCTTATTGGGCAGCGTATCATGTTCTCTAGCTTTTTGAAGCAAAAAATTATCGCGACATGAAACTGGTTTTTTTGAAATTGAGAAAAATATTGCTATTTTGAAATATTTATATATACTGATTATATACTTGCTCAAAGTCTGAAAAATAAAAAAATATGTTTTGTTATCTAAAAAACGTGTTTAAGGCTATATTTGTGTGATATTGGCAAGTATAGGTATGTTTTTTAAATATTGTCCAAAATATAAGGATATTCTATGAAAAAAATAGTAAATGGAGCTCTTTTAGCTTTTATTTTTGGTGTATGGTCGTTTCAGGCAGATGCACGGTTAGAAAAAAAATTTGCTCCGTTAAATATAATTAGCCCGAGCAATCAGCAAAACGAAAACGATGACCAACAAGAAAATAACGCCCAGCAAAATATACGCAATGCGCAGCGGCAATATTTTATGCAGGATGTTCGCAATGCGCTTTTGTCTCGTTGGACTCCGATACAAAGGGCTCGAATATCGAATATAACCTTTCCAAATTCGGGCTCTGGGAGCGTTGAAATTAGTGTTGTTATGGGTCAGAATGTAAACGTTCACTCTTTTCAAACTAACTTTACTAATTTGGTAACTGCGATTGTAGATAGATTGCAAGAGATTGTGGAGGATAGAGAGTTTGAACTTGAAGGATTAGCTACCACCCAAAACAGTGAAAATGGAGAGAATGGGGTTACGTTTAGACCTCTATTTTTGCAAGATCCATTTGATTCTGAGGGCGATGAAGAAATGCTTGAAGAAGAGTCTGAAGAACCGTTGACCGAAAGGACCAATCCGATTCAAAATACTTCTGGAAACCAGAATCCTCCAGTGAACCAGCAAAATCTCGGTAATCAGACGGCGTTTGATTCTGAATCAGAAGAAAATATTAATTTTGAAGAAGAGGATATTGATTCTTCTGAGGAAGAAGGTGATGGGCAAAATAATCAAAAGACTTCTTTTGAGCCAGCACCAGAACGATAAAAAAAGAGTTTTTATTACTCATAAAACCCTGGATTTTAAAAAGTCCGGGGTTTTTTATGCCAAAAATATGATCTTGTTTCTTGACCAGTTTGAGCGCTCTTGCGTATGGTAGCATTGTATGAGGGGTGTGTTAAAAAAGGAAGTGCTATGACAAAACGTGTTTATTGGTTGGATTGGTGGTTGATGGCGGGTATTTTGAGTTGCTCGTCAGCCTATACCGTTATTCATGAGATCATTGAGATTGAAGATATTTTGCCCTATGTAAAAGCAGGACCGTGCACGGTGGTTGCATTTGATATTGATAATACTCTTTTGCGTGGCAAAGATCCTCGCGCACGTGACGAGTGGTTTAATGCACAATTTAAACAGTATACCTCGCAGGGTCTTTCTGGTGATGAAGCGGTAAAGCGTATTTTACCAGAACACATCAATGCACATAGAACTACTGCCGTTGAGCAAGTTGATGCTGATGAAGATGAAGTGGTTGCTATTTTACAAGATAAAAATGTTCATATAATGGCATTAACTGCACGAGGTGATCCGAAGAATTTTGTTGACATTACCTTGCGTCAATTCCGTGATGCAAAGGTCGATCTCATGCCGCGGCATGTCATGGATGCATGGAAGCAATGCTATAAGATTACAGGGCTTGCGCGGGATGCATATTATATTCCGGGAATTCTTCTGGTAAATGGGAATGATAAAGGAATGGCCTTTGATCTTTTCTTGAAAAAACTTCGGTATCGGCCACACTTGGTTATCTTTGTTGACGATATAATAAAGAATATTGAGGCTGTTGAACGTGCCTGTAAGCGGTTAAATATAAAAGAGTATCACTGTTTTTATTTGACCAGGGTTGCGCACGGACTTGACGCAGTTGGGGCTCCGCTTAAAAATTGAGTACAGGAATGGTAACGGTACCTGTGTGCCAACGCGAAAGAGGGAGTCTTCGACCGCTTTTTCTTGATTTTGCCTCTGCCTTGAGTACGATAAAATAAACAGAAAGTCGCCGGGAAAATTTTGAGGAATGTTTACGTGGGCAAGACCGTTTCTTATGTAACCTATTATCAGTCTCCGCTGGGCAAGCTTAAGCTTGAGGGGCATGATACAGCTCTTACAGGGTTGTGCTTTGTTGGTGACGAAGAGGTTTTTACAACTTCTCATAGAGTGGGCGTTCTTGGGAGCGTCTGTTTACAGCTTGATGAATATTTTGATGGGTCGCGTACTCAGTTTGACTTACCTATAGAATTGGACGGCACGGAATTTCAAAGGGCTGTTTGGCGTTATGCCGCTACACTTTCTTATGGATCTACCTGCTCATATCGTCAATTGGCAGAACGTATCGGGCGTCTTACTGCTTGTCGAGCTGTTGCACAAGCACTAGGGAAAAACCCTCTATTGCTTGTCGTTCCCTGCCATCGTGTGGTTGGGGATGATGGTGCCTTGCGTGGATATTCAGGCGGCGTAGAGCGAAAAGAATGGCTCTTGAATCATGAAAAAGAATAGAGACTAGAGTTTTTACTTCTTTTCTCGTAAAGAATCTACATACTCGATTAATTCATCAATAGTCGTAATCTTCTCTGCCTTATCATCATCAAGCTCAAGATCGAATGCTTCTTCAATTTTCATGATAATTTCGACTCGATCAAGTGAATCAGCGCCTAATTGATCAAAAGTGGTACCAGCTTTAAGTTCTTCGGGTTTAATCGAAAGTTGTTCTGCAATAATCTGCTTGAGGCGCGATGTGGTTTCTTCTGCCATGGGTATCTTTCTTAAATTTTTAAGAGCATGTTTTTTAATGGCTCAATACGCTGTATAGTCTCTGCTGTCCCAAGGAGTGCAACAAGTGCATAAACCGAAGGGCTGTGGAGTGATCCCGTTAAAGCAAAGCGAATTGGCTTTGCAAGCGCAGGAAGTGGTACTTGCCGTTGTTTGCAAATTCCTTTAATAAGTGGTTCTACGGTCGCAGGAGTTACTTCTTTAAGCAGTGCGAGCTGGGAGATACATTCGTCTAAAAGCACACTTGTAGCAGCGTCCCATTTTTCTTCTTCGGGGAGTATCGTTATTTGTGGCCTCGTGTACAAGGCAATAACAAAATCATGAAGCTCGCCAAGTGTTGAAGAGCGATCTTTATAAAGGTCGAGTGCCTGTAAAACTTGTTCGGCTTTCCAGGTTGCGCAGCGATCTTTGAAGGTGGCATCGATATCGGTATGAATAAGGTCGGAGAGCGCTTGGGCAGAAAGTTGCTTAAGGTAGACGCTGTTTACCCATCGTAATTTTATCATATCGAAAATCGCACCCGATTTATGAACATGATCAAGCGAAAAAAGCTGAACCATCTCATCGCGAGAGAAAATTTCTTGGTCGCCATGCGCCCAACTGAGTCGTACTAAATAGTTGCACAGTGCGTCAGAAAGAAATCCCATAGTCCGATAGTCGATAACCGAGGTCGCCGCGTCTCGCTTACTTAATTTAGCACCGGTTGGTCCCAAAATCATAGGAAGGTGCGCAAAATGGGGGATTTCTGCGCCGAGAGCTTCATAAAGCAGTATTTGCTTAGGGGTGTTTGAAATATGGTCTTCACCACGAATAACATGCGAAATACGCATATCAATATCATCTACCACGACAACAAAATTATAAAGTGGTGACCCATCTGCGCGTGCAATAACAAAATCGCCGCCAATTTGGTCGCTATCAAATGCAATAGGACCACGAACAAGGTCGTTGAATTGAATTTGTGTACGATTTGATGGAATTTTGAAGCGAATAACACTTTTCCCGTTTTCTTCTTGAGCTGGATCTGACCAGTAGGCATTGCCTGAAGCAAGAAGTTTGTCGATAGCACCTTTATAAAGATCGAGTCGTGCTGTTTGATAGGCGATAGGCTCATCGCTAGTGATATTAACCCACTCAAAAGCTTTGATAATTGATTCAGTATATTCTTGTTTTGACCGCTCAATATCGGTGTCTTCAATACGAATAATAAACGTGCCGTTATGATGACGAGCAAAAAGCCAGTTAAAGAGGGCAACTCGAAGGCTGCCAATATGGAGGTGCCCCGTCGGTGACGGGGCAAATCGTACTCGTACTGGACGACCGTTAGGCGTGTTCACGAGCAAAATCCTTTTATTATGCGTGATACTGTAATTTGGCTTGAGCAACTTCGGCCCAGATAGATCCTTTTTCAGCGCGGACCAAAAGGTCTTTCCAGATGCTTTCTGCTTCTGGACGGTTCCCTGCATCAAAGGCAATAAGCCCAAGGTAGTAGAGAGCCTGCTCGCGTGCAGGATTGGTGCTATCATTGGCGATTGTTTTTAATGACGCTTCACCCTGTTTTTGAAGAGCGGCATCATCGGCATCAATTTCCAAAAGCGCCTGTTTTACTCTGAGCGCTGGCCGAAGTGGGTTGTTTTGCCCCATTTCTTTGAGTGCTTGAGTAACGAGTTCATGAGCCTTGACCTTATTTCCTTGACGAAGAGCTATATCAGCTCCAAAAGTAAGAAAATAGGGTGCAAGCGGTGACCATGAGCTCTGGCTATGTCCACTTTCGAACGCACGTGCTGCTTCAACCCAGAGATCTGACACGTTTTCACGTTTTGCTCGGTCATACAGTTCAATACAACGAGAAAGCGCCATTTGCGCCTGTTCGTCGCTTCGGCGTACAAACCAACGATAGGTGGTTATTTCTACCAGAGCGAGAAGGGCGACAACGAGCGCAATGCCGAGTATTTGTGAACTGCGGCTCTGTTTTCTGAAACTGCCGTACCAGTGAGATAAAATCATATACTACTCCAATACTGTTTTTATCTTTTAAGCTTGTGTTTCGTTTTCAGCAGGCTGTGCGTGTGTTTTTGCTTTTTCTTCAGCATGCGCACGTACTTCATTACGTTGTGCAGCACGATCAGTTTTTGTTTTTAGAACTTTTTTGCCTTTGTAAAATCCACAGGTTTTGCAGACGATATGAGGAAGGCAAGGGGTGCCTTCGCAGGCGCCTTGGTTACAGAAATTCATTGGTTGTGGGTCGATACCTTTGCAGGCACTGCGCATATCGCGGCGGGATTTCGATACTTTTCTTTTTGGTACGGCCATGGTTCTGTCCTTAAAATTAGTCTTTATACACTGTTTTGAGTTGCGCAATTAATAGCTATTCACTCTCTATAGATATAAAGTAGTGTACAAAAAAACAAAAAAGATGGCAAAATCAACTTGTCTTTACCAGAAAAATCGTGCCTAAAAAGCCAAACATATCAAAACTAACGCCACTTTAAGCCACTTGTCTGGCTGGGCAAGAGAACGTCAACTTGCAATATATCATGACGATTGGTATAGGTTTTTATCACTTGACTTGCTTACATTCGCTTATCTAGAGCAAGATTAGCGCACATCTTGACTGATTTGCATTCTGATTGCAGATTTGTCAGAGTGCTGAAAATAAAATAAAAAAACTCCGCCATGGTTAAAATTCAAGGCTTTAGCAACTCTTGCAAAATGGTTTACACAGAGAATTTGATACGGACATCCTGTAGCGGCTTCTTGTTTGATATGAGTATTTGGTGAAGTGTCTGGGCAACGCTGTCTTGTTGGGGGAATCGAATTGTCCACTCCACATATTCTTGGAGTGTTTTTTGTATGTACTCTGGGTTCCGAAGATATTTTATGAGTTGCTTGTCAGCGATTATAAATTCTTGAAGTCTCTTTTCAATTCGTTTAAAGATGTCTTTAACAATGTTGGTGATCTGTTTACTTTTTCCATTCGACTGATTATCGCTCCATAAATAGAGGGGCTTTGTAGGGGCAAATTGGTAAATAGAAAAATTAAAGAAATATCGAAGTGCTTCACTGAGATGGGCATCGTTTGCGAGATATTTTGTGGCAAAGAACCCAAAGCTTTCTTTGGTTTGTACGTTCCCATATTCGATGCATGCCTGAGCTATTTCAAGAGAGGCTTTAATATCTTGAGGTGCGTTGACGAGCAGCGTTTTATCATGTGGAGTTTTACCGCATTCTATCAAATAGTGCATGACTTCGATGAGCGTAGTGCGGTGTTCGGGTTCAGTCTCTGGTGTTGCGGTATATGCTTTGATTGCTTGATCAAAGGCAAGGTTAGGCGAGGGCATATTGGAGAGGCATATTATATCGGTAACGTGTTTGTAGGTGCATTTTCCCAAAAGATATTTTATGATAGCCATCTCTTTTTGACGATTTTTAGGCTTTTTTTGGGCTGTGTAAACTTCCAACGCCCTTTGAAGAAAATCAGCATACCAGATATGGAACCGTTGCTTTTTAATCTTAAAAGAGGTGAAAAGTGACTGCACGAGTTCAAGTGAAAAATACTCTAGGGCGAGCATGATCGTTTTTTCTTGAGCATTAAGATCTTCTTTTTTATAGGCGGCAGTAAGATATTTTATAATTTCCAGCATTTTTCTGTCTTCTAGGTATATGAAAGTCATGCGAGTTTTGAGTTTGGACAGATAAACGCGGCGTTTGGTAAATGCTTCTAAAGCTTGTCCCATGGGTGGTGATTCTCCCCATAACTCAACGCTCAATGGGTTGAGGGTAACATGCGCCGTTTCAATAAAGTATTTGACCAGCTTTAACGACCTCTTCTCTATAGCCAAAACAAGTGGAGTCTCGTCTAAGCAAATGGCTTTATTAATATCAATTTTCCCTGTTCCAATAAGATACTCTATGATTTTGAATCGTTCGTCATTGTCTTTTTTGTAGTAGCTGAGTGCTTTGCCAAGTGTTTCATTCGTGACATCTGCATGGAGTTTTTCGACCAAATGGGTGACCAGCTCCAATGACCCTTCTTCTATTGCAATGACCAACGGAGTCTTTTTTACCTGAATCAATTTATTTTTGCTGCTTACGAGATAGTCAATAATGCTTAGGAGTGGTTCACGAGTTTTTTTATCTTTTGCTTGTGTATACAGTTTTATTGCTTGATTTAGTGGCCGCCTTGTGCAATCACATGGCTGATTTGGATCAAATTTACATTGTTCAATAAGAAATTTAACGCTTTCTAGTGACCCGTCTTCAATGGCTTGCCCCAATGGGCTTATTGTTGGCGACCAAATATTGACGAATGCGTTTGCAGAGTCTTTGCACACTATATGCCAATCAACAAATTTTCTTGCGAGGGGCTGCGTGAAGTGATTATTGGCTAATACAGAGCAAAGTTCGGCTCTTGCAAGCCATGCAATGGCGGCTGTAATGATGGCTGCAATGCTGGCACCGCCAACGGTGACACCAACTATTTCTGGATTTTTTCTACAAAAATCTATCAATCGGCTGTTTTTTACCAGTTCCCA
>Ga0209417_1002256_pt1 | contig 30678 bp, 19 predicted proteins | sample RifGroF2_FD_184002 | JGI IMG/M metagenome (GOLD analysis project Ga0209417, IMG submission 184002) | Groundwater microbial communities from Rifle, Colorado, USA - Groundwater F2 (SPAdes) (version 2) | ecosystem: Environmental > Aquatic > Deep subsurface > Groundwater | place: Rifle, Colorado... | reverse complement strand
CATTTCCGGGCAACGGCCTGCCAGGAAATTATTTTCATCTGATCCCCGGTCTTCCAGCCTGACGACTGGTAGTGGGCGTAAAACTTCTGCGCCTCGCTGCGCGGAAACTGGTTCTGTTCAAAAAATTGTTCGGTTTCGGATAAATCCGGAACCGGAGATTTCTCCTCCGGAGGATTTTCGGAATTTGTAGTTCGGAATCGTTTTTGTTTTTTTTCGTTTTCATCAAGATCAAATTTTTGATTTCTTCTGACTGACTCTTCTTCTTGTTTGTTTTTGTTTAAACTGTTTATAAAAGGTGTATCAGTTCCTGTATCCCTTGCTATATCATTTTTGATACCGGCACCCTCAATTTTGTCGCCAGCGGTATTCCTTCCGGTATCACTTTTGAGATTGCTGGAAATACCGGTATCAGTTCCAGTATTAGTTCCGGTATCACCTGCAGTATCATTTTTAATACCGGTATTCCTTGCAGTATCGGTTGCGATATCATTTATGAGATTGCTGGAAGTACCGGTATTCCTTCCGGTATCAGTTCCAGTATCGGCAGCGGTATCACTTTCAATACCGGTATCTGTTCCAATACTGCTTGCTATATCACTTGCAGTATCAAATCTGATACAGGAGACCCTGCTACCAGAATGTATATTGGATGAAGGGATGTATTGGATATACCCCCACTGCGAAAGTTCCTTCATGCAACGGGCATATGTGTTTACTGAACCTAACCGGGACATTTCCATTGTTTCAGCCCGGGTAATGACAAACTGATCACCAAACCGGTCAGCATTCCACTGCTGAAACAGGGCAAAATACAGGCTGATGTGATAAGATGACATGCGTTTATCCTCGGCCAGCCGTGCAAAAAACCCGTTCAGATGCCTGATGTAGTTCATCGCTTCAAATCGAAGCTAAACCTTTTTTGTTTCTGGGTGGGCTCCAGCATTTTCCGGATATCCTCGTAGTCGTAAAACATCTGTCCTCCAATTTTAGTAAACGGAAGAGTCCCGTTTACACGAAGGTTCTGGAGTGTCCCAGGGGAAATACTTAGCAGTTTTTTTACTTCGTAGGACTTTAACCATTTTTTTGCTGGCTGACCACGTTGCTCATTAAGCATCTTTCTGAACTCGGTGATTAATTCAATTTTGAATTCCCGGAGGTCGTCTGTTGTAATAATTTCTGAAGGCATAACTTTTAGTTTTGAATGATACATTTTGAATACCTCCAAAAATCGAAAATTCAAAAATCATTTTTTCCCAAGGTGTACCCAAGTTGGGTGTTTTATATGGTTAAGTATGTTATGGTTCAATCATTTTATTTGATCTGTTTTGATTCCTTTTGGTAATGAAATTGTTAATTCAGATAAGGTGAATTAATTCTATTTGATCTGATTTGGTAAGATTTGACAAAGGCATCTTTTTTCGGAAAAATTAAAAAAGTCTTCAGTTATGATTTATCCTACGAAAAAGTAGAACCATTCCAGAACATTGGACAAAACATATAGAGTAGGAAGTCGGAAAATTTATTGAAATGGGATAAGGTCTTTCTATTTTAACGACAAAAAAAATGGGAGGCTTTTGCCTCCCCATTTTCAAAACTTGATCTGGGTTTCAACTTCCTTGATCCGTTCATCCAGAGTCGTTTTGATTTCTTCCATTACAGCTGATACCACAGGGGTATTGGAAGTTTTAAACTCTTTTCCAGATGCGTCCCGCAGGAATACGGTTGCACCCAACCCGTCAGCACCAAGGGAGAAGGTTTGGAGGTTTCTTCTGGTTTCAGTGAGCTTGCGCCACTTCTCAATGAGCATGCTCAAATCTTCAACCTTTTGGATGCGTTTCTCCAATGATGGAACTTCAGCAACTTCTTTTTCATCTTTCTTCACTACTTCCAAAGAAGTTTTAGGTTGTTCTACACTCTCAGCATCGAGTTTCTTAGCTGCATTATTCATATTCAAGTACTCCTGCCCTGGAGATTTGTATTGGCACCCTTCGATGTAACTTAGGGTATATCTGGCACGCCGGTTAAAATTTCGGCGGACCGGACATTGAGCTGTCACGGATAAGGTCAACGGGGTGCATGTCAGTTTCATGCCCGAAATGGGCAATCCATGAAACTGAACGCATCCGAAAGACGTCCCGACTTCACGGGACGCCCCTTTACCGTTCCGTGAAGCGATCAATACCTTTGCCTGCAATTTTAAATGGAGTGATTTTACCTGATAAAAAATTGAACGAACAAAAAAGGGGCATTGCCCCTAGAATTCAAACATCAGCTGCTGAGTTATTTTAGTTACTGGCACTTGTAGGTCAGTGAGTTCCTGTTTCTTCTCAGGTAGCCTTAAAACCATGTAGCTTTCAGATTCGGTAATTTCCCTAATGTACGGAACTCCATTCTCGGGGTGAAGTTCGACTCGCCAACCAGCATAAAAGCGGTTCATCAGCGTGTCCATCCAGCAGACTTCTCCCAAAAGTCCATTAAGGCATAGGTTGATCAAACACATCATGGCACAGGTTCTGTCAATATCAGCCCCGAAGAATAAGGAATTCCGTCTTATTTTTGCAGCAGCCAGTAACATCCGGCCAGAACCACAACAACAATCAGCCACCTTCTCCCCAAAACCAGCAGGGTTCAATATCCGGGTCATCATATCACATATAGGTTCCGGGGTGAAAAACTGCCCATTCCTGCCATAGTTTAGGTATTCCATGTAAAAATCACCAAAACCATCTTTTAATCCTGCACCATTGTTGTCCATTTCGATAACCAATGAACCAAAAGCTTCAGCCATCAGGTAGGCATCCGGTTTCTCGTAATTACGGACAATCTTCAGGTAACGGTCTTCCTTTGCTCCCAATGATAAAGCGCAAATTACCATTTCAAGGAAATCATCAAAAACAGAATGCAAACCATATTTGTAGCCGATTTGCAGGATATACTGGGAAAAACTTTTTAACTGTTCCATATCTTGAATCTTAAATTGTTTCTAACTGTGAAATTTTGAGATAAAAAAAGGCGAAGGCTAAACTGCCCCCGCCATTTGGTCAACCAAAGCGGCGCTTGCCGCCAGATTGGGATGAACTTGATGTTCCAGTATGTAATCAACAGCCTTTTGTGCCTGAGACGAAGCAATCAGTAACATCTTTTTATCTTCCTTGAATTTGCCAATCCAGCTTTTAATGTAGGCAGCGCTGTTGTCAATTGTAGCATTCTGAATACCGGTCATGTAACACAGGTAGGCGGCTCCCAATTCGGCAACCAGTTCTTCCTGGTTATCCTAACTTTCGGATAACCAAGATTATCCTAACTTTAATATTATCCCAACTTTTGGAGTATATCTTTTAGTTTACAGCATTTTAATACCGTAAAAGTTGGGATAATATTTCTTCAAGAAAGTGAGCTGTCTTTGCTAATTCTCTGGCGTTTACTCTTTAAGACCAAGATATTCCAGTAGGTCTTTCTTCTTGCGGATGTTCTTCCACTTTTTACCGGTGTCTTTTATAACCTCGTCTTCAAGCGTTGCCAAAGCCTGATTTTTTTGCTCCGTAGAGACAAAAATATAACGCATGGTCGTGTTTATGTCAGAATGCCCCATAAGCCTTTGGATGGCTACGATATTGAGATGTTGCTCCAGCCAATGACTGGCTCGTGCATGGCGTAACAGGTGGCAGTGCAAATTATCTGGTACTTCCGGATTAATACTGTGCGCTTTCTGCGCGTATATTTTTAGACGCTTGTTTACAGCCTCCTGGGTGAGTTTCTTTTTCCCTCCGTCATAATGAACGAAGAACAACAGGTCACCGGGATTAGGCTTTTTGCCATGGAACATCTCGATGTAGCCCTTTAGGACCTTAGCTACATCTTTAAGTATTGGTGGCGATCTTCTTTTGGCTCCCTTGCCCAGGACCGCAATATAGTTTTTACCATTAGGCTCATTTAGATGGATGTCAGACATTTTTAACGATAGCACCTCGTCAATACGAGCTCCAACACTGTAAATCAGGTAGAATAGCGTAAAATCACGTTTCCCGATTTTGGTTTTGAGGTTGATGACATTAAAAAGAGTCTTAATGGCCTCTTGTGTTATTTCCACCTGTGCCGGTCTGACATATCGCATCTGCTTAACTTCTCGGGCCTCCATTTCCATTTGGACAAAACGGATATCTTTTTTGCTCAAGAACTTAAGAAAGTTTTTTAAGCTAGCCAGCCGTTGATTAAAAGTCGAGTTGGAGCAACTTCTTTCATTTTTTAGCCACAACATCCATTCCTGGATATGAACTATCGAAAAGCTTTCGCCTGAGAGATTGTCACAATCGATTGACTTGACATCTTTCATGAAGATGGCGTACAGGGTAATGGCTTCATGATATGCCCGCAGAGTATGAGGACTCAGAGCCCTGATCTCGGGAAGATATACTTCCTCCCATTCACGCATTGCCTTTGCAATGACTAAAGATTCAGTCAGTTTCTTCATATTCAAAAAAGTTTGTAAGATCTGGTAATAGGTCGTGAAGAGCTTGTCCGGTCAGTTCTTCTAATTGCTTAAAAAACAAAGGAACAAGTTGATAGTAGTCGCAGGTGCTTTCGATTTTTCGATGCCCCATTGAGTGGCTGAGAAAGAGTAGCTTGTCAAACCACTCCGTTCCGTCATAATCCCAACTATTGATGTTGGTCACAGCGTAAAGGCTGCGGAGATCGTAAGCTCGTGCAGGTTCACTGGATATGGTTTTCCAGATATTTCTAAAGTTATTTGCATGCCACGCAATTCCATAGAAGTTGTCATTTTTGTTTGGGAAAAATATTTTCCTGCCAGGCATAAGTCGTTCCATAGCTTCATTATATTGCTTTAACAAGTTCCACATTGTTGGATGCAATGCCACTCTATGTTGATCAAGACCTTTAGAATGAGCTATATTGATTATGCCAGTTGTGAGATCAACGTCATTGCATCTGAGCATACGAGCCTCGTTTGTTCGCATACCGGTACTGTAAAGCAATCGGAAGTATACGGGAACTTGGATTTTCCTTAATTTGAATCTCAACTCGTTTTGCCACCCAACAAGTTTAATTGTGGCTGTGGAATGAAAAAATGCGCATAATTCATCCTCATTAAACCCATGGGGATTATATGTGGATTTTTCGTTAGGCAAGTTTTCCGGTATCAACACATTCGTCCACCCGTGTTTGTTGGTATATTTTAAGAACTTACGTACCGGGAGTGTCCGCAAATTCCGTGATTTACATTGTTCATCTGACCTTTTGCAGCACCACCGATTGACAATATCATCTGTAAGTATTTCTACGTCAGAACCAATTGATGCGCAGTATTTGTTAAAACGGATGAGAGTCTTATGTGTAAACCTTGACAGATGATTAGATGCCTTCAGGTAAAAGATGTATTTGTCCATCATGTCAGATATGAACGTTTTAGCCAACGGAAGTTCCGTTTCTGAGACAATCTTCTTTGGCCTGAAGATTTGGATTAGTGCCGGTAGAGTTAAGGACGTATAGCCGCAGCTGTTAGTGTACCGGAGAAATTGTCGGATACAACCAGCTCGACTGTTGTGTGAGAGTTCAGTCTCACCCGGGCGTTTCCTACACCATTCATCAACCAGTGCTTGCGAGATATACTGCACCCCTTTTTTATTCACACAGAAACGAGTAAAGGTTGTTAACGGCAGGAAGCTCTCAGTCCCTAATATCTTTCTTGTGGATTTATGGGAATCCACGAAGATATTAACCAATTCTTCAATCGTTTTCATATCTCGAAAACCTCCTTCCCAACGGGATGCCTCTCGATGCTTAACCCACATTCACGCAGATGCTTGATGTCAGTGTCGATATATGGATTTAAGGATTCCGGAGATAGATGCCCCATAATGTCGCTGATAACTCTTGGTTGAACGCCGTTTTCAAGGATTTTAGATGCCAGGTAGCGCCGGAACAATCGGATGCCATTTTCTTCACCATCGCACCTTATCCCTAATTTTTCAAAAAAACGCCTGACGATACCTCCGATGGTGCTTGAGTCCATCGGGTTTTCCGGATCGTGGGCATTAGTGAAAATGCTCTTTATGTCCAGGTTACTCGGACGTTCGTTTGAGAGGTAGTCTACCAAGGGGTTGCCAACGACAGTTCTAAGTGGCAAGACTATCGGTTGTTGCGTTTTGGATTGGGTAAGTATGATTAGGTCTCTTTTCCAATCGATATTGTCTATCCGCATCTGAGCGATGTCAGTTCCTCTTAATGCTGTATACATAGCCATTGACACAACAGCTATATCGCGTAAAGACAAATCATTTCGTGCACCCTCACGCAAATTCTCTTTAATGATGCGGATCTCATCATCTTTAAGAGTAGCAAAATTCTTTCTGCCGTTTCTTAAAGGAGGAATATCTTCCATGATACGTGTGCATTCAATATAATAGCTAGTCCCGATGGTCGTTTTTAATACAGTTTTGATTTTAGTCCTATAGGAGCAACCTCTTAGCTGCTTGCATCCGTCATAGAAGAAAGATAATATCATGGATTCCGTGATGCCACATAAATCAAGGATCCCATTTCGTTGCATATGATACAAAAAGCTGGCAGCAGCATTCGATTCTACTCTTATTGACTTTTCACTTTTACATTCTTTTAATGCCACCTGCTTGTAACGATCAACGATGCCTTTGAATGTAGGATTCAAGTGATCATAACTGCATTCCCGGTATTGAACAGGAGCGAATTTGAGTCTGTTGGGAAAATGATCGAACTCATCAAATCCTTGAATAGTGCGCACTGAGGTGCGATAATAACAAAGCCTTTTGGTGCTTCCTACAAGACCTTCCTTGGAAATAAATTTCTTGTAGAAATCATTGTAAGACGTGTACTTTCCTTCACAATCAAATAACCGTCTGAGCATGACCTTGACGCCGCCGATGGCGACGCTGCCAAATCCATTCGCTTTCATGTATTCTAAAAGCTGTGGCTGTGTTTTCTTTAGTTTTTTGATATCCATATGTTATTTGTGAGCGTTAGTGCTCAAGAATAGTATACGGATAAAAGGGAAAATATTATCCTAACTTTTTAGTAGTTAAAACACTCTATGCCAAGGGATATGATAATGGGTTTAGGATAATATTAGAGTTAGGATAATCCTGGCTGTAATCCTGAGAACCGAACTTGTGATCGGACAACTTTTCATGCCTTCCAGTTCGGTTGATATGCCCTGTCGAATGGGCCAACTTATCCAAAATTTTGGATAAGCTAGTTTATCCCAACTAATTTATTATTCTAACTTTTTCTTTAAGGTTCTTATATACAAATGTTTTGACGCAAAAAAGTCAGGATAATAATTCAATTCATTCCTTATATTATTAGCAGCTGTCACTAAAGTCAGCTGTTAGCAATATGAACATAGCACAATTAAGAAAATCCCATCCGAAGTTGCTGAATTATCTGATTCAGCATGGTTATAGCACTCAGTACATTAAGGGCATCACAAAAACCCTTAATCTTCTTTTTGAGAATGAGAACCGTTTTCAAACCTATGCAGAATTTTATATAAACTGCATATCGAAGGAAGGACTGTATTCCAGCAATAGATCCTTGAAATTTAGTAGGATTATGACGCGTACGATTCAAGGTTTTGACGAATTTGGACATTACCCGAACAAGATACCATTTGGTCCTACACATTGTCGTAAATGTGGGTATACAAAGCTCAACGATGATTTTAGAACGGTTGTCGACAATTACAAATTAGCTGCGTCAAAAACAGAAAAGCGTCCGCTGACAATTCATGCAGAGGCGCTTAATTGTGCTGCATTTCTGTTTGCCATGCAGGAACAGGGAGCCAATAAATTGTCTGAGATAACAGAATACCAGATACTATCGTTCTTTCACGACGGGAAACGCATGATTAGATCAAGGTCTTACAGATGCAATATAAAAGCCGTTCTTATGGCAAATAAGGGCTTCGAATCCTGGGAAGAATGCGACCGTATTATGGGATCCTTGCCGGAAATAAAAAAGGGAAGAAAGAATTTTCAATTTTTAGAAGACAACGAGATTGAAAAAATAAAGAATGGCCTGGCAGATGATGGTAATGAAAAGCTAACCCTACGGGACAAAGCCATCATATCAGTAGCCATGTACACAGGTATGCGTGGCAGTGATATTGCCAATATGTGCGTTTCTGATATCGATTGGCGGAGAGACAAAATAACACTCACCCAGTCAAAAACGGGAGCCCCCCTGACGTTGCCGTTACGTGCAGTTGTGGGCAATGCTATATTCGATTATATTAAGCATGAGCGTATTAACAAAGAAACGATCAATAATTTATTCGTAAACACCCATTGTCCGGGCAAGATGCTTGAAATCAGAAGTATTGGTGCGATTACCACCCGTTTCTTAGCAAAACTAAATATCAGAACCAGTGGCGGCGAGCGGGGTGTGAGAATCTTCCGTCATTACATCGCTTCCAAATTGTTGGAGAACGGGGCACAGGTGAGGATTATCAGTGATATACTTGGACACCTTTCTCCTGAATCAATCAACCCTTATATTGATGCAGACCTGAAGCATTTGAGAGAATGCGGTTTAAGTATCGAAATGTTTCCGTTGGGGAAGGAGGTATTACCATGAAAAAACGTTCTTCTGTAATATCCGGTTTGCTGGATAAGTACATATCATATAGAAAGTCACATGGTGGTATAGGAAAATCGCCATGTGCAAATTTAAGTTCATTCAATAGCTTATGTCACAAATATTATCCGGACGCCAAAGAGTTAAGTGATGAAATGGTGACCAGGTGGTGTGCCAAACGGGAAACGGAAACGACAACGTCCCGTAACTCACGCGCTGCAGTCATACGTTCATTCCTAAGATATACGAATAAATATAATTTGACAGTACTCAGACTCCCGACATCTTTATTAAGCAGGAGAGCTGGCCGTATTCTTATCTCAGACATAGACTTGCCGCCATCAGTAGTATTCGATTTATTAAACAGGTATATATCATACAAAAAAGCATCTAACGCAATGGGTAACAGCACGCTGGAATGTCTCCGGTTCTTCAACGGTTATTGCGCAACACATCATCCGGAAGCAACCACCATAACTGAAAAAATCATTAACGGGTGGTGTAATAAACGTAATACAGAATCGGCAGAATCCCATAATAAGCGGATATCACCGATACGTTCATTTTTAAGGTATGCAAATCGCCGTGGCTGGACAAATGTAAGATTACCGGAATTTTTGTCCTGGTCAAAGAAACAATACACACCTTATCCTTTTAGTTTTGAGCAATTACAGGCATTCTTCAAAATTACGGACTCGTTTGAGGATGCTAAATACGTGAGCGATAAAGTGTCTGAAATCAGGAAAACAGAAATCCCTGTTTTCTACCGGTTACTTTATAGTACGGGAATGCGTACGATGGAAGTCAGATTATTGAGATGTGGTGATGTCGACTTGAAAAATGGTGTCATTAATATCAACCGGTCAAAAGGGTTAGACCAACACCGTATAGCACTACACCGAACGATGTGGAACCTATTGATACGATATGATGAAGCGATGTCGGCATTCATGTCTGACCGTAATTATTTCTTTCCAAATGAATACGATGAACCATACACCCGGGTGTGGGAGTCATACAATTTTGTTCGTATGTGGCGTTTGGTCTCAAATGATCATGCGAGATGCTATGACTTCCGTAGTCACTATGCAGTCAGGAATATCAATAGCTGGAAGTACACCGGGCCCGAATGGTTTGACAAGCTGTTATACCTAAGCCGCAGCATGGGGCATCGTGATGTAAGCAGTACTTGCTACTATTATCAGCTGGTACCATTGTTTGCAGAACAAATGGAAGAACTAACTGCGGAGGAATATCACAAGTTATTACCTGATTTAACAAACTATCTTTCTGATGAAGACACAATCTGAACCCATAATAATAGCTACAGCCATTCATGATTGGCTTGGCTCATACTTGCCTGATGTAAGGGCGAATAGTACAAATACGCTAAAAGCCTACCGCGAAGCGCTGACTTTATACATTCGGTTCCTGGAAGACGAGAAATCGGTCAAACCCAACAACCTGTCATCCGGTTGTTTTTCACGCTCATATATACAATCCTGGATGATATGGCTAAAAGATAAGCGCCATAGCAGCAACTCAACTTGTAATCACAGATTGGTATGCTTGAGAAGTTTTATTAAATATCTGAGTCGCAGAAATATAATGTTTGTACAAATCGAAGCTGAAGCATATGAAATAAAAGCAATGAGAAGCCCGAAGAAAGGCATGGATGAAATCACCAAAGATGCGATGAAAGCTTTGTTTGCGGCCCCTAACCTCAATGCAGCTATCGGGAAACGTGATTTTGCGCTGTTTAATCTTATTTATAATACAGCAACCAGAATAGATGAAATACTTTCATTAACAATATCTTCCCTACATCTTGATGGGAAAAGCAAAGATTATATTACTGTTTGGGGCAAGGGCACAAAACGTAGAACCATATTTATCCTGCCCGAGGTAGCAAAGATTATAAAGGCTTATATAAAAGCTTTTCACGGCTCTGCACCCAGCCCTACGGATTTTTTGTTTTTCTCTCATTATGGAGGCGGTAAAAAGAAACTTACGCAGGAGGCTGTAGATAAAAGATTGAAATTATATGCATCAATAGCAAATAAGAAATGCGCAGACCTCCCAAAGAATCTGCATTGCCACAGCCTTAGACATGCTCGGGCAACCCATTGGTTAGAGGGAGGCTTGAATATCGTCATGATACAAAAATTGTTAGGCCATGAAGATATAAATACAACAATGGGATATGTTGGCGTATCCACGGAACAAAAAGCAAAAGCCTTGGAGACCATAGAAGATGATATTGCCAGAAAGATGGCCAAAAAGTGGAAGAGCGTCAAAAAAACTGACTCACTTGTAGATTTTTTAGGGCTGAAGTAAGAAAATATTATCCCAACTCTTGTGTTTATATATACTTGAATATCTGATATCTAAATGTGGATGTTGGGATAATATTTTAGTTAGGATAAACGAGTTCATGGTAAAGTGTCGAGTAATACTGTTCATCCCTGAAAAAAGTCCGTGGATTTGGCATCCCGACATAATCACCAGTTGGTGAATAAAATGCGTGTGACTGGTCAAGCCTGATTTCAGGGCTGTCGTACCAGAACTCGATTAGCTGTTCAGCATCACCAATCGGATCAAACTGATGGTCGTGTGCTTCAGTCGCCTGAATCTTACTTTCATCAATACCTTCTGTTTGTTTCAGGTTAAAAACAGTGTAATACCGAAGGAAAGGGATGTGGTCAATGCTGCCGTCTTTTTCTTCCGTATCCAGCAGTTTCCAGAACACGACCGGAAAACCTTTTTCACCCTTCAAAACATGTCCACCTAATTCTTTGACCTGGTTGAAAGTGAGAAAAAACGGGGACCCAAACTTATCTGCCACAGTCAGCAGCAACCAGAAATTAAATCCCCGGTAAGCCTTTTTGTGGACCATGTTCTGAGGAAAACCGGTTTCAGCTTTCCAGGGCATTTGCCATGGGACAACACCTGCCTCAAGGCGTTCAATAATTAGATTGGTAACCATTTCATAAATGTCGAATGAAGTATTCATGGGAGAATGCCGATGCCCTTCGGACTTATTTTGGCACCCTTTGATTTAACTAAGGGAATATCTGGCACGCCGTTAAACTTAAATTTTTGGCGTACCAACATTGAGCTATCACGGATTAGGTCAACGGGGTGCATGTCAGTTTCATACCCGAAATGGGCAATCCATGAAACTGAACGCATACGAAGGAAACGAGCCACGAAAAGCGAGTTCCCCTTTACCGTTCCGTGAAGCGATCAATAACTTTGTCGGAAATTTGAGTATAACACAAAACCTTATAACAGAATTTTGTTAACCGACTAAGTACGAACAAAAAAGGGGCAAAAAGCCCCAATTAGTCTAATATGGATTTCCATTTCCTGCATAAACATCTTCGTCGGCGGCAGCTGAAAGAAAGCTGCGGTATTCCGATTCTCCGCAACCATCGCATAACAAGGTTTGTGTTCGTGGCCAATAATAAGCTACGGTTCCTTTGGGCAAGCGAGTTTGGCACTTCGCACAGCAACTGGGATAACGGACTACAATTTGTTTTGGATCATCTTTATATCGCATAATAAATACCTCCTAAGATTTTGTTTTAGAAAATTGTCAGCTTGAATTCACTAATCTTCGTTGGGTTTCATGATGAAAATAGCGGGTGATGGATCGTCAAAATCCTGCGCCTGAATGACAGCTTTGAGAGTAACCAGTCTGTTAAGTCGATTTTCAGGTGTTTCCAACTTTTCGTTGGGTTCCCAATTACCTTCATCCGGCATGTAGGAGATAAAATCAAACTGTAAAAAGTTAGAAGAAACGTTCCGGGCATGAAAAGCAAACATATACAGCACATCCCAAAGGCGACCTGACAGGTTTTGAAGCTGCTCCATACCTTTCGGAACTTCAACGTACTTGTCCCATGCAGCGCGAGTCAGGTAAACCGGAAACTTAATACCTGCTTCTTCGGAAGCTTTACTGTCAACTTTAATAAGAAAGCCGTCTTCCACAGCCTGCCGGGTTGAATACGTGGAAACAATTTCCCATCCGTTTGAGTCTTTCATTTGATTTTGCCGATGCCTTTCGGACTTGTTTTGGCTCCCTTCGATTTATCTAGGAGAATATCTGGCACGCCGTTAAACTTAAATTTCTGGCGTACCAACATTGAGCTGTCACGGATCAGGTCAATGGGGTGCATGTCAGTTTCATGCCAGAAATGGGCAACCCATGAAACTGAACGCATCCGAAGGACGACCTGGTTTGCCGGGGCGCCCCTTTACCGTTCCGGGAAGCGATCAATAACTTTGTCGGAAATTTGAGTGTAATTATTACTCCTCCATGTTTTATGATTTCAGAGAATATTAAAAACCGAAACATTAAAGAAATATCTTGATTACCTTACAATAAAAGTAAAAAACCCAAGTCAGTTGACCAGGGTTTTCAATTTCCACCTCCATAACAAAAGAAAACTAATTTAAATTCACTAATCTGAAAGAAATTCAATCTAAATTTACGATAATACCAATGTCCCAAAAGTAGCAATCCTGCAATCAGTATTATTTAAATTTGGGCATTTATCTGCTAGAGCTGAAACCAATCACTGTGAATAGGACACTATAACATTTATTCTACTTAATTCTGTTATATGTAATCTAATCAAAGGGTTTCTCATTTATTTAAGTTGCGAAAAATCAAGTTTAGGTCGGTTCATAGCATGCTATAGGAAATGAGTGTTTTCTATGCTTAACTATTAAATATTATTGACTTGAGTAAACTTTTAGGTCTATATTCCCTACTGTCGATAAATAGTGATGTACATTTCCTAATAACAGTAAGATGTCTTCAGACGCATTTGCTTTTCTCAAAGAGGGCTGAACAATGTAAATGTGAAATTTTATGGGCTTCGAAAATTTTGCCTGTTCTAATAAGCTCTCTAAATCTTCTTCAGTTCCTTTAATAATTCGGCTACAAGAAACTCCATTCAGGGTTTTATTTACTCTTCTAAAGAGGTGATTGAAAAACTCCCGTCCTTCTCGATGTTTCCATTTTAACGATTTCTGTGCCTGACCACAAACTTGATAGAAATTATCAATATTATTACTTAATTGACCATTCAATGCGTATTTTAAGTGGTACAAATGGATGTCAATCACATCATCCGAATTGTTTATACCAATTATGTCTGCAATTTCACCTTTGCCATCATCATCATATATTATCTGAAAGTCATTTCTTACTTTATTGATGAAATAGTACTGTATTGAATCTTGTATATATGGTGCTACATCTTGAGATTCATGTTGAATATTTACACCATTCCATTCATCAGTGATTATATTTTCTAATGAAATTATGCCTGGGTGTTCCTTTAGTTTTACATATAGGTTTTGAAGGAGTTGTGATCCATCGGCAAACCATATAGTAGGTGTAAATTCTTGAAAGAAATCACTTATGGCTGCACTTTTATTACCATATTGGACAGTGCAAGCAATGTCATTTAATTTTATTACTCGAAAATAACTTTCCTGAGTTTCAGGATTAAGACCAAGTTGAATTTCAAATTGCACAGAATGTTGTTCTGTGTCTAAGGAAAATTGCAAATTACCGTTTGTACTTGGATTTATAATATTTAATTCTGCAACTGACGAGTCAAAATATCTTCCATTGATGATGAATTGATAACGGTCTTCCGCGAATTCATACATTGAAGGATGCCAATCAACCAATGTTGGAAATACATTAGGACGTCGAGAAATCTTTTCAATAGCCAAAGTATGGCGAAGAACGATATTGGGGTCAATTGTGTTATTTTCCACGATTTCTCCAATTGATCTACACCACTTTGTTAATTCATCTAAATTGCCTCGTAAGTAAGACCAGATTTTTCCTTTGACGGAACACCCTAGTGAAACTTTCTCGCCTTCTTTATAGCCAACTCCAAATATGTTGTTTTTGATAAGAGTACCTTGCTCTAATTCCCTAATTCCATCCTGAACTCCTTTACCATAATAGGATTGAAATGTAATATCCTGTCCAATTCCCTTTCTTGTTCCAACGTTATATAGCGACAATCGATTAACATTATGAAATATCCGAAAAACATCCATCCCTGTGATTAAACTTGCGCTCCCTTCACCGAAAATAGCATCAATCAACAAGTTACTTGAAAATCCTTTGATAGATGTATTTAAAAACACTCTGTTAATGTTAGGTCGTAAATCCCAATGAATAATTATAATATCCCATTGTAAGTTCTTTACTGTTTCAAAACTGCCCCACTCAACCTTATCTATTTTTCCTAAAATAATAACAAGTGTATTCGTGTGATTTGTATCACTGAATACATGCTCATAGTTTTCAATACCAGGGAATCCTACTTGCCAATTTTCACGTGATGGGTTCCAAACATTGCTACTATTTTTATAAATGACTGTACTCAGCGCCGGATTGATTTCTCCGAATGGAACTTGAGATTCGTGTATATTGTGAAACCCATCAAGAAATTCTTTAATATTAATTTCTTTTTGAGTTGCATTGGCACTCATACGAGGTAGAATCAAATTCCAATCAGCATTACGAGCATATAGTTGGTCTAGTTCTTCATGAATTGGTGGATAAGCGATGTTTGTAATAAAACTTGCATTACCTAATTCATTATATGAAGTTCTTGTAAACCGACCGATGAACTGAAGTGTAATTGGCAAACTTTGTTTGTCATCATGTATAGCTGCAATTTTTAAATTAGGTAAGTCAAATCCCTCACCTAACATGTTTACACAGACAATAATGGAATGCTCGCCTCTTTTAATTGCATCAATTTTCTTACTAAGAGATGAAATTCCAGTGTAAACCATAATAGGGTTGAACTCGCGATATTTTTCATAATATGTGAATATTTCAATTGCTCTCGCTCTACTCATACATCTTGCCATAAGAATATGATTAAATCCCGCAGCAAAATCATCTTTTAATTGTGAAACTGCTTTATCTGCAATTTTTTCGTCGGCAAGTTTTTTATTGTATTCTCTAATAGGTAGATAATTAATTTGTTTGTAGTATTTCTGTTGCTGTGCTTTGCGCAGAGAAAAACTAAAAATTACTTTACCCTGTAAACTCTTTCCATCATTTCTGTAAGGAGTTGCAGTAAACAGGAAAACTTTCTCTTTGTCAAATTTCTCAATTAATTCTTTCCATGTTTTTGCTTCTGAATGATGAGCTTCGTCAACAAAAAAATGTGAAAATGAATCTTTTAAAATTATTCTCTCGTCATTCTTACAATTAGTCAGAATGTCCATTGTTGATACTACCACATTGCACTTTGATATAAAGTCTTGTAATTCCTGTGGATTTAAGAAACTACTACTAAGTATTCCAACTATTGGATTTAAGCAATCTTCACTTACTAGACCAAATTCTTTTAGTAAGCCTAATGTAATAAACTTGTTAGAAATTTGGGTCCTTAATGAATCTGATGGAACTGAAACCAGAAGTTTCTCGCACTCATTGGCAATTAGTGCAGCCAACATTGTTTCTGTCTTTCCTGTTCCAGTTGGCATTACAATAATTGCTTTGTCGTCTGAATTTTGAACATGTGCAAGAATTGAATGCAATGCACCAATTTGTGGTGGTCTCAATCCTTTAATATTTGATTCTTCGTTTTCTTTTATGAAAGAAAATCTGCCTTTCCATGAGGCAATAACTTCATCAGGCGTTACGGCCTGAAAAGAAGGATGCTTTATCCATCTCCTAACAATTAAATTATTAGCATTTAATTCTTTACGAGTTGGTTTTTTTGATGTCAATAACACGTAATCATAAGGGTCAACATTATTGTCCTCTTTATTAGAAGTTAGCAAATAATTGATACCGTTATTTTCAATTACAAAGGGATTGACACTTACAATCTGAATTTGATTAAGCATATTCTCTTCACCGTAATATTGCCAAATTTCATTCTTATTGTTTTCAAAAATTAGTTTCAATAATTTAGGTAAGATTAGAGTCATAATTCAAATTCTATGTTTCAATTTTCAGAAATATGCTTTATCTGCCAAGATTGTGGCAACAACGTTTAAAGAAACACGTAGCGGCCGATTGCAGGCGATCTCCAATTAAGTCAGTATCACCGGAATATCAAGTCAAGCCAATAAGCTGCCTGAGCGGAAAGATACACAATGAAACCCGTTTATACCACTCGACTCTTCATTTAAGCTTTCTAAATGATAATTCCTTTATCTCTCTGACAGGAATTACAGAACTTGTTTGATTTTTCATATCTTTTAAAAATATATACGAGTCAGTTTTGCCTAAATAGATGATGCCAGTTTGTGAATTGCAATTAATAATAGTATCGTTAGTTCTGATTGTTACAGAATCTTGACCAGTACAGGCATTTTGAATGTTATGTCTTGCTAAAAGAAATATGGCAAAGATTATTGAGATAGTAACAGAAATTAAAATTGAAGAATTAGTAATGTCAATTTTATTATCATCATCCTTATAAATAGTTATAAATGTCATTATCTGAATCGTGCAAAAGATCAAACAGTAAATTAGAAAATAATTTATATAAAATACGCTTGTTAAAAGCAATATGGAGATCAATGCAAATACAATTGCAAAAAGCAAAACATATCTATACCGGTATGGATAAATTACACTCATTAGATGATTGTAAAAGTCGTCAGTATTCATTTTGGATTTTTTTCGCACTAAATTGATGACAGGCAATGACTGCAAAGTCATTATTATGAAGAAAATCAATAGAAGATTAACGTCGTCTAGAAATGAGGTAATAATTTCAGAGAATGATAAGTAATCCACAATACTAATATCGAAAGATTGATAAAAGAAGATTAACTTTAAAACACCACAGAAGATTAATACGGCTCCTGAGAATGAAGAAATTTTAACAAGTCTATTGATCATTAAGTATTTATGTTTATTAAATTAAGTCAAAAGCTTTTTTGGATTACATTCAAATTTAAGCTATTTTCCATTTCAGTGACAATTATGTGTCAGAACCAATTTCGCTTGCAACAATGTTGGAAGCTACACGCAGAGGCCAAATGTGTCCGCCAGTTGGCAGATGTCAAGACGTTAAGCTGCTTGGGCGGAAAGATACACACCGAAAACCACTGCTGCCCGCAGGGTAGCTAATGTTAGCGTTTCGTTGTTCTATTTATTGTCTGATTTGCTATAAATAACTATTCAAATTCTGGTATAATTTTTAAAATTTCGGACAAACATCTTACTGCATTCTCTGATGCTGGTTTTCTCCATTTATCATCTTTTTTAACATCCGCATGATCAGAAATACCCCTTATTACCAAAACACCAAGAGACGGTTGATTCTCTGTTAGTCCATCTTCATAATATGCTTGAAGAAACCCACCAGCTTCCATTTCAAGTGCCATAGTTTTAGAGTTGACATTAACTAACCAATCTTTTATTTCGGATGCACTATCAGCAATAACAGCTTCTCCACTCCCGATAGGGCCTTGAACAATTTTAAAGGTTTCTTTAGATGAATCCTCTGATGCATCTATAATAGCTGGATCATCATAAATTACAAACAACTTATTGACAAATTGTTTGAGCTTTGCTTCCAGTTTAAATATGTCACCTCGTCTATTTGTTTTATTCGGTGTCTCCTTCCTATTCTCATAATATATAACTTGGTTTGCGATTACAACATCGCATAATTCTAAATCTTGAGAAATGCTTCCTGCAATACCAACAATAACAACTAACTTGGGACTATAATTTTTAATAATAGAATTGTAAGCGGGAATAACTGATCGATTACCAGCCTCTAGCAACTGTGTCAATGCGATTTTGTGAGTCTTATTCATTGCAGATTCAGCCCAACCTTCATAAAACGACCTTCCATCTCTAATTATATCATCTTTGGGATCTACACTCATATGTTTCAGGACAGCTCTTGTTTCTTGGCTTACTATTGTAATTATTCCAATATCTGCATTATTAGATTTTTGGTTATTCATATATTGGTATTTATTTATTACATATGTATTTGAGATGATTCCATCAGTACTGATGGGTTTATTTAATTTATGGGAGTATTGGCTCTTGATATTTTTGCTCAACTTCTCAAAATCTGAAGTTAAAAACTCTTTATCTTCATTTATTGTAATTAATTGATTTCCCGATAATTGATCAAGTAGATCAAGAACAAAATCATCCTTCAATAAAGCAATCTGAGACCAGAAATTGCCATATTTAATGGTTGAATTATTATCTCCCGCAGTTTTGATTCTATATTCCTCTGGGAGTTGACTAAAAAGAACACATTTAATTCTGATTTTAGAAGAAAAAGCATGAAGAATATTATTAGCCAAAATAGGTAAGACCGTTGAAGAAATGGATCCATTTGCAGCAAGCCAAATTCCACGCTTTAAAATATTTTTGTCATCCGGCAATTGTAAAATAATATCATTTATTTGACCACTAACAAATAATTTTTGCTTATACTCATCAATAAAAGATAATATTTCATGCCATATTTTTTTCTTATTAAAGAATGTTATTTCATCAATATCAATATACAAGGTATGACTATATCTCTGAATGATGTCAATTTTCCCAAATTTATTAACTAACAGCTCTGCATCATCCAACAGAAGCTTAGAATTAAATATTAGTGATTTAATTTTTATTAGAGTAATCCTTGAGTTACTTATGTAATCTGATTCAGAGGCATTTAATCCAGCATCTAAGATTGATTTAACAAATGGGATGATTTCCCGAGTTCTTCTATGATCTTTAAAAATTAATAATTTATCATAGCATTCTTTTATCTCATCATGTCTTTCGAAAATAAGTCTTTGATTTTTACTCTTGATTGTTAAATCTTGCATGGATGCAGTATTTCGTAAACAATAATCTAATATTCTCAGATATGCATTCATGCTTATCAACCAAAGACCTTGATTGATAATACAATCATAAAGATCTTTTTCAATTGAGGCTACTGACCAATCCTTGTTTGGTGACCAATATTCAGCCCAAATATTCTTTAAATATTTGGGCTGAATATTCAATTTTATTTCATCAATAAGTTTCTGTCCTGCTTTTTCAAGAAACCAAAAGAATTTCTGTTGTCCACTATTAATTGCAGTAAAGGAAACATTCGTTTTCCTAATACTTTCGGCTAATTCAAAATGTTTTTCTCTATTTCTTAAATTTCGATCGATATAAGAATTAATATTTCCCCATTTTTTTGTGAATATATTTATCTCAGCAGCTAATGCTTGAAGGTTTTCTTGCGGGTAAACACATGCAGTAAGTTTTATTAAATCATCATGTGAATCTATTAGTTTATTTTTCATAAGTTCACCAAATATCAATCCAATATTTTCTGCTTGCCCTTCGAGTTTTTCATCTAATAAAATCCCAGGAAACTCATTGAATTGATATAGATTAGAATCTTTAGCTTTGACAATAATTTTCTTTTCCTTTAAAATATTTGTTAGCCACAAATCATTTTGACCAGGTTCTAAATAGGGTTTTGTTTCTAAAGATTCATTTACTTCAAAAACTTTGTATGTAGCAATTGGACCATATAAATATGATTTTATTGAAACAACAGAATTCACATGATCTTTTTGCGAATTAATTGTATCTCTTGGAGGAATATTTGTGATAATGGGATTTAAAAACTTGTTTTGAATGCCAATCTTAATAAGTAATACACTAAGTTTTTCTATCCAAATGTGTTGTAATTCTTTTCTTCCAAGAGATTCCCCAAAGGCATTTATTACGATTGCCAATAATTTTTCTTCCCTTTCACCGAAAGGAACATCTTCACCATGCCGATATGCTCTATATATAATATTATTTTCTTGATCTTCAACAATTATAGGAACCGCAATGCCAATGTCAATTGCTTTGTCAAGAAAAGATGATACAATTTTAATTGGGTTTATATTTTTTAAATGTTGAACTAGTCTTGTTAAAAATGAAATAGAATATCCTTTTTCCAACCGATCGACTAACTGTATATATTCCTTCTGTATAAAAACATTCTTTCCGAATTTTTTAACAATTTCCCATGCTTTAATCTCTTTTTCATAATACAGTCGGAGAAAAGGTTCGGTTAATAACAATTGAATCGTCTCGACACTATCATCATTAATTATGTGTTTGGGTTTGAAGTCTGGATTGTCAACCATTACATCATCAACCTTAAGCTTTACCTTATTCGATAACAGTGGAGTGGTTTCAATACTAAGTATTTTCAAAAATGGATTTACTATGTCTTTATTGAAAAGCAAGCGTAATGTAAATAAATCATGCATTACCTCTACTTTTTCATTAACAAATATTGATACTGATTTGATCCATATCTCTGCCAGCTTGGTAGCTAGAAAGTATTGAATAAGTCTCAATTTTGCAGTGTATGTATTTATTTGAGCGAAACCATCGTTTATTTTTATGTTTACAATAGAATTAAATAACTTATCAACATTCTCTAACTTTAATGGCTTTAAAACAACAATTGGTAAAATTCGTAGTCTATAGCTGGTTTTGTTTTTTTTCTTATATACACCGTATGCTCTTACTTTCAGCATTGCAAAACTTGAAATATCAAACCCAATTTGCTCATTAAACCGCTCTCTAATACTTATATTAGGTGTAAAGGTATATGTAAATACATCATGTCTATTTTGAAGAAATGATGTTGCGTTTTCTACCGACCAATTTGTGTGTTGAATGAAACGCTTAAAATCAGATTCGCTAATGTTGATTTTATTAAAGTATGGAAAATCAACATCATACGGTCTTGGGTAAATGGATATTGCATTTACAATGTCAGAACAAACTTTTATACATTCAGAATGATTTAATGAAAGATATGGTTCTAAAAGATAGCTTCGTTGGTTTTTTTCATTTAATAATAAATCTGGAACAAAATTGTCTTTGTCTATAGTCAAGACACTAACTGAAATATCTGTTACTTCTGCCTTTTTAAGCTTATTTATTGTTTTGAAAAGCGTTGTCCCAGAAATGATCGTATCATCAATTATTATTACCCTTTTTCCTTTTAACCAATTAGTGTCCAGATCAAGTATCCTTTCTGAAGTAACGAATCCATCTAATGTAACCAGATTTATTTCTTGCAGGCAATTAATAAAACAGGCAGCTTTTCTTGCCATTACAATAAAAACGTCTGCTTTTTCTTTTGTCAGTCTTTTCCCAAATTCTATTATTTCATATTTAATCCTAGGATCAAATTGACTCAAAAATAAATTCTCAATATCCATAATGTAAATTTTCAATTTTGTAGTAACCAATCGCACTAGATCTTACAATGAACGCTAACTAATAAATATTACCAAATATATGGTACTTTTCTTAATTATTATTGATAATCAGAATCTTTATTTTACATTAAATGACTGATAGCCTAATAAATGTTCAAATTGGAGATGCTTGTACTAATTGAGAAGCAAATTGACAATAAATCATAGAGCTTGTAACGACTAAACTCGTGGCATTTTCTTAAAAAATCACCTACCAATATAATTGTAGTACATTAGATAACAATGAATTTGTATTATATTTATGATGAATATAATACTTTGATTTTCTATTGTTGTCAATTGCATATGGAATTTAGATACTTATACTTTTGTGCACTTATTTTTTATCTTCCAAATTCGCTTTTAATACCAAGCCTTTGGAAGTTAGCCTGTACTTTTGGTTTTTGCTCTTCGATTTCTCTGGCAGGGTCATTTCAATTAATTCCTCTTTTAATGCAGGTTCAAGGTAACTTATTGAAAAGTGAGATCTGTTTTTTAGTTCCAGTATTTCCATAAGTTGAGTCCTGCTCATTTCCCCCTGAAGCACCAATACCAAGCGATGTGTGAGTTCGGCTATTTCCGTAAATGTTGAAGAAATATCATGTACGGTTTCATGTATGGTATCATGTATGGTATCATGTACGGTTTCGGCTGAAGGTCGCCATATAGTAAGTTTAAATCCCTCATCCAGTGTAATAAGGGGCGGTTTTAATCCTCTCTCTTTAATAAGATTATACATTTCTAAAGTGCCTGTGCCAAACCTTTCAATTTCACCAGTTAAAAACATACATCCAGCAAGAAGAGGATTATGTGGATATGAGCTATGTGGCTCCTTTAAATCACTGATGTCCAATTCGGGAGGTAAAGTGCCAGGATTACTTATTTCAACTCGGTTTTTAAAAACCGAAACCTGAATACTGCCTTTACTGTTGTAATCACGATGCGCAACGGCATTAATAATACCTTCTGCAATTACAGCCCTGGGAATTTCATAAATGGTTTCAACCTGATTGTTCTTTTCCCTGGTTCCTGTCGATAAGCTCATTTTTGAAAGAACAAAATTCACGGCTTCATCGGCTACTTCGAAGACAGTTCCTCCAAATTCTTTATAATCAGGGATGGGTTTTTGAACTTGTATCCCATGAAAATTGGCACATTTAATAGTAGCCGATGGAAAAAACAATTGAGGGTCAGGAGCAAATACCAGTAATGCACTGTTTACCAGTTTTCCGTCCCTAGTCATTCGCAAATGTTTTAGCACCTGTTCAATCGACGCTGTTTCTTTCAGCGGGAAATTGCGTTTTCCTTTGGCAAGGATGATGAATTCTCTTATTTTAGCTTTATCTAATGATTCTGTACTTGCTGTGGGATGTAAAGAATCGTCAAAATCACGACTCTCGATCTTTCCGGTTTGCTTCAAAAATAAAACAGCCGATCTATAAACTTCCTTTTTCAATGAATCAATAGTGGAAAACTTCTTTCGGGAAACATCCTGTTCAATTTTCCGGATTAAATCTATTTCTTTCGGATGGCGATCAGCTCCAATCATATCCTTAATAAAGATCCATCTGGGTATGTGTTCCACTTTTGCCTGATCATATTCTCTTTCAGTAGGAGAAACACCCATTTCATCTTCATATCCATAAGCTTTACCCAATAATCCGATGTAAATATCAGATTCTTTCACCTCCGTCAAATATACTTTTCCGGGAGAATGGGTATTTGCAGGAACCTCCTCAAAAATGAACGGTTCAAAAAAAGACCCTAACAAGGGATCATTCCGAAAATATCTCGCAAGTTCCACTCTTTCATTGGCAAATTCGTTCTGAACACTTGATATGAATAATTTTAATTTTTTCACAATACCAATCTTTTAGGTTTTGATGTGACGTTCTATTAAGTTGGGTAAATATAGTACTTATCAATGTTTCTCCTGAATTTTGATAGTTCATTACTCAAATGAACCAGACATTCATGTCCCTAGTGAATATCAAGCAGCCTACAGTTTTCCACGAAAAAGAAAAATCAGTTATTTCCATGACGTACATTGGAGATATAAAGATGCTTCATCAAACGACTAATTTACATTTATCTCCCAAATATCAGAAAAATTCAGGTTGTCATATCTTTCTTGTTGAATGGCAAAACACAACAAATGAGTTGGTCTGGAAAAAGCAACATAAAGCATTTTTGTGGTTTGCTTCTTTCGAACGTCTTTATTTTTTTTCAATTTAATTCCATGATTCTCTCCATTAAATGCGTTTGGCAATTGGATTGAATTGTATTCATGGAAATAAGTGTCAAACACCAAAGTAGCAATATGTGTTTCGCCTTTAACCGAATGGATGGTACCCAGTTTTACTTTGATCCCATTTTCACCAGTGTATATAAACTCAGCATCTGCCTCCTTTTGAGTTTTTTTTTCATTTTCAGACTCTTCAGATAAAAAGGAAGAGACTGATGCGTTAATTATTTTTCCAAAATGTTTCTCTATCAAAATAAGGATATAATCAGCAACCTCTTGGTATTTATCAACGCCTGTTACTATCGAAAATGACCAATTGTATAGTTTTAGTTTTAATTCATTGTAAGCATTTTCGTTTCCTTCTTTTTCTTTGAAATATTTTAGAAATGAAGATGCAGAAAATGGTCGTTGACTGAATTCATCTAAAATATCGGCTTCTCGCAATGCTTTTACAATGGCATTAAGAATATTTTTTTGAATTGAAGCCAATGTAATGTCTTTTGTATCAAAGCGTGTTAAATAATCCGCTAAGCAAGTATAATCAGCTCGCAGTACCTCGCTTTCTTTTTTAAAGTCATCAAAAAAGCTTTTAATAACATGTTTTGAATAGTCAATTTCCCCTTTGTGATCTCCTTTACTAAACTCTTTATAAGGCCCGACCCAACCAATTGCCCGAAAAGGATATTTGTCATTCGTTTTAACTTGGTCTAAATTCTTTTCTTTTACCAACTTCTCAAATTTTGGAAGAACCTCTTTGGGATCATCATAAACAATTAAATGAGGCTTCACAAAATCAACTTCCGAATTTGCAAGTCCCTGTAATTCGATTGGGTACAAACCGAATGGCTGAACAACTTTTGCAGTAAAAATATTAAGCCGATGACTTCCCGTAAATTCTAATGTCGGAATTCTATCCTTCCAGCAATCTTCTGATTCTATATCATTATGAATTGCCTGATTTTTATCTCCAATTCGTTGATAGATCGATTTGCTCTTTCCATCATCATAAAATAGTTTTTCAAGTAAATCAACTTGATACCTATCCATGTCCTGCATTTCATCAACAAATACTATTTTAAATCTTTTTTGAAGAAACACTGCTATCTCTTGGTAATTATGCAGTAAAATATTGGCGAATGAATATGCATCTCTGTATGGGATGAGCCCCCTGTGCTTTAATAAATCACCTTTACAGTGTATCGCAAATTTTTTATAAAAATTACTGAATTGTTCTTTTTCCTCATCAGAAAATCCGCCGTTTAATTTCAGTCTTTCTTTAGATTCTTTTGGAATTTTAAATTCTGGGATAGTTCCATTTTCTTTAATAAGCTCTTTTGAGGCTAAACCAAAATATAGTTCATGTGTCCTTGGTTTATCTGCATTATAATACCTAATTAAAAGTGTTTTAAACTCCCTACTAATGCAATTGCATTTACAAAACTTGTTCAAAATGATTTGAAAGGAATTAGAATATTGTGAGAAATATCTTTCATTCCCAATTTCCAAAGAACCTAGAAGAAAAGAATTTCTATAAAACGGTATTGCCAAAAACTGATCAACAAAACTCTGGATTGTCCCCACAAAGTTGGGATAATGAAATAGCCTGGGGCAATGATGTTCTATTTTCCGTTTGATTTCATCAACAGCCGCATTGGTATGCGATAATACCAATATGACAGAACCATCATCAAAAGGCAATTTGCTTTCAAGGATAATTAATTTGGCCAGTAAGGCTGTTGTTTTTCCACTACCGGGAACAGCCCGCAAATCCAACGTCCTCAGATCTTTGATAAACTCAATGCGCTGATTTTTTGAGGCAATTACTCCCTTTGGATCACCTTCACAAAGTGAAAATATGCCTGCTTTTCCAAACAAGATTTTTTCAGCCATCAAAATATCTGAATCAATTATCTCTAGAGGCATATTTAATGGCTTTTACTAAGTATTCAATAGACTTATCACCCAAGATATCATCTTTGGTGATGTTCGAAATTTTAAGCTCCTCCGCAAAATATTGAGCAATAATTGATTTTGAGATTCCTCTGTCCAATACAAATTTATGGTAAATACTGAAGGCTCTTGGTGCAGGTGAATCACCATTAAAAGTTGTGTAATCATCTGTTATCTCGGCAACCGACTTACCATCTTCGTTCATCTCTTTTGATGCTTTCTTTACCGCTTCAAAAAAGATTTTGGACAGAATATCCGAATAAGCCAGACAGTATTCTAACGTCCAATAAGGAGAGACAAAAGCCTGAACGGTCTGACCATTGTATTTTGCTTCTTTCTTTGCCGTTTCAGTCGTAATTTTTCCATTAATAACACTCGGCGTTGATTCAGCATTCACTTCAATTGGCTTCACATCAACATCTGTAATTACTGAAACAGGAATACTCATTTCCCGATAGCTTTCTTTGACCCAACCTAAAAATGAAAATTCTTTTTGTCCAAATGGCTCTGTTGCTTTCGTTTTCTCGATGTAAGCTTCAAAGTCGTCACCAATCTTTTTGATCTCGACATTTTTACCGTCAATCTCTTTTATATATTTTCTTTGAAATATCTTACTGTATCTTAACATACTTGTATTGCCTACATTGACAACAGAAACTCCCTTTTCGGTCAAATCATAACCAATCTTTTTGGCAAGCGTTGGAATGAATAATTCTTCTGCCCAACCTTCAACCATAATTACTCCTTTGGCAAAAAACAGATTGGCTTTTGTGGTATCCAGAAACCGTTTGAGAAAAGTATAATCGGTTGGGTCCAATTGAGTTAATCCTTCTCGTAATGGAAAGACATAGTTCGATTCTTTTTCGCAAATTATCAAGTTATTCAAATCAACCTTCGATGCCAAGTTTGGGCTGTGTGTAGTTAAAATGAACTGGATTTTATCTTGTTTTTGAAAATGTTCGATTACCCGCATTTGCGCCTGAGGATGCAAATGAGCTTCGATCTCTTCAATTAAACCCAATCTAATTCCATCCCAGTTTTCTTTCTCAAGATGCAATAGTTCAGCAGCAATGTATAATTTATTGAATGTACCCAATCCGCTATTCCTTTCACTAACAGTTAAAGAAAGAGTTTCAAGAATTGATTTGATATTTGGCTCTGTTTCTTTCAACTCAGATACCATTCCTGATATAGCATTTAGATGTTGATTAATTGAAACTTTAACTTCTTTTGCTTTGGCATCTTTCCCTTCTAAATCAGTCTTTTTCTTCTTTCCAGTTTCAACAATTAATTCACTCTTTTGCCCATCAAAGTACAATTTCAGTTCCTCATTAAATTCTTTGAAGAGTGTAACCAAATAATGATTCTCTCTATCTTTAAATGCATCATGCCCTTGCAATATTTGAGAAAAGCGGGAATTACGTTTTGATTCAAAATCGGTCTTGGCATCCCGTAAAGGTTTTAGGTAGGTAGTTTTCAGAAAGTCCCTAGCTTCAGCATCCAGCGTTTTACCAAGATTATCGGGTCCAGCTTTTACATCATAATTAAAAATCCTACCTTTCTCATTTCGCATTATCTCTAAAATAACCTTCAGTTTTGGCTTTCCCAGAGGTTTCTTTTCTTCATCGTAAATGGTTAACCACTCTATGAAATTTTTAGCTTCCTCTGGTTCTAATTCTTTAAACTGGCATTCGATTCTAAAAGCTAAAGAATCTTCATGAAAATCATCAATCTCTGGTTTTATCCATTCATAACTATGAGTCTTTAAGGTGAGTTTAATAGCATCAATAATTGCAGTTTTTCCAGAATCGTTTTCCCCAATTAAAACATTGATTCCTTTCACAAACGGAACCGTTAAATCAGGTTGTCTTAACGTTTTTTCTGAAGTGTAAATGCTCTCACCATTCCCGTATTTCCTAAAGTTCCAAAGTTTAAGTTCTGCTAAGTACATCGTGGATTTAATTAGTTTAGTTTATCTCACACATCCTCAAAAACTCATCCTCAAAAATCAACCGAATATCGCAACCCTGTGCATTGAGTTGATTTATTTTTTCCATTTTTGAAGGACCTGGAGCAGAACCAGTAATAACAAAATTCGTTCGCTTGGTAATAGAAGTATCTATATCAGCACCTAATTTTTTGACCAGATCGGCCGCTTCTTTCCGATCAATCGAATTCAAAACACCTGTAAAAACAACCTTTTTTGAATAAAAGGGACTATTGCAATCAGCATTGTTCAGGTCAGGTTTCAATACATCTCCGCAAAGGTGTTCATGTCCTTCCGGCTCAAAGAAATTATTTGACTTTTCAGAACGAGTCCTGATTTTAGAGAAATCAGGTTCAATTCCTTGCAATAAATTCATGTACACTTTTGCACATGCTACAGCATCACATGTGGCATCATGATGGTTGTTCAGCTCGATTTCATAAGCCTCACAAATTTCACTTAACTTATAACCTGTTCTCGAATAAGTACAATCACATTCCATCCCTGGAATTTGAATATTGTAGAAATCAAGAGCCTGATGCAGACAATTTATATCGAAAGAAGCATTGTGTGCGACAAGTCTTTTACCTTCCAATAGAGGATATATTTCGTCCCAGACTTCTGGGAATACCGGTGCGTTGGCCGTCATATCAGGAGTAATTCCATGAACATTAATATTTCCTACGGCATATTCATTCTGAGGTGGTTGAACTAACTTTGAAAAGGTTTGGGTGATTTCTCCGTTTTCTACTATAGCCAAACCAATTTGGCAAATGCTCCAACGCTTGCCAATAGCAGTTTCAACATCAATTGCTACAAAATTCATCGTTTTAGATTTTAGGGTAAAACCAGCCGATCATTATTTTTTAGAATCATTTCCTTTTTAAGAGCATACTCAATTCCCTGTTTCATTGCCTGTTCCACATTGGTTCCAATTCGGGCATATCCAAACAAACGAGCAGTTTCTTTTATTAAATCATCTTCAGGCAAACTAATTTGATTGGTAAGTATTTCAGTCAATGCAGCGGCTACTTCTTCTCTGGGAAGATCTTCTGCATTTCGTTTTTGAGTTTCATCCATTGGAATCCGGAATGTTTTATATAATTCCGGATTTTGCTCCTGCTTCCAATAAAAGAATGTTCCATTCTGATGGTTATACCTTAAGCTAAGCTGTGTGTACAGACTCTCCAGATAATCATTTAACCGAACACCAAGGCGTGTAATTCCCCATGCAGTTAATATTCGTTTTGACAACAACGTCTGACTAATTGGAGCCTCAGTTTGAACTACCTGATTAATTTGATTTAGAATCTTTTGCATTCTTCTGGAATCAAAAAACTCATCAGAAAATGCCAAGGAAGTTAATGGCAACGAACAAACCTTATATTCTGCATATTTTTGATTGGCTTCGATAACATGCTGGGTGATACCCTGAAGTTTGATCTCGGCAAATTGCTCTGTTTTAGGCTCACTACTTTTGACTGCCGGTATTCCTGGCTCAACAATGGTTTGCTCTTTTTCTTTAGGCTTTTGAGTTTCTTTTATTGACACCAAAATATCCTGAAGTACTTTCTGAGAATTATCCCACCAATCAGGAGACCAAAGTTTATATATATTCCAACCTAACAACCTCAAAACCTCCATCCGCACCACTTCCCGGTCTTTGGCCGTTTTTGCAGATTTATAGTTTTCTCCATCCGTAAGAATTCCTAAAATATACTCAGAGGGGTTTTCCGGATTAACAACTCCAATATCTATCCGGTAACCTGAACAACCAATATCCGTGTGAACTGTATATCCTGATTTCTGAATTTCTTCAGCAACCAGTTTTTCAAATGAATTTGGTTTTGCTTTTCGAATGTAATTCTTTTGAGTTAGCACCATTTTACCTTTCTCAGAATATTCAAGGAAAGCCTTTATCCCAGCCACTCCTTCTGATGCTGTCCTTGTAATATCGATCTGGTCAGAACGCAGTGTTGAATAAACTTTCATTTCATATCTGGCTCTGGATACAGCAACATTTAATCTTCTCCAGCCTCCATCACGGTTCAGAGGGCCAAAGTTTAGACTAATCTTGCCATCCTTATCTGGCCCATAACCCATTGAAAATAAAATAACATCACGCTCATCTCCCTGCACATTTTCCAGATTCTTAATAAAAATCTCTTCATTCAGCTGCTTTGCTATTAATTCTATTTCAGGATTTTTCACAAAGGCTTCCGTCAATAAGTCATCTATCAAATTTTGCTGGGTCGAACTAAATGTAACAATGCCAATGCTCCTTTGAGAAAGTACCGGGTCGGTCAATCGTCGAAGCACCTCTTCTACGATTGCTGCCGCTTCAAATTTATTTTGCCGGGTCTTGCCCCGATCATAAAAGCCGGGAACATGAATGTTATTCACCTTTGTGGCAATATCATCGGGCGAAGGGAAAGTCATCAGCTTATTGTCGTAATAGTTGGAGTTACTGAAAGCAATCAAACTTTCATGTTTGCTCCGGTAATGCCATAACAGGTGTTTGGAAGGAATCGATAAGGCCAGGCAATCATCCAAAATACTT